>Ga0307942_1002366_pt1 | contig 15278 bp, 10 predicted proteins | sample OrgLakmetagen175_FD_201846 | JGI IMG/M metagenome (GOLD analysis project Ga0307942, IMG submission 201846) | Saline water microbial communities from Organic Lake, Antarctica - #175 | ecosystem: Environmental > Aquatic > Non-marine Saline and Alkaline > Saline | place: Antarctica: Organic Lake...
GCGCAATAGGCTAAATGCGCAGCACCTGACGTGTTGCACACAGGGGTTTAAGAGCTCAGCATTCGGCGTGGTGTCCTTCCCTCATCCAGAGGCTGGCTCAGGCTAAGAAGCGCTGTGGTATCAAGTATACAAGCTCACACAGTTAGAATGAAGGGGGTTTTCAGGCCCTACCTTGCAAAATCAGACAAACATCTGTTTTAAAGCAATTGCTCCCAGATCACCTACACACTAATTGCATACACCATTTGCCGGGAGGCCAAAGGCCACCCGGCGGGCTGGGGCAGCAAAATAATATCGACATGAGAACCCAATTTTTCAAATTGCCAGATTTGGAGGAGGATTGGGAGGATTTGGTGAAACCAAGGTTTTCCCAAATCCTTAAAAAAAACACTGGTGAGGAGAAGGTATTTTGTGATTGCCTCAGGATTTTCCTAGGCAAGAGGATCTCAAACAAACTCCTCACACCAAGGACGTCTGGGGGGCTATGAATTCTTGGTCAGAAATCCTGATGTGTTGCAGAGCAGACATCTCCTGCATGTATTGGGGCGCAAGAAGGACCCTGTAGGCCACTCATAATTTGCAAGCACACAAACACGCACGCACCTGACGAATCTTCTTGCCTAGCTGCCAAGTCCCCGATCAGCTTCACTACAGCTGCTTGGTGCTGGCTCAACACACGTCGCTCACGCTCACATAGACCTTCCCCATCACCCTGTAAAGCAAAATATGGCGTGCTTGCGTGTGAAGGGGGAGAACAAGAGAAACATGAAGCGTTTTCAAAGCAAACCCCTGTATGACGGTGTATCCTGGCAAATCCAGAATGTAATTTTTAAGCTCGCAGCTGCCTGGTAGATGTGAGAAGGGGCTGTTGCTACTGATTTAGACAGGACCTGGGTGCGAGCTTATCTGGGGTCTGTGGGAGATGCACAGGGACAGGTCGATGGAGTTTGCGTGTGGGCCTGAAACAGTCTGGTGCCGCACAATGCTAGTAGAGAAATAAAAAGCACCAGGAAGGGAAGGTCGTTGGTGGTGATCAATCGATCTGAGGGCGGTTACCTTTTGACCAGCACTCTTGCTCCTGCTGGTGGACGACGCTCCAAAGCCTGGGGTACCTTTTTGACTTTGTGGCGTGCCCCCTGCTGCTCCTGCCGATCCTTGCAAGGCAAGCGGCCGTGCACCAACCTGTTTGTGTGTATGTGTGTGTGTGACGCAGGGACTCAGCTGGGTGCAAGACAGGGCTGAGCTGGAAGTGAGCAAATGCAAAAAGCTTGTGACTGAGGAAAGGTGGGTATTATAGGGGTGGGCAGGGCAGCATCAATCGCTCATTCTGCAAACTAAACACAGTTTCCATCACTAACCTCTTGCCTATCAATTAAATACCTCATAAGATTGACTCAACAACCAGCTGCGCTAGGACAGGTCCTATTATTGAAAGCAGTGAGCGCAGCAGAAGCCCCCCTCCACACACAGGTGCTTGCGACCTGTATCGTGCTGAGCGACCATACTCATCAGCCCTGACATACCATATCCAGGATGCTCAGGCAGCTCTCTGTGTATGTGCTAGACCCTCCCTCCCTTCTTTCCTGGCGGCGCAAGAGCAGCCGCACAAGCGTGTGTGCCCTTCCATTCCTGGGCACAAGTGCCAGCTGGGTGCAAGCCTCTTGAGTGCCACCACCCTCTTGTATCAACACCTCCGGCAAACCATCGCTGCAGCCCTCCTTCCAAGGACGCCAGTTGATGCTGCACGTGTGGGAAGCATGCAGCACGCGACGTGCCTCCTGATAACTGCCTACTTCTACGAATGCTACTGTGCTGTCGCTGCTGCTGCTGGTGGGCTGTAGTGAGGCAGAAGAGCTTTGGGCCTTTTCTGCCTGCAGCAAGTCTTGCAGGGTGTTGCCGTGGAGATCTGCGCAAGAGATAGCCAAGCGCCCTGTGCCTGCAGTGGAAGTACGGTTCTGCGTTGGAGGTGTGGCAACATAGGTGTGCTCACTCTCTGTTTTACAGTACAGCCTTTACAGGGCTTTAAAACCTAAACAAATGGCACAGTCTGAGACCTGAATTTGTGCCGATTCAGGCAGTGGTGGTTTGATCTCCTGAAATGCAAGCTGTGTGCAGAACTTGCATAATGATGACAAAACCAGCCAAAACGGACCATACACACACATTCCTGAGGGCCAAGAGCATGGGATAACATGCATGCTACAAGTCCATTGTGGCTGTACAGACCACAATCCCCGTGCTGTGCGTGCTGTAAATGTAACAGGTCGTCGATATACACAGACAAAATGGCGCAAAACCGACGCTGTGTGTGTGTTCCTGGTCGTCAAAAACGTGGCCTAGGGCGAGTGGGAGGTGCCGGAGTGGACAACTCAGGGGCCTTGCAATTGCATGCAAACGCGACGATGGAACGTTTTCAAACACACACGCACGCACGCACACACGCACGCGCACACACACACTAACACACACAGGCACATAAACACAGGCACAAATAATAAACGCACGCACACACGCAGAAACAAACACACACACACGCACACACATACACGCACACACACACACACACATACACGCACACACACACACACACACATACACACACACACACACGAGCACAAACTTGAGCACACATGAGCGGGACAGGCTTGTTGGACCAAAAAGAGATAGCCAAGCTTGACACACCGCCTGCTGCTGCTTGATGATCCAGGAAGTCACAGGCCTGGTGAAGGATCCAGTCAAGAACACTTATTCCTGCTCCTGTTTGTGTGCTGGTGTGGCCGAACAGTAGCCTGGTTTTGCCTGTGGACGTTTGGCCCAAGGAAACAATACTGGAATTGAAGCCTTTCATCCAGAGGTCCAGAGGCACCTGTGTTTCATTGAAGCAGCATGTCGGATTTATTTTTGAGTTTGAGAGGTCCCTGTGCACTGCTTATGCTGTTTGTTGAAGACGCTGAGGCTGGTAGAGATTTATGTCTGTTAACCTGTATTGAGAGGGATCTAGACGCACCCCCAAAAATGGTCTACCTTGGTCAATGCCCAGCAACGCAACACAATACTGGGACTTGACTGTGATTTTACCTGACCCACATCCTGGCACGCCCTCTCGTCAGGTTGCAGGCTGCAGGAGGAGCCCGACACGTGGAAGATGTTCTGTGCCGGGCATGTGCTTGCAGCCGGCTCACTCAGCGCGATGCTCTGTCCCTCTTGTCGTAATGTGGAAGGGGCGTGCTGCAAGTTGCATTTAAAAGTTGTTTGTTAGGTGAGAGGGGAATGAAGATGCTGGAGAGGGGGGTCTCTCTCTCTCTCAAGCGGTCAAACTTCTTTTACTGAGGTTGCACCGTGAACACTTGTTCTTGTACCTTGCCAGTGTGGTAAAAAATATGGCTCTGTGTTTTGCCGAGAATGGTGCTGGCCGGGCCATAGGCCCCCAGTTCTTTGAGAAGTCCCTGAGCTTTTTGGGATGGAGGGCAGTAGCTGAATGACATGCTATTCTAGTATATCAATTAACATAAATAAGTAATACTTCATGCATTTACAAAACTTGCACAGTCAAAAGTACATCGATGCTCGAAAGAAGGCTGCTCCCCTCAGCAGTATTAGTCATCATTGGCGGTGGCTGAGACATAGGAGTGTAGGAAGTACACACAATGGAGGGCTGCATAAATTGTGAGAGATGTGCACGCTCATTTACTTGATGCATGTGCTCTGTGCTCTGTGCTCTGTGCTCTGTGTATGAGTAGTAGTACATGCAGGTATCACACTTCCTTTCCACTAGTGGTTGGCTAACTGGCACACTGCAGGCCAAACATCATTGCCCATGCCTCCAGTACCCCTCCATCACCAAGTGGGAGCACCCCGGAGCGGCACAAGGAGGCTGAGATGGATGCAGAGATTGCTTCTATTGCTCTACCTGTGAGTATAGTCCTCCCAAGCTAGGTTGGTGCCGAATTGGTCTCGTGCACTCACAAAACTCGGCAGCTAACAGTAAACAGTGGACCACAAACGCAAACTCACGTGCAAACACATACGCAGAGTAACACACAAATGTATAGGCTTGTAAACCATATAGGTGTGTACATACATGCACGTGAGAGAAGCCAAGCGCATTCATCACACAGCACACAGACACACATGCACATACAAGTGCGCACACATTCATGCGCACAAAAACGCACACTCACAAGCACATGTACACAGGCACACAAAAATAAAGGATATGAGCACCCTCATCAGGCACACATACAGCACATACATAAACACGCACATACACACGCACACACGTACACAAAAATGTACGTACGCACGCACAATCAAGGGATCTGCACACTCATTACACAACACACGCAGATGCTTATCACCTTGGCGGCCGACCCCCTGGCTGGCCTTGTAGAGACTGCCTTCATCGGGAGGTTGGGCGCGGTGGAACTAGCGGGCATGGCAGTGGGGCTTTCTATCTTCTCCACCATCACAAAGTTTCTAAACATCCCTCTCATTAGCAGGTGGGTCTCTCCTACCTCTACCTTGCTCCTCCTCCCTTGTCTCAGCCTATCACGTGTTACTGATGCATTGATGGGGCTTCAACGCTGCCTTTCATTTTATCTACACCTGCCAACTGCCAACCTTGTGTGTCCAAGCTTCCTGTGCTTCACCCTGCTCACCTCTACTCGCTGCCCCCCCCCCCGCACACACACACACACTTGCAGCACAACAACAGCCGTGGCTCGAGCCACGGGTGTCAAGAAACCTGACACCCCTGCTCAGTCACCGTCAGAGGAGACGAGTGAGGAGCAGAGGGAGGAAATGAAGAGTGCTGGGGAGCAACCAAGCTCCTCTCAACGCTCCACTGCACGGGAAGGAGGGGGGCAGCAGGCAGCAGCCAACCCTGATCCCTCCTCTTCCACCACCACCATCACCACCCTTGATAGCACACTCGCAAGCAGTGTTGAGGGGGGGGAGGGGAAGAGCAGTACCAGCACGACGTACAGCCCGTCTAGCAGTAGCAGAGAGGCTGCTGCTGGTGGCAACATGAAGGATGCTTCATCCAGCGCGAGCGGGGCCTCTGACCCCAACAATGGCTTTGTTTTGGACAACACGGTGGCACTGCCTCCAGGTACTTGGTGCCCTGCATCAATGCTCTCGCTGTATGTCTGGTGCCCTACCTGTGAGGATCATTCCCCCTGCATCTACCCTTAACACCAATCAAAGCCTTGCCCCTTCTCCAACTGTTCCCCTCTCTTATACAGACTACCCAACCTGACTGTCCCCTGAATTAAATTAAGGCTGGTTTTAAAGAAAACTTCCAACCCTGAACCTGGCTCTACCCTCAACCACCCCCAGGCAGGCACAGTAGCCGCAGCAGCTTGGACATTAGTCAGGAACAGGATAGGAGGGACAGGGCCGAAGGGGCTGCCCCTCCTAGTAGCCAAGGAGGAGAGGCAGGTCAGTCGCTCACACACACACACGTATACCACATACGCTATGCAAACACGTGTCCAGAAGCAGAGACATGGCCACGTACGTGCACGCCCACTAAGCATGCACTCGCACACACACACACACACACATACACACACATGCACACGCACACACACACGCACAGTCGCGCACACATACATAAACACATTCGCCAACACTCACGCATGGACATGCTCAGGAAGCAGCAATCAAAGCCCTGTTTCGGTTGCAGCATCCTCGGCCATATTGCTTGGAGCTATCATTGGAACGTTAGAGGTGAGGGGTTTGTAGCCTTGCCACAATTGAATCCGTCTGTCACAGGAGGCGCAGGCTTGGCTGTGTCAATGCTGTATCCTATAACCCTCCCTGATCCATGCTGCTGCTGCTGCTGCTGCTGCTTCAAACTGCTCAGCGTGACCTTTGTGCTGAAGAGGCTTGCAGTGTCGCCGAGCGTTTTACGGAGTTGCTGGCGGGCCAGTTAACTTGGTGCCAGACATGTTGGGACCTCCTGCAATCCCATCCTAGATCACATGAACCCAGTAGGTGGTGTGTGGGACGGCGAACTAATATTTTCCTCGACACATCTGACTGCAGGTCCTGTTCGTGTGCGTGGGAGCGAGCTCTGCTCTGAGACTGTGGGGTGTGACCTCTGGCAGTGGGTTGATGTATCAACCTGCTTTAGACTTCTTACAAATCCGGGCATTGGGCGCGCCTGTGCAAGTACTGATGCTCACGCTCCAGGTATGTAGGTAGCATGCATATTGTGGATCTTGTGCTTGCTCTCCTTTTGCTACCCTTTCTTGCTTGCTCGTTGCCTTTACGTGTGCCCAACCTAACCTGAAAACTCCATTGGTATCTGATCCATGATATACTTATATTACGCACGGTGTGCTAGATGAGTTACAGTGCATCACTCACATGCACATGGTCTGATACTATCATCTTATCCACCAAGGGAATAGTTACCAGTGTGTGCGTGCTGGATGAGTTACAGCGCATCAAGCACACGCACATACTCTGCCACTGATACTATCTCACCCACCAAGTGAGTCACGCACTGGTGTGTGCATGCTGGATCAATTCTGTCAGTGCATCACACGTCGTGCGTGAAGGCTGGCCACAACCATATGCATACGCATGCACACGATACCATACAACGTTGTCAATAGCAGCTCGCCATCTGTAGTGAGTGGTGATTCACGCGGTATTTGCACGTGTCCGGCCAAAACCTGTCACACATGCACACACGTGCTTTGCCAGGCAATAACCACAGTTCTGACTGACTGAAACCACATTCCCTCCCCCCAGCTTACTCACTGGCTCACCCACTCACTCACCCACTCACTTACTCACTTAATGCTTGCACCTCATCCGATCCCAACCTGACCATCCCTCTCCTTCCAGGGTTTGTATCTGCAACCCTCCCCTCCAGCCCCCCCCAATCATTTCCGCCCCCTGTCCTTTTTTCCCCCTCACGCACGCACGCACAAATGCACACACTCACGCATGCACACATCCGCAGGGTGTGTTTCGCGGCCTGCAAGATGTAAGAACCCCGACGGCGTGCTCCTTGGCCAGCAACTTCCTCAACATCCTGCTGGCTCCAGTGCTCATTTTCTGGGCAGGGTGGGGCGTGAAGGGAGCAGCAGCAGCCATTGTCATCGCACAGGTGAGTGGGTCATTTGAAGGCAGGTGTAATCCAGGCATATCCATCTGCGTTCAAAAGAGAGTGAAGGGTGTAGGTGCGCAAACAATAGTAGGCCTGAGGGACCAAAAGCAGCAACGAGCAAAGAACAAAGGTAAACCTGCATGGAAGAGAAAGATGCCGGCTACAGCTCAAGGGTGCCATACCACCAGGTTCTGCGGACAAGATTTCACCAAAAAACCATCGCAACTAAAGCGCATGCGTGTCCATTGTTTTTAAGTGGAGTGAGGATGCAAGATGCAGAAGCAGGTGTTGGCATGGAGTGCTGCTTTTGGCGTTGCTAGATTTGAAAAAGCTCGATTCCGTACCACCCCCATCTGGCAATTTGAGAAATTAAACATCTAGGGTTGGCCAGAACCCTATATATATACGGTGTATATACGGCATTCTTGGCAGGAAATCACAAAATATACGGTCATATACGGTGTATATATACGTTTCTGGCCAACCCTAATAATATCACTGTATTTCCCTGTGCTTAACGCTTTCAAATCCCAAAGTACAGCACGCCAAATGCTGCGCGTGTCAGCTGCGCTGGGGGTTACAGATGTACGTGAGTTTGCTGAACATACTTTTATCCTCCACTGATCCCGGCATCATCACCACCACCAACTCTGCTACCGGAACTCGCTCCCCGACCCCCTCCCGTCCCGTACCCATAGGTTTGTAGCTTCTTTCTAAAACCTTTAAGTAGGGAGAGGGCTTGGTTGTCCCCGTGAACAACCCACCCCTTTGCAAGCCAAATAGTCCAATAAGCCAGTTTGGCTATATCTCCCCTTCCCCTTCACATTTTTGGGCCTGAAAGTTGCGTTTGATTGCTAATTTTCCTTTACAGGTTTACAAATAGCAGGCAAAAGGACCCACATAAGTGGCTCGCAAGAAAAGATTAACTATTATCAACTCTCATCAGGAGCCGGTTTTAGATTCAGCCTGCAACCCTCCCGATCCCCGTTGATCTCTTTCTTTTCTTGTGGTGGAGGAGTTTTATGGTGCCCGGTACCAAAGTGGCACCTTTTCCTTAATAAGGGGGTTGTATTCACTGCCTGCATAGTTTATTCTTTTTCCTTTTCTGACACCACAAGAATGCCGAAAATGTCACGTAGGGAAATTGCCAGGGAGGTCTTGCAAAATGGGTGCCTCATGACCATTATACACACTGGTTCATCATTTACCTTGACGGTATGATAAGTTGTCACCTCATCATTTACCTTAACAGTATGATAAGTCGACCATTATACACACTGGTTCATCATTTACCTTGACAGCATGACAAGATGAAAACTCCATTTAATTAATATGGTATCATGACTTGGAAAAAACCTTGTCGTCATGCGTCTTCCCACTTATAAATTGATATGCTTGGGCGACCTGCGCAGTTTTGCATTTTTATCTTACCAAGCAAACTCCGCCGCCAAAACCCGCAGGCTGTACCTACATTTTACCTCTTGTACATCTTGAGCAAAAAGGTGCCCCTCCAGCTGTTCAGCCGCGAAACCTTGGTGCAGCTCACCACGCTTGCAGGTGTGAGCTTTTGTCAAGTATGTGTGTTGTGTGTTGTGTGTGGTTGTGTGTATGTGTGTTCGTGTGCGTGCGTCCGTTGAAAGCCTACAACCATCAGCAGCAGCTGCTCTTGCCTCTGTTGTTTGCAGGGCCCTCTACTTGGCTCATGGTACGGAGCATTGGCAGCACTTGGACGTATGCATTCGCCACGGCCACAGTCGCGCGTGCAGGGGCAACACATGCTGCTGCTCACCAGGTAAACGGAAGTGAGGAGCTATGCGTGCGTGGGCTTAATTGGATCAATCCCAGGGACTGCAATGAGCATCCAGCTGGCCGTTCATTTGCAGATGGTACGCCTTTTGACCTGAGCAGGGCAGTTGCTGTGCAAATGTGCCACTCTTATAGGGTTGTTTCTGAGAAAAACACCTTTTCTTTTTGCACTGTTTGAGGAGATGGCACCCACAGAAGAACGTCTGCCAACCCGACAGGCCACGCGCTGCAAGTACCCTGCTAGAACAAATAGAAGGCAAACAATGCTGACATTGCCTGGTGGGCGGTGATGTATGTTCTCATTTTTGTGGATTTGCAATACAGGCAAGGATTGGCTGACTCATTTTGTGGATTTGCAATACAGGCAAGGATTGGCTGACTCATTTTTGTGGATTTGCATTACAGGCAAACAATGCTGACTTATTACAATGTGCAGGGCAGATGGAAAACAGCATGTGCTGCTGTCAGTGCCTCTGACCCTCCGATTTCATTTGCATCAGCCATCAGTATTTCCCTGGTCTTTCTTCACCATGCACATTTCTCCATTGCTTTCAGGTTTGCTTCCAACTATGGATGGCGACCACCCTGACATCTGATGCTGTGGCCGTGGCTGTGCAGAGCCTGCTGGCAAAGACCATGGCACAAGGTGTGCGGTGTGTGCCTTTAAATGAGACTTCAAGTTTGATCGTTAATAGGAGAGTTGACAAAAGCTGTCCTCCTGCTATACATAATGGAGAGAGGTCTGTTACACTACCCCTCGAGCCTCTGCGCACGATCCCTGTAACGACTTTGTCTGCTGTATTAAAACATTCTTTAGTGTTTGAGCACGCTGCAAATTTGAGCACTTACAGGAGATGATACCCTGTTTTGCATGCATCACACTGTTTGTACCACTTACAGGAGATGATACCCTGTCTTGCATGCATCACACTGTTTGTACCACCTACAGGAGATGATACCCCGTTTTGCATGCAACACTATTTGTACCACTTACAGGAGATGATACCCTGCCTTGCATGCATCACACTGTTTGTACCACTTACAGGAGATGATACCCTGTCTTGCATGCATCACACTGTTTGTACCACCTACAGGAGATGATACCCTGTTTTGCAAGCATCACACTATCACACTGTTTGTACCAAGTACAATGAATGCCATGGCATACACACATGTACACCTCTTGACTTACATTGTCTTGTTGTAATATGCAGAATGGTGCAGAATGGAATGTGCATGCGCTCATGTCCCATACATAACCATATGCTGTGCATGCGCTCATGTCCCATACATGCGCTCATGTCCCATACATAACCATATGCTGTGCATGCGCCCATCCATGTCCCATACATGCGCTCATGTCCCATACATAACCATATGCTGTGCAGGGGACGTGCCCGCAAGCCGTCGCCTTGTTGAGCGATGCATATTGTTAGGGGTAGCTATGGGAGGAGTCATGGCCATTGGCGTAGGCACATTCAGGTGAGCAGGACAAACAGAAGTGGTGGTCATAGGCTTGGCCAGATCAGGTGGAAGTACTGCTTGTCTGTTTTAGAGATGCAGGAAGTCCTGCAATTACATCACGTATCTTTGAGCTCGAAGCGGTATCTAGCCGATGCTCGCGTTCTTGTAACTTTCATCAGATCCGGTGTGATCCCTACTCATTATAATTACGTTGTTCTGAGATCCCAGAGGCTGCCACATCACCACTAAGGCCCAACCACCAGGTCGTTATTGCCGTCAGCTCTACAGCTACTGTGGGACGGTTCAGCAATACTCCTTTTCAACATTTCCTGTGCAGGCATGCCCTCGCAAAAGTCTTCACGACAGACCCGTTTGTTCTGTCCCTCATCACAAGTAAGTTGTATGTGTAATTTGGCCTTGTAGTTAAAAGGGACCGTCCCTTGCAGTTTAATTCAATTAGCCTTGGAGATGAGGCTGTTCTTGCAATGACTGTTTTTGGTTGAAATGCAACAAAGATGTTTCTCAGAGAACCTGCATGGAGCAGAAAGGAGGCATTTTGCACTGCTGATTGATTTCTCACTATCTCCTTGATGACCAGAGCACTGCCTGCAGTTGCGCATCTGTTCCATATAGCAATCACTGTCCATCAATTTCAGGTATCATTCTGCACTGCTGATTTATTTCTCACTGTCTCCTTGATGACCAGAGCACTGCCTGCAGTTGCGCATCTGTTCCATATAGCAATCTCTGTCCATCACGTTCAGGTATCATGCCCGTGCTGGTGGTCACTCAGCCCATCAACGCCCTAGCTTTCGTGGCTGATGGGGCTCTTTTCGGTAGGTTACTTTTCAGTTGAGCCTGCTTGCAGTGCTCATGAAGGCGGCATAGTGGTCTGGGAGTCAGCCCCTTCTCAACTCGTTTGGCACATCCTCCCATCAAGGGCAGCCACCTGTGATGGCATTCTGTTCATTTTTTAAATGTTTGCACTTATAGCAAACATCGCAAAAGCACACACACACTTGCTGATATCTCACATCAGCCTCTTTTCTTTGTGTTTGCAGGCGTCGGTGGATTCAAGGTGTGTGTGTATATGTGTGTGTGTGACTCTGACTGAGCCTGAATTGAATGTTGTAGTGCAAATTATGTGCCTTACCAGCCACGTATAAAGTGTGACGTGTTCTCTCAATCCTCCAGTCACAGTGACGTGTTCTCTTTATCCTATCCTTGTCCTCTTTATCCTATCCTAAGTGACGTGTTCTCTTCATCCTCCAGACACAAGACCTTCATGTCCCTGCTCTTTGCTCAGCATGTCACCCTCTTTTTTTAAGTTGCACTTGCTGCATTGTGCACAAAAATTGGCCATCCTGTTTATTCTCTTGCTCAGTTTGTGTGCCAACTCGTCTTGACTATATTCAGCCTTGTATCATCCTGACGTGTCTTTGCAGTTTGCTTCAGCTAGCATGGCCCTGGCAGCCCTTCCCTCCCTCGCGCTCATAGCGTATGGTTCATCACAGGTGAGAACTTGAAAGGAAGAGCACAGACAGAAAACCTAGACCCACTTGAAATTAGACCCTTTTGGTGTGCCTAGTAGTCTGCTGAGCTCTTACCAGTAAGAGCTTTCAGAAGTAAAGCAAATCGTAAATGATGGGAGACAGAAGGGTAAATGGAACTGCAAGAATGTGTACCTGTCTCTGTACTCTGATCATAAAGCTTCAAAGGTTTCAAGCCTACTGGCCCTTGGTCAAGCCAGGCTCCTTGTTGTGAGCTTCAATTACAGATTCTTTTTTGAATTTCACGCTACTTAGCAGTGAATCCCCACATCCTGCTAACCAGCCTCACATGTTCCGCTTACAACCACTTTTGTTGCTTCAAGCCCGGCAAGTTCAGAATATCCTCGTCGCATATGTGGCTGACAATGTGAGCAACACAGGCACAAACATGCAACACGCATCACATAAAGCACGTGTATACATTGCAGGTAAACCATGCAGCTTTGGTGTATGTCTGGCTGGGTTTGGGGCTGCTTATGTCAGTGCGTGCGGTGACCATCTTGGCTGCGTACCTGCTCAAGCGCGGTCCTTTTAGGGAACTGAGCTTGCCTTCGGACCAGGGCGACAGGGGAAATGGGAAAAGAGGGTGGGTGCTTAGTTGGGGGCAGGCTCGCTTGAAGCTGCTGTAGCCAAAAGCAAGTAATGGAATAAGGTTATAATAGGTAGTGGTATGCGTGTTTTTATTACCGAGGGGCGCGGGCGGTGTGTGTGGAATGCACACTCGGCATTGCCAGCAACACCATCTAAGTTTGTCATAAGCACTAAAATGTTGATATCACGGCGCTTTACTTTTTGTCACACCCGGACAAACGCATTTTATTTGGATATGAGCTGTCTTCTATCTGCAATATGGTTGGTCCAATGTTGTTTTCTTTTACCTTCATCTTTGGCCATCAGCACTCCGTTGGTGACTGGACCTGCAGTGACTGGGCCTTTTTCACTACCTTCAGACCTTTGTTTATTATAATTGACCTTTATTAATGCACAAAAAAGAAGAACCGCACCATACATCATGTAAGAAACAGGAGATCCTTTCACAAATATGATAGTGCCAGCTTCTAGTAACATGTTCCCCCTTATTTTCTACCCAGAAAGCACTGGATCTGTACCTGCACCAGAATGCCGAGTCCAAACATGGACGTTTGAATAGGGAATTTTGCCTTTTTACAAGGTTTTACAGGGTTTTACAAACAAAGGCCTTCAGTCAATAAGCGACTGCTAGCTTACTCATAAAAAGCTATTTGGAAGAAATAACAAAGCTTGTTATTGTTCTGCATTAAGAAAGTAGACACCTCGTGGGCGCCTGTTGGGGGAAACAGCGATGTGTATTTCCTGCGGAGAGAAACCACGTGGGGATTGAAGCAGTGGAAAAGGACATGCTGCTCATCTTAAATATCATCAGTATCATACAGGTCACAGGTGGGGAAGTTCTTCCTTTGATTCTATGTCGCTGTCTCAAATGTAGGGTGTGAACACGAGGTCTAAAACGAGCTATACTGCGAATGACATCATGAGTCAGGTTGAGAAACATGTATTTGGAAGGATGTATGGCGAATGAGTGACCAGAGCCCTTTTTGTAGGAACTGATAAGTGTTGAGGACGCATGCAAGGCCAAGGAGCAGACTGAGTACATGCTATGAAACAGTGAACAGTTCTTCAGAGATGTTCATATTTACTTATGTAATAAATAGGCAGCAGGACTGCAACCTTTATGTAGGAACTTATCTGTGAGAACTTTTCATGCAACTTCTCCTTGGTTCTTCGACTGTATAAATATATCTGCTGTAATATCATAACCCTACAGCACACCATTTGTAAAAATTAGACGTTTTTGTCTGAGACACTGGTCTGGACATTTGGAGAGTATAGTGTATCGTTACACCATTGGTGATAAGTAGAGCGTTTGCTATTATGTTCTCTTAAATGCGTGTCAGAATAAATGTCTAGTATATCAAGTGTCTCTCCCTGAGGTCTACGACAAACGGCTGAGATCAATGGGCTCACAGTGTTGCAGCTTCTGTTTAAGATACACGATTGTGTCAGACCATCAATGGCATGGCAGAAAGGATATGGGCTGACCAGCAATCAAAAGAACGTGAGCTCAGCTGCACGACAGCATGTAAGATGTCACGACAAATCATATCTGCCAAGCCCCCCCATAAAGGTGTGTTTAACGTCGTCCCCCTCTCCATGCGAGAAGGAAGCGACGGCTCAAGCAACGCACCGAGGAGATGGTACTCAGACAAGTCTGAGAAAAGAGCGAGTTTGTTACATGAGGACCATCTAAACTGGCTAAACTACCAAATAACCATAATACCGTTGCTCACATTATAAATCCCAGGGGAAATCACACAACTCGTCCATGCCACTGATTTAGCATGACAAAGATATTTTCTTTGGATTGCTGTTGGATTTAGTCAAAGAATTGTGCAGCCGCATTGCCGCGCGAAGCCAATCTAACTGTAGGGGTTTTAATCCACACCGTCGGAATGTAGGAGACCGTTACCAGCCTGGCTTACCAGGCTTACTACTCGGTAACCAATTCCTGGCTTACTGGTAACCTCCGTTTAGTAAGCGGTGGAATGCGGTGGTTACCAGTAGAAGCCTTGGTAACCGAGGTTAGTAAGCGGACATTTATGTGGTTACACAAATTCTGATAGTGCCTGCCGTGAATGGGCGAAGTGCTGCATCAGCCACGGTATTTAGGTTGATCAGCGTGTCGCACACCATGCCCAATTATTTGAATGAGTCTGTGTAGGGGAGCAGTGCACCGTCAAAATTCAGAGAGGGCAGGTTTTCAGAGTAGGAGTTCACATCACCTCTGAATTTTGTGTGCAAACGAAGTAATAAAGAGGGACTGGTGATATATGGAGATACTGACTTACGAAGCTCTCAAAGAAAGCAGACAGGGAAAAGGCACCAAGGTTAATCTGACCCACAAATTGCCAGCTTTTCAAAATTTGTCGATTTATCAGCCTCGCTCACTATTAGGCAGTGTACTAGTAGGTAGTATCACTAGGCTAGCACTGAAGGAGGCGTGCACCTAAAATACTTCAGCTTCTTGCTGGCACCTCCCTGGAGATTTTTGATACCTATGCGTCAAGCTTACATCAGCGTGAAAATCCACCTAGTTTGATGAATACAAGCTGAGAAGACCTTGACTACCGTCGGGAGCGGCTAAGACTCATACGGCGGAGCAACACGGCAGCCCTCAGCGTGGTAGCCGTGTAGCCGTGGCAGCCACAACCAGGGCCCGGCTGTAGCTTGCGACCTGCTCCTGGCGAGTTAGGCACCGGCTCTCTTCGCGGCCAGGCATGCCCTGGCTCACGGTTTCA
>Ga0307942_1002370_pt1:0-12500 | contig 15269 bp, 10 predicted proteins | sample OrgLakmetagen175_FD_201846 | JGI IMG/M metagenome (GOLD analysis project Ga0307942, IMG submission 201846) | Saline water microbial communities from Organic Lake, Antarctica - #175 | ecosystem: Environmental > Aquatic > Non-marine Saline and Alkaline > Saline | place: Antarctica: Organic...
CGGACTTGGAAGTGTTGACAATTAGATGTTTATTCCTGGCATACACAGCCAACCGACTCAGCATGATTTGCATATCACGGGGCTCATTAGTCAGCAAAGTCAGATCATCTGCATACAACATGTGTGCAAACATCAAAAACTATTAAACCAAGGACCTCCTTTTGGATGTGAGTGTCGCAGATCATGATGTATGATGGTACCACCCGCCAACAACAGGTAGGTACTTCAGGCAAGACGAACATACTCGTGAAATAAACTAGTTGGCCTTCAAGTCCATTCTCCCGTGTTGAGCTGTACGGCTACATAAATTGGAGGGTGAGATGTTGTGTAGGGGTGTGCACTATCCTAGTAGAGGTTGTCGTGTCATGATCATAACGATCATGAGCAGCTGGTATTGTTTCGGCTTGTTGGCACACATCGTGATATATTACGCCTTTCTGCCAGAACTAGCTGCTTATTAGTAATAAACGCCGCAAAGGAGAAGAGCAATTAATTCTGCACCTCTTTTCTAGGGGACTCCATTACTGCTAAATAATATACTCCTACCATCATTTCGAGAGAAGGGGACACATTTAAAACACTCTTGCCCTAGAGTCTAGATTAACGATTTAAATCTTAATTTTTAAAGAGTCAAGATGGCCTCCCAGCTCCAAGTGCACTCTGGCTTCTGTCAACTGCGCTGCTAAACTTGTCCGTATATCCATACCACACGTGCGTGCCTGTCTCAGGCCAAGCCTGCATCCCTTCTGATTCTTGATCCCCATTGACAAATCTCACGTCATTCCTGTGGTGCGTGGAGGAGTTTTACGGTACCTGATACCGAAGTGCAAGTGTGTGTAGTTGCCTGCATCCTTATGGGGGCCCACCTTTATTAATTGGTGAGAATAAACCACCCGCTTTGTACACTTTTGATGTGCTGCTTTGTTATCGTTTTTTGACTCGAAGGCATGCAATGTCTGAAAGTGAGCAAAAATTTGGGGGAGCACTTCTGTTCTTGAAGATAATTACTAAATACCTTTATTGCTAAACTATCCAGGATGATCCTGTAGCGCTTTCATGTAGCCGGAAGCCGAAAATGAAGGTGCCTTGTAGCCGGCTGCTGGTCTTTGAATAGGGGATTATACAGAACGTATAATACCAGGATACATGCGTTCCCATCTTATGTTATTACCTTTCGGCGGGCCTTACCTTTCCAACCGTCTTCGTAACTTTCATTTGATGCACTACGACCTTGAACATGCTAACATGCACTTTAAAAGGATTGCATGCATGTTCATGTAGCTGGACCTGGCAGGACGTGCACACTTTTATTGCCTTCACTATCAGGTGCAGACAATCAGAACAAGCGAGATGCTGGCTATTGCGCCTTATGTATCGACCTGTGTGGTGCAAGCATCTGGAATGCACTTAGTCAGTCTGTTTCCGTCTTGTAGGAACGGATATCCGGAAACAAACACAAGAAAAGGCGAAAATTTTTGCAGGTAGAAATTTGGGCGGGCGGAGCCCTTTATTTGATGAACTACGACCTTAAACATGCTAATTAGATTTTTACGACACAATTGAGCAGGTCTTACAATCAATGGTTCAGCTTGAAAATCGCAGTTGAAATATATTGTGACACGCGAGTGTTATACCGTACCGATTTCATACAGGGACGGTGTCCAACATATATTGCGTGAAATTCAAAACAAGGCCTTGTGCTGTCACTGTTTTGCGAATCACGTAAATATTATTAATTGTGTAGTGTACAATCAATCATTATAAATACTATGTCTCCGCCTACTGAGTGCACGAGCTTTCAGCCTCCTGTATTGCTGTAGCGACTTCGGAGAACTCACCATGAGCTGCGTTATATGAAATCCAGGCTTCAATAGGATGGATCTGGCCAGGGATTGGCGCAGGCGGTTTCCTCCGCACTACAGAGATGATTGGTCATCCTCCCGGCCCTATGGACTCAGGTTAGCCTATTATATAATCAGCCAAGAAGAAGAGAGCCCTGCGGACTTATGATGGCGGCATCCTGCCAAACGTGGGATAACGAAAGAGACCTGGGCGTATTGCTCATCATCGCATACATGCAAGTCAGTTTAATAGGCGGCACATCAGAGGAATGGGTCAGGAGGTCAAAAATAAAAGAAAATGTTTCCTTGTATGTTGTATGAGTGTCGTGCGCTTCTTGCTTCTTGGCCCCACCTGCAGAATTTTAGCGCCGGCTACCTACATTTTTTTTGCGTCCGTTTTACCAGCGGTCTCTTTTGGTGAACAGGTAAATTTTGGCCAGCAGCAACAAGTGGTTTCTGGCACCTTTTCATTCTCATACACGAGCACGCTTCAGCTCTTTTGCCGTTTTCCGTCCTTGCCTCTGACGGAGGGATAACCTTGCATTGTAAGGACATCCTTCGCCCATTCTCCAATGCAGCTGGCTCAAAACACTGACGGTCAGCTGACCGTCGTCCAGGTAAAAAGCTGAGGAGGTTTTTGTACCAACGGAATGCAGGCTTAAAGTGCCTTTGAATGCTTGACACGCATTACTTTCTGTCCATGCATTTCTAAACAAAAATTCAACTTTTACACTTGCAACACACACACAAACGCACATGAACGCATTGCATCTGATCTCTGTTTATGCCCAGGTTTTAGTGGCCACGGCATTTTCTGGTTTGCTTCAGGTAGAAATTTGCAATACAGGCAGGCCAAAGAATCAAAAGGAATTATGGTGGGGGTCTATCTGGCCGGCGTGTACGTTAGATTGGAGCCTAACACCGTGCTCCATGCACTCAGTCTAGCCTCTGATTGTCACTGACATTCATACGTAGAGTATTGATCCTTTTTTGTAAGCTTTCAAAAATTCAAACCAACATTTTTTCAATCAAGCCAGGTGCCAAGTCCCTCCTCTTTAACATCCGCGCAAACACACAGACACGCACGCACGCACGCACGCACGCACGGGCGCGCATTACACATACACATACACACACACACCAAACACATGCCATCACCACAGTCATTTGTTGGAGGTCATGCTCTCCTCATCAATGGAGTTGCCCAACCAATAGTGACCATCTACACTTTCATGTTCGCGTTCTGCAAATCGAGGTAATCATCCCTTGGCCATAAGAGGCTGGCAAGGCAGCAAATTTGTCTTTTTCCAATCCTGTTTGAACCTATTGCAGCAGATGCTGAGCATCATGATACAAACTGTTTCTGGCTTGGATGCTTTTGAAGGGAACAACACTTTACTCAGTCTAATTTTAGTTGGATTTGCAACAGGCTGAAGCAGGATGGTGTTGTATTCCTTTCCCACATGGATGTGCATCTTACTTGGCTTGATTCACGACTGCTAATTTCCCACAAGAGATCAATGTTGAAGTGAAGAGGGTGTTTAATGTTACCTTGCTGTATGTCACACGTATATTTTGCCCAACATTTTGCAGGCCCGACTTTGACATAAATCTCTTCTTGCCTTGGGCTGCGTGGGTGTGCGTATGGTGAGGCACCTCGTCTGCAACCTCTATGCTTTTTGCCGGTGCTTTTCATCAAAGCAGCACTGTGCTGGAATCGATCTGCTGCTGCAGCTTGGCTTATTATGGACTAACGCATCACTGGAACCAGGTGTGCCATATTTCTGGTGTTGATAGCGATGTCTGGACTGTGTCGCATGGTGGAGAAGTTCACAAGTAAGTCCATAACGAAAAAGAAAAATCACGCAGGCAGTGAAAACCACTCCCCACATTGATTAAGGAGAAGTAACCCACTTTGGTACCGAGTACCGTAAAACTCCTTTACCGGCAGACAAAGAAGGCCCAGTCAGAGAAGTCCAACAGAGTACCAGAAGGAGAAACAAGCAAGAGCACCAGGCACAGACATTGCAGAGCTAAGCTAAGGGTCTACCAGGGATGACCACCTGTCTCGGCCACTGCCAATCCACAAAAACTACCAAGTCTCATAGCCAGCCCTACAGCACTGAACCTGCCGTGCTCTCCACCACACAGTCGCTCGGTGCAAGCCTATAGAAAGGTCTACTAAGCAAACACTGCTTGCACTACCTCAGCATTACACCGCTCCCACCGTGCCTGCCTTAGTCTGAGTCCATATAAATAAGACCATATGGAAAACATGGAGAAATTCAAAAGTAAGCCTATAGTCTGAGTCCATATAAATAAGTCCATATGGTGGAAGTTCACAAGTAGTCAAATTCCAGTAATCAAAGGCTCTTCTCGTGCTGCTAATCTAGTTCATCTTCAATTCTCTCTCTTGGATAACTTACTCATCTCGCTGCTGATGCCCTTGCTGCTAATCTAATTCATCCTCAATTCTTTCTCCCTCTCTCTCTCTCTCTCTCTCTCTCTCTCTCTCTCTCTCTTGGACAACTTCCTCAGGAATGGCTGGGGAGATTTTTGGTAAGATACCTGGAGGCTTTGCTTGTTTAATGTTGGAGATTTTGCGTTATCTGGATATTCCTGCTGAGACGTAGTAGAGCTGCAAATGGTTTGAAAAGGTGGACACGGGAAAAATAAGTCAGTCACACGCTTGAGCAGAAGTGAACCACGCAACCTGCTTGATAGCTTTAGTCAATTACTGTAAAATCCCTAGATGAGGGCTGGGTATTTTTATTTGTGTGCAGGGATGCTCATTGCTGTGCTTTTCCTCCAACAGGCAATCAGGGTGGGTGCCGTTTGTGTTGTACTGAAGCTTTAAAACAGTGTTATCATAATTACTTGTTAAGGGACTTGAACTCCGTCTAGCTTGTTTGCATTGTGCTATGCCCAATCGAGTGATATAATGCCAGCACATGAAACATGTAGAAAAATCATCAGTTCTGTGCTTCAGCTGTAGAACTGGAGTTCTTGCGTAGTGAGCGTAGGCTGAGATCTGGCAGGCACTTTGCATAAAGTGCTGTGTACTCTCGTTTTAGGCACTTTTTTTACGCCTTGCTTTTGCTCGGGTTGTTTTTCCCGCCCCCCCCCCTCAGCTTTGTGCTTTGAATTGTGGGTGTTCGCATCTGAGCTCGCTTAATTCTGACTTGCAGACTTGCTGCTTGCTTCTTTGCGTTGCTTTGCTTTTATGAGGGCCTACAGCCCATTTTTGGTTGTGGCCTTGCTGGCCGGGCGTTGTAGAGCTGTGCTGGCTGAAAAGTTGTAGGGGTCTTGCTGGCCTTACGGACTTGCCGCTTGCTTCTTTGCGTTGTTTTGCTTTTATGAGGGCCTGCAGCCCATTTTTGGTTTTGATCTCCCTCCACGGCAGCTTGGTGTAATGACGAAGCCTACAGTGAACTGTAGCATAGAACCATGAGAGACAAACAAAAAGCAATAGGTACATATTGCTCTGTCGTGCTGCAAGAAGGGGACGTCCCGTGTTTCTCTTTGAACTGCAGCAATACATACCCACAAAAGGAGGCTTCATACCGCTGTAAGCGCTGCTGTGCTTGCGGTGTTTTCATAATGTACGCATGCAGGGATTGATCGGTGAATTCAGACCAGAGCCAAGTTACAAGAGGAATGCTTCTTTGAATGAAGCTGGGGGCGTGGACCCCGGAATGCCCATTGTGGACCCTGCAGAATCAAATTCCATGTGAGTAGAAGACTGAATAAAGTTGAGGTTCTGAATCAATCTCAAGTTAAGGTTACATCACTATGTATGCCTCAATAGTCTCAATCACAAAGGCATTGTGAAAGGCCAGAAGTCTGCTCAAGTCATCTTTTGCAATGTTGTGTGGTACTGCTACTCTTGCCTCCTTTTTACACCCTGATGGTATATAGGATTCAAGTAAATATATCAGGTTGTTGAGGAAATGGTCATCAAAGCCCTTTCTAATCTCTGACCGAAGCTGTTGCGATGCTGTTTCTACATTTGCTGATTTGCCTGTACTTGTTAAAATCTCATGAAATGTCAGGCTTCCAAGAAGGGAAGACGAGCCCCACTGGATCCTTGTAAATGGTCTGTGGAGCCTATTTCTTGCCTCTGGTTTTATTCTCACTGCCGTACTGGTGGTTCAAGCGCGCTCGTGGCGATTCGGGAACAGTAAGTTTCTGGCAAGGTGTTTGCATTACATCAATGCACTATTGTAAAGAAATCCACCTCCCCTATTCATTTGTGGCCTTAGTAAAGGGTGTTTTGGGGGGGAGGGCGGGGGGCAGTGCCGCAATAAAACAGCCAATAAATACGTGTTTACCTGTGGAGGAGTGCGGTTGGAGTGAAACAGTGTGTAAAAGGAGTGAAACAGTGTGTAAAATGAGTATAATGCATGCTGCTTTATGGTGTGTCTTAGGGGTTTGGGCATGAAGCGGCAAGGTCAGGCCTGCATGAGCAGTTGTTTGCCTGGCTGCACGAGAGTAGCTCTCCCAAGCTGTGAAAAGGGGTGCTGAGGATACGGGGGCGGTTGCATCATAATACATATTGCTAGGGAAGGAGTGTTGTTTGTGTTTGTTTTAGAGGAGAAAGGGTGATGAGTGCATGCACTAAAGAGGGACACCAGGGCTTTTACTTGGCGTATATATCAGCAAGTGTGTCCACCGCTGTATGTATGCTGTGTAGCGATGCCTCCATGTACAGCATGCTTCAGCTTGAAAAACTAATACCTAAGCCCTATAACAGCTTGTTGATAGGCAGGGTGGCTATTAAAGGTAGAACAGAGAGGTGGCTAAGAAGGGGAAGTATGCTCTTTGTTGCATACTTGCCTACAAAAGATGGAGATCTTCTGCATGCTGCAGAGAAGTAATGCTTTTTCATTCGCTTGCAGGTGTGATTCGTGGCATCCTAGCTGATTACGGCGTCCCGCTGCTTGTGGTTTTTTGGACTGCACTCTCTTACGCCTTTAATGCCGGAGGAAATCCTAGAGGTGAAACCAGGACTGCCTACTTGCAACCATCCAACCTCCCTTCGAAATTTTAGTAGGCAAGCGCAAGACTATGGCTCATACTTGCAATCCATGTTTAAACTGGTACCATGATTCGTTGTGACAGACCCTACTTGACGCAATGGATACATTGATGCAATTGACTTTGATATTTGACCTGTGAACAACACATACATATATATATATACATACATATATATATGTGTGTGTGTTATTGGCATATATTGGCAACCACCCTATGTAACCCCATTTATTTCATACATAATTTTGTTTGTCGTAGGTGTGCCATCAGATGTGCCCAGGCGTGTGACCAGCCCTCTAACCTGGGAGGTGAGGAAAAGCAAGCACTTGCAGGTTTCTATTACTTGCCACTTGTTCCATTCACTAATACAGCTGTTTTCGTCCTCTCGGTTTAGCCTGCCTGTACGGTCTCCCTCCAAGACATAGTAATGACCGAGGATAGCTAGATGACCTATCCGCTATCTTTTAAAGTGTATTGCAGCTTAGATTACCCTTCCATATTTCGAATCTTGTTCTCGTCACCTTGACATGCGTTGTTGCTTTGTGTGTATCCATGCTTACAGATCTCAGAAAGCTGGAGCACAGCCTCAAGGATGGGTCAAGTGCCAGGTGTATACATTGCGGTGGCACTAATCCCCGGTGCGTTGATTCTATCCCAAGGTATTAATAAAGGCAAGGAGGAAGGGGGCAGTTGTGCACACTGCTGATTGCTTTTGACCTAAGTAGTTAAATTTACAGCATTGTTATGTGAGTGGCCGTGGCTGTGCCTGCTACCCTGCAGGGGCCATCATTGCTGTACTCTTCTGGTTTGACCATGGTGTTTCCTCTAAGCTGAGCCAACAGAAGGTGCGGTGCTTTTGGCTTCAGAGGCACGCAGCTCCTGTTCATACCTTAAATGTCCATGGAGCATTCTAACAAGTGGTGTGTAAATGTTAGCAGCTTGCCTAGTCTAGTATCTGACCATTTCAAACATTTTTCCGGCACAGGAGCTGAATTTGCAAAAGCCACCAGCGTATGCATGGGATCAGATTCTTTTGGCGCTTTTCCTGCTCATAGCTGGTGAGCATGTTTGTTGGATCTGTTGGAATTTGTATCCCTCTCCTGTTACTCAATTGCATTCATTTGAAACCGCACACATCTTCAACTTGTGTTTGAACACAAAGATAGTCAACTTGACACATTTTCTAAGCAAGCTTGTAGAGGTCCTTGCAATCACCTTATGTTACAAACGAATGTGCTTTGATTGCAAGGGTTCCTGGGCACTCCACCTCCCAATGGAGTACTTCCACAGAGTCCACTTCATACTCGAGGTATGCCTAAGAAAACGTGAGCGAGTAGGGTTGGATTTTGCTGTGCGCATATATATATATATATATATGCGCATATATATATATCTGGATGTATATATGGTCCATATATGACCGTGTACCTTACAATTTCCATGCTTCAAATTTGTCCACACACGGCATACTTGTACGTCTCTGGCCCACCCTACATGTAATGTTAAAACCTGATCACCGGTGAGGTGTAGATAATGCAGCTTTGCAGGGGAGGCCTATAATCAGTGCAAACGCCTTGCGCAATGGTTTTTAGAATTAAACACGAGCAAGAGATTTAGAGATTGCAGTGTGCACATTACATGAGCACATGAGGCATTAGCTGCAAGGGTAGTCTATGAACAGAATGTCTAAGTACATAAAAGTATGAGTTTGCCTCACAAAATCGTTGTCATCTACAAACACCTTTGCAAAGGTAAGAATCCTCCTAGACTGACGTACATCCCTGCCACCATAATTTCATTCGATATCTCTTGCGTGCATGCTTGCACTCTCCATTATGCTGCACATTATCCCTACCACCATTGTTTCAATCCATATCTTGCGTGCGTGCTTGCATTCTCCAGTATGCTGCACGTTACGAATGCAAGCTGAAGCTCGGAAGGCTGATGCCGAGAAGCAGAAAGGTACGTGTGATTATTTTTGTGCTTTATTAAACTTCACCACAGCACCATGTATTAATTTTGATTGTGCTTGTAAGCTTGTACTTAGGTCTAGCTTGTTATTAGCCTACCAAAAGACGAGAGTTGAAAATAACTATTGTTTGATCTTGAATGTTGCTGACCTATCTGCTACCGGCCCACCTATTGGATTATGATTTGCAGATTCTAAATTAAAGCAAGAAAGTAGGGCAGGACAAGAACCTGCTGCGGCAGCCCCGAGTGGTTATGCTGAGGAGGTACGAACAATCTGATTAATGTACATGGGCACATGTTAAATTATTGCATGAGTTTCCAAGGACCTTGACACGCACGAGGCTCATTTAAGCTGAATTAGTTAATCCAGGGGCATTCAGTGGTGCACCACCAAATGCACGTAGCCCACATTGCACCGCAATTTGAAACAAGAGCATAAAACTTATGAGTTCAGTGTGAAACACCTGAACTCAGGTTCTTAAAGTGTAGCATAAAGTGAGATGATCTCACTTTCTGGTTTTCTCAGGTTTCTGCTTCCCTTCTCCATTCTTTTTATTCCTTGGAGAACACAACTCTTTCTTTAGCATACTTCTATTCTAGGTTGCTTCCTGCAAGGCGCTATGCGCCCCAACTCTCAAACCACGGCCCAGTGGACCCTTGTCTCATGGCTTTTCTCGCTCCTGACGCTTGAGACTCCTGCCTCTGTCGCAATGTTCGCTGGTGGGATTGCTACAGCCCTGATGGAGGAGGCTGCGACCTGGCTTGTACACGGCGGGGCACTCGCTTTTGTTCTTGCCACTGACACTTACCTTCTCCTCTCCCGCACCTTTGTCCACACCACGCTCTCCCGCACCTTTGTCCACACCACCTTTTCATCGACGCTGTTGAGTTTCATGAGAGCGCACGTTGTATCTCTAGCTTGGGGACTTGTCGTCGGGGCAGCCGTCATTGATTCTGGGCTTACGTTTGACAAGTGCCTTTTTGCGCCTGACTTTTGAGACCCTACTACCTTACAACAATTTTCATCAGATTTTGTGATGAGCGGCTCATCATGAGTTCCACGTACTTTCTCGCTTCGGTGATGCTGGTTATGTTCTGGGCTGTCCTTCTTAACGAAGACGACTCCTACGACTTGCTGGACAATGATAATTCTATGACGCTTTCCCTTCTTATCACTGCTGCGGCAATCAGTTTTGTTCATGTCAGGGAGGAGTGGTCGTGGTGGTCGTGGTGGTTGTGGTCGTGGTGGTGGTCGTGGTATTGTACAACCTGGTAGCAATGTTGTTGATATCGATGTTTTCCCCCCTCCTCCACCTCCCAGACCTAGGACTAGGAGCCGTGGTAGAGATGATGGATATATGCACAAAGAAGTTGGTATTGCTCCTGATGGGGAGAACGGCAATGAGTATGGCACTGAGGAACCTGAACCTGATGCGCGCCCTGCCCAAAGAAACAAAGAAGCTAATAAGAAAAAACAGTTCAAAAAGTCCAAGAAGCGCAGCAAGAATTGCAAACGCAAGCATTCCTCCTCTGACTCTGACTCGTCATCTACTTCTTCTTCCTCTTCTTCCTCTTCTTCCTCTTCTTCATCTTCTTCCTCTTCTTCCTCTTCTTTTAACTCTGATACCAACTACGACTCTGCGTATCACCGCAAGAACAAGAGCAAGAAATAGTACAAAGTGAAGCTGACTTCAAAACATAAACCGAACCTCAACGATAAGCGTCCAGCGGAAGAGAGGCATGACAGGTTAGTTGAGCTCAACAAGCCGCTACACAGGGCACTCAAGCACGCCGAGTCCAACCTAAAAAATGTTCAGAAAGCGGGTGCTCCACACAAGACTGCCAAGAAAGTGGTGGCAGAGATCCAAGGTGTGTCGAGGGTGCTTGAGAAGCAACCTAATCATCTCTTTTTTGGAGCGACATACGGTTGGGACAAACTCAACTACGCAGTAAACCACAGTCGCCTGCCATCTAGTACAAAGAAATTTGCTAAGAAGTTGGGCGTGAAGGCTGGTGACGTCAGTAAAGCACCTGTTTTCTTTCTTCCCAAACGCCGCCCACCTTTTACCACTCAGACTTTGAACCACTCTTTGCGTCTACAACATAACGCACCACTCCATCCGGCCCCTACTTTTCAGCAATCATTTCCTATGCCGCCCCCCGCTCCACCCCCTTATATTAATGGTCATGCGGGAGGGAATCATAGTGGCCTACCTTACACGTCTGGTGCACATACACATGGCCACAACCAATCTGCTGCAAACGGTTTCCGTAGGCCAGGGTACAACGACTACAACAATTTCAGCGGCACTCCACGCTGATTTGGGCACACGTGACCCTTGATTATTTTCATTCCTACAAACCCTCATTCTTGAGGCAAATTCCTCTCTGGTACCACGCATCCGGCAATTAATTATCTTTGTTAGGTACTTTTTCCAGGCCAGGCCTGAAGTGTGCCAGGCACCGTGGAGGCCCAGGGCCTGCCCACATGTTCACAACTGACCCAGGCCAGGCCTGAATTTGCATAATTGATTCCCTTGATCCCTGATCTCATCCAGGCCAGGCCTGAACCCACGCATTTATTATCTTGATCCTTGAACTGATTCAGGCCAGGCCTGCAAGGTCCAGGAAACACGGAGGCCCAGGGCCTACCACTTTGACCTTGTTATTATTTATTCTCCTTTATTTTCTTGTCCCTAAGAACGTGTATGTAACCTTCCCATATTTCAGGGCCCGGGCTTCCTAATTACTTTCCTTTGCAAAGCCGGCAGTTCCGTCTTCAGGTGGGCTGAAGCGGCATCGTTCTTGGTGGTTATAAAAATATTCAGACCAGTGGGTACTTCAGTGGGTGCAGCATGGCTTCCCCTTATTTTGGTCCTTTCTCCCAAGCCCAGCACCACCTTTTTCCAACAAAATAACAAAGAGGCACTGGCCTGCAGCGATTTTGTCACATCTTCCATTTTTGACCTTCTCCGCGCAAATGCTATTATGAAGTGGCATACCCAGCCCAAATGCGTGTCCCCCTTATACATTGTTACTAGATCAAATGGCAAACAATGTTTGATCTTCGACCTTAAACACGTGAAATAATTTCTGATGGTACCTTCTTTTCGCATGGACTCTCTCAATCTACTGACGGACCTGGCAGACCTGGATGACCTCATTTTCTCTTGACCTTGCCAGCGGTTACCACCAGGCGGATATGGATCCTAAATATTACACGTACCTTGAATTCCAATGGGAGGGTGAATTCTATGTTTCCACAGAGTCCTTCCTTTTGATCTTGCTTCTGCCCCCTGGTGCTTCACAAAAATTATGAGAACCATCTCTTTATACCTGCGCTTTTGGGGGGTCCGGCTTATAAGCCACTTGGATGACTTCCTTTTCCTTTTCTCTGATTCCCAGTCTACAGCACACAGGCAGTTGGTTTTGGACACTTTCAAATCAGCTGGCCTGGCAATCAAATGAGTCCAAGTCTCATCTGCAATTTACACGCCTCCTGACCCACCTCGGTTTCGTCATTGACTTGGATTCTGGTTCCTTTGAAGTGCCGCAAGAGAGACGGGAGAGTTTGCAACAGCTGATCACAGTAGCATTGTCAAGACAGAAAGTGCTAGTGCACCTGCCTTCACGAATAGCTGGCCACCTTAG
>Ga0307942_1002371_pt1:0-7500 | contig 15255 bp, 13 predicted proteins | sample OrgLakmetagen175_FD_201846 | JGI IMG/M metagenome (GOLD analysis project Ga0307942, IMG submission 201846) | Saline water microbial communities from Organic Lake, Antarctica - #175 | ecosystem: Environmental > Aquatic > Non-marine Saline and Alkaline > Saline | place: Antarctica: Organic...
CTTTCTCACACACACACGCACACACACACACACTCACACGCACACTCACACTCACACACACATACACACACACAAACACACACATACACACAGATTGACGAGGATGGAAGCAAAGAGATTGAGTTCCAGGAGTTTGTGCATGCCATCCAAATTAACAAAGCAATGTCAGAGAAGCACCATGACGAGTCAGAAACGCTAGATGCCTTTGTTGCGCTTGGAGGCAATGTGAGTTGTTTGCTTGTAGTCCTAGCAATTTGTGCATGACTCTGTAACTCAAATTAAGGGTTATCCAGTTGTGAGTAAGCACGGCATAAGATTAGAGGTTTCCTTTCAAGCATGTCACAGCAGGCTGCAACTCAAGCCTGAAGTACTGTGAGTGGAAGCGTAGTGGCGTGTTTCTAGTTTGTACGTCTGCCTTAGGCCCCAATGCTATCCAAAGCGGACTTCTAGCAATCAGCGCACCCCCCTTAAGGGTTGCTTAAGCCCCTCCCCAAGCGATGCTGACTAAGCAAACTTGAGCATAGGCACATATACTAGTAAATTGAGGTGTGCAAGCTTGCGTCCTTAGAAAGCATTTTCTGCCCGCAGAGTCTCGTGTATGTATAAAAAACAATTGCAATGAGACCACTGATGCTGACTAACCTGTACCCTAATTTTGCCGGATGACTGGGGTTTCATTGGGCGACAAGGTGCAGCCTCCAATTATCTGTGTGCGTAGCCTACCCTGCATTCTTGAATAAACATACAAACATGCCTGACTCAATGTGTTTGTGTTAACCAGCTTAGATTGTGTACATGTACTCACCCAGCAGTCTTGTGTGCCTTGCTTGGATCATCACACCGCTGGCCTTGCTTTCAAAAATTATTTCCTCATTCAGGCTGACAAGACTGGAGTGATCTTGGCAGAGAAGCTCCACGAAGTTGTGAAGGTATGTAAGCTTAAGTTTCTGGTTGTAATACATCACATATCGCCGTTGCTGCTCTAAAGCACTGCAAACGAATGCCTGCCTTCCCTCCATGCTATGAGCCTCATGCCTTATGCCTGCCAACTATTACAGAGTTTTTTCTTTTGTTGCATAGGAGTTCGAGCTGACGCTCAACTTGGACAAGTTTATAACTGAAGTGGATCAGGACGGATCGGGGGGCCTCGACTACGAGGAATTCAAAACGTTGTTAGCCTAGGAGCCGTCCAGATAACAACGTCTGTGGATGCTGTGAACTCCTTCGTGTAAATGTTACCGTCGCGTTATGGATAGGAAACAGTGTCTATCTGTATTCTGCACATGTCATGCCATTCATGTGCTAAAAAAGATAGGAGCGTACGCAGGCTGTCATGCTAAACCAGTGGCATGGACAATTCGTGTGATTTCCCTGGGTTTTATAATGTGATCAACGGCGCACTATGAATCGTCGTAACAAGGCAGTGGAAATCACTCCTCACCTTGCTTAATTTTGTTTAGTTTTTGAATTCCAGCTTGGCTGCTCGACCTATAACTTGTACCTATGACTCGAAGGGTTTTACAAAGGGGTAAACCGGCAGCCACATTTGTTAGCTGGTGGGCTTTTGTGCTGGTCTCAGTCAGCAACAAAATAAACACAAAATGTAAAGAGGCAATTTGCTAGGCAATGCTACCTGTATCTAATTAATTTCCAGCAAATTACAATGTGTATGTCATATATGACAGCCAACAAAAGCCTACCTATCATGTATCATGGTTTATAGAAGGCCATTGCAAATGTTTTAATGTGAACAGATCATTCATGAAGCTATAATAATGGAATGAATGGCTTCCAAACTTTTCAGGGGACATGCTGTACAATACGTGCTATAAGCATGTCACTACGTACCACTCTCACCCAATCCACAATCGGCCTGACCCCATCCAGCCACCGTTCACTACCTACCAGCCATACACTGCCCACACCAGCAACATGACATATCAGGCTCACCACCTACACAACTAGCCAAGCCAGCACATGCAGCCCCAAGGTAACACAGCAATACCCATATGGATCCGCCAATACCGGAGCCTCAAAGCGCGCTGTCAGTCTGCTAATGCGTGCTCATGCACAAGTCCGCGTAAGATATAAAAGGGAAAACAAGCCGGATAGCTGTCATCACTGCTGCAATCTCAGCAAAGCATGTGTTGATATATGTACAAAAAATGCGATGTGGATATGTACGTGTTTTGTAAATTAATTTCCTCAGAGCCTTGATGGTGGATCTCAAGAGCCCGTGGAACAGCCCTTCAAGTATCCTCTTGTAGCATCAATCATTGCTCTAGCAAGCCCTTTGCGCAGCTCTGTTGCCTGAAAGACACACCATGCACAACAGCAGTGACAACAATGCTCATCAACGCTGCCAGGAGGTTTGAGTCTCATACTTGGTCCGAGTACATCACTGCACCTCTCCCAACGATACGAACAGTGCGTGTTTGTCTGTTGCATGAAAGCCCTTTTGCGAGGCAAGTTTGCATGCCAGTCATGGGTTCGTCTGCAGTGCACAGCAAAGCCCTTTTCAATCTGCTGCGAGGGCTTTATTATATTGACACAAGCTTAAGTATGTCCGGCTGCTAGGTGAGTTATTGATGTACTACTGCTCTCCTTCAAGCTTGCATGAACACCATGCATTCCTCCCTAGCGCTTTCTAGCCCTGAGGCGCTAAAGAGTGGTTGAGGAGATTTGGGTATTAATTAAACAATTCATTTAAATCTTCTGAATCCTTTCCAAAATGTCATATCGCCTTCTCATCACACGAGACCAGCATACTTAGTGTAACGACGCAGGTCGTGATAAATCAGAAAATATATCAGATAAAATCAGATATAATCAGATGTACTAAGCATCCGTGCTTGCAACACGTCCGAAACGCTTGATGTGCGTTACAACCTATCGGAAGGGTACAAATACTCAGAAATCGGGGTTGTCAGTATTCTTTTATTAATCGTGGGCAACTGAATGTAGCGGCGCAAGCCAGCATAAATAAATAAATAATTCGAAAAATGTATTCTTTGTATCTTCTGTCACAATTCGTGAGAGATCTCGTCAGGAAGATTCATTGTTCAGTCCAAGAGTTCCAAGATAATCGAATCACTTAAATTCCTCGATTTTTGGGCCAGTGGTTACTTCTTTTATTGACGCCACAGCAGTTCGATCTGTTGGGAGTTTCATTCATTTCCTGGCCCCTGCTACACTGAGGAAGACCTTCCCTACACCCCTCCAAGCTGTGCATGCACAGGTACGCACACTAAAAATCACACACACACATACACATAATATCGCACCTGTCATGCAAAGATGCGTGACAGGATGTCCACATGCTGAGAACACTGGGTCCGGACTTTTAAAAACAGGTCCAGGACGCCGTTCATCTTCTGCTTCAAGGTCATCTCGTGGGCCTTGGGGGCAGTCTTTTGGACGGCGGTCATCGCTGGTGCCAGCCCCCCACATGTGGTTGCGATCCACGGGGCAGTGGGAGAGTTCAACGCCTGCAAAAGTTGGGAGCAATGAACTTACGTACAAATTACCAAAGTAACATACACATATGCTTCGGTAAAAATTGTAAGTGCCACATAAACAGGAAATGATGTCCTCTTTACAAGCGCTTGCTACATCTCATACTGCAACGTTTGGATTGCAGTTAGGAATTCACTAAGTCGGTTATTCATCATTGCCTTTTAAACACCAATCATGCCAGGTTCTGAGCTTAATATATTAATTAGAATTTGTAGTATCACTACGATAGAGGTTGGGGCTGAGGGCATCTGAACCGCCAGCTGTGTAGTTGACTTCGCTGCGAAATCGCCCACTCAGTGGTGCTTCTAGGTGAGAGACCACCAATAACATTGCACATACCCTTTACATTGTACAAGGCCTCGTCTTCAAGCTCGTCCACACTCTTGGTCCCATGCAAGGCAAATATCTGCGTGAGAGTCTCCTGAAAGTGGAAGAGTAATAATCAACTGAAATATGTTACGTGGATATATGTATCACACGAAGCACAGAAATGGCATCTGTCGGATTACCCCTTATAGCAGCGTTTCATCGCAGCCTTGCAATGCAAAATTGCACCCCACCCTTGCATATAATTTTTGAGCCTGCCTTAGATTTGGGGCAAAGTTTAGGAGGGGTAAGTGGGGGGAGGCAGCTTTTTTTGGTAATGTATTTTTTGGTAAAGGGGGGGGGGTGTATTGCCAAAAGCAACATTTCCACTAGTGGGGGTAGTGGGGGTAGTACTGTGGGGAGTTTTGCAAAATGAGTGTTACGTTGGAGGCCCACTTACCTCCACGTGCACGCTGCATGCCAATTGTGGGTCACACTCACAACTCTCGTATTTTTGGTTATCACGCACAGGTCAAGATGGCGCAGACGCAACGCACAAAAGCAAGAGACAAAAAGCACTTGGTGACGAGAGTGCAGATAGTGAGTTCGTTTTTTAACTCATTGCTCTCTATCTGCTTGACTGCAATATAACACACCCAGTATACAAGGGAAAATGCTATGCATAAATTCATAGCCCTGTCAGTCCGCACTTGTGCGCGCATACCCCATAACCCCTTCGCGTCTCCTCATTCTCCTTCTTCTCATCGCGTTTTCACAGCGACCATTGACTTCCAAGACCAAGTTCGTAATTGCATGGTGGCAGCTGGGAGCACATGCAACGCATTAAGTACCACGAAGAACCTCATCTCTGGTGGGTATTCATCAAATTTTAGAGATGATGCATGCGTTTTCATTAGACAAGTTTACCAAAAAATAGCAGTATGGACTAGGTTGGCATAGACTTTTACGGGTGTGAAAAGGGAGAGGAGTACATGTGTGGAAATACTTGGCCCTCAAAATGAGACTTACAGCATTTCACAATTAATAGAGTTCCGATATTAAGACATCAGTGAGGTTGGGTTGCTCCTAGTCTGCGTATGTGAAACATTGTGAAAATTGGTGCTGCCACACCAGACCTAATCGTACCTACATAAAAAACCTGAAGGAAAATGAAATAATACTGTACATACATTCACATTTACCTACAAACAAAGACACTCTTTCCTGGTTCGTGCAGGCAAAACCAACTACAATAGCAGCAGGAGCCAGATCCTGAAAGATCTGAAATCTGGGTATGTGAAGCTGTGCGCTGCTGGAGAAATTGAGCCTAAAAAATATTTGTGGCTGAGCTCGAAAATATTCCCACCCGGGTCAAAGCTGGTGCCATAGTCCCTCAAGGAGGTGCACTTCATCACTGTAGTTAAGCTGGATTGCTCGTATGTCCAAGCTTCAGTAGAATTTTGGCTCTGTAGTTTTCCTTGTTTAAAAATTTACAGAAGGGCGTTCTCATCGCCGTTCACCTGTTCATCTGTTATCAGTGTGGTGTCTTGCTAGATTAAAAGCCGTAGGTAGTAGTACAGTACATTTCACAAAGCTGATGTGTTTCTAGCATGCTTTTCTGACTTTGCAGATGTCTCCCCTTTTGGCTGACTTCCTAAATACAGCCTACTTTGTTTTATCATGTAGATTTGTCGCAATGTATATCTACCTTTCCGTCTTTTTGCCCTTGCTTTTCTTGTACAGTTTGTGATTTCTGCAAAAAAAAACAATATTGATGAGGACGTGTGTATCTCTTCTTAGTATTTGATCCTTTGCTTCCTTTTCATATGCCAGCCTTCCTTGTCTCTTTCCCAAAAGTGTTACAACTTTTGGCATCTAATGGTTACAATGGTTACAATGGGGGGGGACCTTCAGCCAGGTTGTTGGGCTGATCGGCTGCTGACTGGTCTCGGCCAGCCACAAATAAATCCATAAGCTCAGAAAGAAAAAGAAAAAGTCTATTGTTCTGCTGAGAAAGGAAATCAAGAACAAGTTGGCATCTGAACGACCAATACTAGTGTTGCTTCTTTTGTGGCTGAGTGTCTAGTGCATGGTACATTGGCACGGTACATGGCGTGTTACGGCACAAAATGTACCGTGCTGACATTACGATTTGACCTGTAAACTTCGCTCTGTGAGTTACAAATTCGTAGTAAACTAGTTTTTGGCGAACTACAATGTTGGGGATGAGAGGGAAAATTTGAAAGTCGCCCCAGTGTGTTCATTTTTGCCGTGTTACACTGGCAGTAGCTGTTTTAAAGTCTAAACCATTATACAGAATTATATGCTAATGGAGCGAACTAGATCTGCAGGACAGTTGGTGAATGTTCTAGCGGTAAATCGTTGAAGATTGTTCTATCTCAGGTACGGTTGAAGAAAGCACAGGAATCTGCATGCTCTGTGAATACACTCCTGCCCCAGCCTCTCCCATACAGAGTGCCAAGATGCCTAGCATCACCTCCACAGTTGCTCATTTCCCGCACTGCAAAGACAAAAAGCATGTGCTTGGATGAATCATCAGGGCGTGCAAGAGTTTGTCACGACGAATCAAAGACAAAAAGCATGTGCTTGGATGAATCATCAGGGCGTGCAAGGGTTTTGTCACAACGAATCAAAGACAAAAAGCATGTGCTTGGATGAATCATCAGGGCGTGCAAGAGCTTTGTCACGACAAATCATGGTACCAGCTTAATCGTGGAATGCAAGTATGAGCCATAGCAAGACAAGAGGCTCCTATTGTGTTTGCAGGTTAGAGCTGCAAGAACAGCACAAACAAAACACTTTTGCGCCCACATGTTTGAACGCGGGTTCCTTCGCTCATGTGTATTTTTACATTTTTACTGTGCTGAAAAGAGCTATTGTGGAGAACACTTTGCGTCACGTACTCTGTTTGCATGTGCCACAGCCCTTCTGTACCTTGATGCAAATGCTGCATGCGAGTCGCGTATCCCATCTTTGCAGCTCCCAGAGCAGCAAGGTTGGCTGCATCACGTTGCTGAACCGCTACCTCGTCGCCCTTCACACGCTCAGACACAATGCGGGCACTCTCGTCAGCTACCCTCTCCTGCACACATACAAGCAATGGATACTATGTCTAACCCATGGGATTGAGAAACCTAAGGGGTCAGCAAGACTGCTGGCCAAGTCTCAGGACATGTGAACAGTTGCAAGCGTGCAGAGTGCGCACAGAGGCCACTAGGATGGGGTGCAAATCCACTTGTTCCTTACAGGAATAGGAAGGTGCCAAAGTAGCATCCAACCTCCAAAACTGGTTCGGTCCTTTTGGCCTAGTGCTGGTGCTTCAGTGGCAGGCAGAGAAACGCGAGTGCAGACGTAACCAGGACACAGGTATTTTTGCCCAGAAAATGGATGCGGCCAGCAGTGGGAATAATTAACCAAACATGCATCACGTGGATTTGGGATGCAGAGTGAGATGTTCAACTTTTCAAGACTTCCAGGGCTTGGCAAATGCAGGCCCTTGTTGCTGTCACTTCCTAAGCTGCAACAAGAAAATTAAGAGGCGTGCCTGTTGTTGGGCGATCTTTGACTTCCTCTCTTTGTCTGCCGTTTGGAAGCACGTGAATGACGCATCTCCTTTGCGCACAAAACGAGCAGAGGGCTCCAGAAATTGTGAGCTGC
>Ga0307942_1002371_pt1:12500-15255 | contig 15255 bp, 13 predicted proteins | sample OrgLakmetagen175_FD_201846 | JGI IMG/M metagenome (GOLD analysis project Ga0307942, IMG submission 201846) | Saline water microbial communities from Organic Lake, Antarctica - #175 | ecosystem: Environmental > Aquatic > Non-marine Saline and Alkaline > Saline | place: Antarctica...
AAAAACGTTATTTACCCGGGATGATATTGGAAAGGTACAATACACACACACACACCCTCTCTCTCTCTCTCTCACACACACACACACACACACAACACACACACACACACACAAGTACATACACACACAAATAGACCCACATCAAATCACACACACGTACACAAGTGTGGTAGAATCCTTCCAAGCACAAGGAAGAAAAGCGGTGGGTAGCCGCTGTTAAGCAAATGCCTTGGTGAAGTTCAGTAACCACAGTGCCAGCAGTGCCACCCACAATGTCATTCTAAATGATTTTGTCATTATGAGTTACTGACAGTGCCACCCACACCCACCAGGCACAACAGCTTGGCAGTTCCTGGTCAAAGCCTCCAGAGAAAGCTTTGCTTTTCCACTGCGGCCATTTCCTCGGCAAAACAGCTGCTGCTGCAACGCAAGCGCCTCAGGGGACCTAAGCACTGCATCCACGTCTGTGTGCACATGCTCGTAGGTGGTGGTTTTGAGATTATGGCTGGTACTTTTGTGGCATAAATGATGGCTGGGTTTCTTCTCACGTTTCAACTACAAATGGGTGTACCGCCCAGGCAGAGGCAATGTGGCAGACCCGCTGTCACGATATGCTGCAATGAACACTGCCTCTCTGTTCAGTTTCAGCAACCCAAGCCACTCCATCTACAAAGCCATCTTGAAAGGCTATGAGCTTGATGAGAAGTTCGAGGATCAGAATGCTATCAGAAGCTTTGAAAAAAGTCAGAATGGCTTATTCATCAAAAACTTCGGGGGGAAAAGGCTGTGTGTGGTCCCCAATATCAGTTCAATTCGTGAACATATTTTATTTGTCAATCACAGCACTCCGTTGTCTGGCCATCCGGGCGTGACAAAAACATTCGAGCTGGTGACTCGTTACTTTTGGTGGCAATCACTGCATGCGGATGTCACAGACTTTGTAGCAAGATGTGACGCCTGCCAGAAGGCCAAGTCCCGCACTCAGAAACCTCCAGGTCTGTTGCAGTCACTCCCCATTCCAGCATACCCTTGGCAGCATGTCACCATGGACTTTGTCACTGGCCTGCCTGCCACTCCGCGTGGGTATGACTGCATTGCTGTAATTGTTGATCGCCTCACCAAGTTCATCCGTTTGGTGCCAACAACCACCAGTGTTGACGCTGAAGAAACTGCACACATCTTCTTTCAGCATGTTGTGTGTGAGCATGGTGAGCCAGAAACCCTCATCACTGATAGAGGCACACAGTTTGCTGGCAAGTTCTTTCCAACATATCTGCGCTTGCTTGGCACTCAATCACGACTGAGCACAGCCTACCATCCGCAGACAGATGGTCAGACTGAGAGGACAAACAGAGTCCTTGAGTGCTATCTCCGTACTTTTGTAAACCCATCCAAGGACGATTGGGACTTGTATCTGCCAGCAGCTGCTTGCAACAACTCCTATCACACATCAATTTCTAACACTCCGTTTTTCCTGAATTATGGTAGACATCCGCGTATGCCTTTTGCAATAGAAATTGAACACAGCACACACTCACATGTTCCGGCTGCATCTGATTTTGCAGCAGACCTGCAAGAGACTCTGAAACATGCCAAGAAGTCTCTTCAATCAGCACAAGACAGGCAACAGGCCTTCTACTATCGGAACCGCCCAGAAATCACATACCATCCAAATTAGCTTGTATTGCTCAGCACTCAGAACTTTTCTCAGGGGCGAGGACAGAAACTCATGCCCAAGTGGATGGGTCCGTTCAGAGTGATTAAAATGGTAGGTCGCGTTGCTGTAAAACTTGACTTGTTTGGGCACATCCGCTGCCACGACGTTTTCCATGTATCACAAGTCAAACTCTACCGCATCCGCGATGGTGAAGAGCCAGTGTGTTCCACTCCAATACTCTCTTATGACACTGATGGCACTCCAATCTGGGAACTGGAGCGCATCGTTCACCACCGGCCTGTCTCAGTTCAGAAGAACCACAGAAAGGTTCTGAAATTTGAATACAAGGTCAAATGGGTTGGTCTCCCTCAGGTGGAGGACGAATATCTCTCAGAAGAAGATTTCGTTGGTGGAGGAATCCTGGCCATCAGGGAATACTGGAGCACACTCGGACTAGAGCCTCCTTCTCATCAGAGGTGAATGCATGAGGGCATGCATTCTAAGGAAGGGGAGCAATGTAACGACGCAGGTCGTAATAAATCAGAAAATACCAGGGATGGGTCATACGGACTTTTGAGACGTCCCATACGGATTAATACGCTATTAATACGACATACGCGTATAATACGCAAACGTATTTTTGCTATTTTGGGGGGTACCCTGGGCTTGCACCAACCACCCTCCAACCACCACGAATTGTCCCCCCAGCCTCCAGAACATTATAATGCCTCCTGGTAAAGGCCCTGAGTGGCATCGTGTTGTTGTTATGGGACCGAAGGGGCAGATTTACGAGATGCCGATGCCAGATGCCGGATGCCAGAATTCCGAGATTTCAGCAGCGGTGCCCCCCGCATCCGCGAGCACTTCATGAGGCAGAATCCCGGCGTAGGTGTAGCAGCATGCAAAGCTGACCCGGCCGGAATCCTCAGGGCGTAGTCGCAGCGCTCGCATGGGAGAAATTGCCGACGCTAGCGCTCAGAGGGAGGAGCATGCAGGTAACGAGAGGCACCTGCACAGGACTACAGCAAGCACATCAGCAGCAGCATCTACACAGTCATTGGACACCTGCAGCAAGAGGGCAGCGACCAAGGCTTGTGT
>Ga0307942_1002372_pt1 | contig 15252 bp, 20 predicted proteins | sample OrgLakmetagen175_FD_201846 | JGI IMG/M metagenome (GOLD analysis project Ga0307942, IMG submission 201846) | Saline water microbial communities from Organic Lake, Antarctica - #175 | ecosystem: Environmental > Aquatic > Non-marine Saline and Alkaline > Saline | place: Antarctica: Organic Lake...
AGAAAAATACGTGTGAGTGCATTATTCTCGTGTCAAGGGATTGTATGAGGTGCCGACACACACCAGTTTCAGCCCAGGAGTGAAGACTACGTGAGTGCATTATACTTGTGTCAAGGGATTGTATGAGTTGCCGACACACACCAGTTTCAGCCCAGGAGTAGAAAAATACGTGTGAGTGCATTATACTCGTGTCAAGGGATTGTATGAGGTGCCAACACACACCAGTTTCAGCCCAGGAGTGAAGACTACGTGAGTGCATTATACTTGTGTCAAGGGATTGTATGAGGTGCCGACACACACCAGTTTCAGCCCAGGAGTAGAGAAATACATGTGAGTGCATGACACTTGTGTCAAGGCAGCGTATGAGGTACGCACACACACACACACACAAACACACACACACACCAATTTTAGCTCAGAAGTGGAGAAATACATGTGAGTGCATTATACTCGTGTCAAGGGATTGTATGAGGTGCCAACACACACCAGTTTCAGCCCAGGAGTAGAGAAATATGTGTGAGTGCATGACACTTGTGTCAAGGCAGCATATGAGGTACACACACACACACACACACACACACACACACACACAAGCACACACACACACACAACACACACACCAGTTGCAGCCCAAGAGTAGAGAACTACATGTTGGTGCATGACATTTGTGTCAAGGCAGCGTATGAGGTACGCACACACACACACACACAAACACACACACACACACCAATTTTAGCTCAGAAGTGGAGAAATACATGTGAGTGCATGACACTTGTGTCAAGGCAGCGTATGAGATGCCGACACACCACACACACACACACACACACACACACACACACACGCACACACACACACCACATACCAGTGCTGCTGCACTCTTCACTATTAGAAGAGGAAGAGGTTGAAGGGGGAGCTGAGGCTTGAGGAGATCCTGTTGTGAGCAAAAGTGAAAAAGTGTTAGCGTGTCAGCTAGAGCAGCAGAGAGCATTTGCAAGATTGTTTGTGGACGTGCATAGCTGTGGATGTTTGTGGATGTGCATAGCTGTCAAAAGAGGGCGAGAAGGTTGCTCCAAGCACAACTGGCAGGGTATCTAAAGCAGTGTGAAGGCAGACGCCGGTACCCTCTTCCACAAGACGAATGAAATTCCAATGAACGATCAAGGAAGGTGGTGTGAAAGTCTAAAAGCCTGTACTCTGCTCCTACCATGAGCTGCAACATTTGTGAATTATCAAATTCTGTTTCATGTTTCCTCTAAAAGCCTGTACTCTGCTCCTACCATGAGCTGCAACATTTGTGAACTATCAAATTCTGTTTCATGTTTCCTCTAAAAGCCTGTACTCTGCTCATACCATGAGCTGCAACATTTGTGAATTATCAAATTCTGTTTCATGTTTCCTCTAAAAGCCTGTACTCTGCTCATACCATGAGCTGCAACATTTGTGAATTATCAAATTCTGTTTCATGTTTCCTCTAAAAGCCTGTACGCTGCTCATACCATGAGCTGCAACATTTGTGAATTATCGACTTCTGTTTCATGTTTCCTCTAGCTACTGTTTCTTTTATTAAGCCAGGTGTGGTTTCGGATTTCTGCCAAGCTTCCGCTGAGATGCCCTTTGAGGCATATATAGCAATGTAACCTTCACCTTATCAATTCCATGGATGCACTTGCACTCACCCACGCCTTGCTGCTGCAGGTCCATGACTGATCGCAGAGCCAGCATGACAGGATGCTTGGGCGGCTTGCCTTTGAAGGTATTTGAGATGCTGTCTCGCCAAAATTGGTACCTGCGCCGCAATGAACGAGGCATTCATTCGATGTGGTAGAAAAACAGAGGAAGAAGTGCGTTAGGGGGTTAATTTCACAGACTTAATCCGCCCTCACGGACGCTGGCATGGCATACATCATTGTTTCTTTGGTACCAGTATAAATACCAACCACAGTTTCTGTAATTGCCTTTCCTAGGGTTACGGATCACTTTAACCAGTCAATAATTCTGCACGGGCGGCACGTCGCTTGTTAAGCACTTCACGCCACTTTTATTGGCTACATCGCTATAGCGATGTAACCTTACCTTACCTTACCTTATTGGCTACACAGGGACGCCCATCAGGGCGCCGCAGAGTACCCTGACAATACGAATGCTGTAAAGTACTAGAGCACTTTGTGTGTAGCTTGACTTGGCAGGTCACCCAACAACCAGGGTTTGAGTCCCATTAATTGTTTGTAGGGTTGGCCAGAACCATATATATACGGTGCATATACGGTATCTTTGGCAGGGAAATCACCAAATATACGGTCATATACGGTGTGTATATACAATTCTGGCCAACCCTACCAATTTGCTATCCCCCCCAAAAACCACTTGAACACCTCGCTTTTTACGAGCTAAGTCCAGTGCTTGAAAGCCCTTCTCTTCCAACACCAGCCCAGCAGCAGCAGCCACTAAAGAGAAATGGTGGCTATCAAGAGGAGTGCATTTGTACAAATTGCGCAGTAACAGACCAGTTTTGGCCAGCCTCATCCTGGGAAGGCCTAAAGTGCTACACACAATTTTTACGTGAGCACTGTGTAACTACGTTGACTAATTATTATTGATGCTCTACGCTACACGTTCCAAAACCCAAAAAATTGTTGGCTTCTGAAGCAGAAGTCCAGTACCTCATCTGCAAAACGGTGGGCTCCTTACTCCTGACTTGGTCAGCCACTAAAGCGGTCTCCACATTAAAGGCACGCAGCGCAAATACCGCAGGCCTAATGTCCTGTTCAGTGTCAAACGAGGGAGAGAGTCGTATCCTCGGTAAATGGCAGCAGGCATGATGGATCGCCGTAAAATGTTCCGCCAAATCTAAATATGTCTGGTCTGAAATCGTAGTGCGTAATGCAACTTGCACGTGACTTCACCCCAAAAAACAACACGTTAGCGTGCAAGATGGCTTGTGCGGAAATGGCTCGTAACGCCTGGAATATATCGCCCACTCCGTCAATTACCTTGGGAAGTTGTGCAGCCCACACATAGTTTTCATAGTCACAGGACCTGCGTAAGCACACAAAAAGCAACTTTGCGTGGTGCCTTGGCAGGTTTTCAACCTCGGCCAAACGATTGATGCCCAAGCGAGAGAGAGAATAGTTGCGGCTGTAGCGTTCCTTGAGAGACACAAACACTCACCTTACTTCCTCAATGCAGTATCCAAATGCAGCACGCGTGCCTGGATCCTGCACAGGACTCTTTCCGCCCCCAATGCATCGATGCTGCTGCTGCTGACCAGCCCAAGCTGCTTGGCCCCCCTCCGCTTGATGTGTTGCTGGACTTCCCTGGTTGGAGCCACACCACTCTAGCACTCTAGATCCCCCCGATATAAGTGAGGCACTAGGAGATGGTGGTCTCAGCTTTCTTCTGACTACAGGCAGCATTTTTGTGGTTGCTTTCAACAACTTTTAACAATAAAACGATAAGTAGTTACACAGATTTACATATAAATTTCGTATACCTATACAGCAGCCCTTTAGAGCAACTTGTCTGGACACCTGTCCCTAAAACCTGGACATGGCTGTTGCCGAGGCAAGTGGCATGTTTCTCTCTCTTACTTCGTGAAATGTCATGCAATTTCTACTAGCACGAGTAGTTCGTTGGGCACGCGACTCGCGCCTTCCCTCTCGCACTCGCACAGCAACACTCGCACACACACAACTTCACAGATGGACACCGGCCATCAAGAGGCAGTTACGAACGGCTCGGACCATCCTGTGCACACAGCAGCACCCTCTCAGAGGCAGAACGTGTACTTAGTGCGTTTCCCGAAGCCCGCCTATGACGAGGGGATCCTGCAGGCCCGGCAGGCTGAGTTCCAGGCGCTGGTGGGCAAGCTGCGCGAGCTGAACGAGAAGGGGGGAGCTGAGGGAAGCAAGAAGGGGGAGGGCAAGAAAACTGCCAAACGGGTGAGGGGCCCTCTGCTGCAAGTCTCTGTAATGCTGCAGAGCACATGCATAGCTAGGCGTGTAGGAGAAGGGTTGAGGTAGAGCAGCAGGTCTCGATCCGATCATGCAAGCGCGGAAGAATATCCTCTCCTCTCCTTTACAGAGCGTGTGCCTCGCAGCTTCCCCATGCTCTGGTTGTAAGGTTCTAGGCAGGGAAAGGCACACAGAGGCGCAACTCAACTATACACAATAGTGCACATGCTGTATACAAACCTGCCTAGGTACTACACACATGCTCTCAGAAGGCGTCCTCTTTCGAAAACTGGTGTTAGCAATTGCGTAACTGAGGGGAACGCATTTGCCCAACCTCATTTCGATTGTATGCACCAGTGTTTCATTCATATGCATCAAGCACTGCGTCAGCGCTCATGCCCTGCTTTTGCATTGATCGAGGCCCGGAATATTCAACTGCGCCACTGCGCTCGCGCGCGCACACACACACACACACACACACACACACACACACACACACACACACACACACACTCACACACACACATACACACACATACACACACGCACACACACAAAACATACACAACACACACACACGCTCTGCAGCAAGAGCAGCGTGACTTGCGGGCGCGCATGGCGGAGGCCAAGAAGTTCAAGGATGAGTCAGACCCTGAATTCCAGGTATGCGTCTTCTTCACTGCGCACAAATATTTATGTAAAATGCCTCCCAGCTGGTGCCTGAGTATGGGCCGGTTACCTGCTTCTTTGCACCTGCTCTCGTGAGCAGCGTATCCCACCCATGTGGTGATAGCAGACAGTGCTAGCTGCTGCTAGTGTAGCCGGAACAAGTTCCTAAACTTGAGGTTACCTGTGTCTGTTACCTGAACCCTTTCCTGGCTCTGAGGCGGATTTCCACTACAGTTCATGTTCTGCAGTCATATCAGTCATGCTCACTCTTGCCTCCTTGAGTACGTACATACGTGCCACAAGTAAGTACGCATACACGCACACCAGGTACAGATACACACAAAGCCACACCAGTGTGCTGTGTCACTTGTACGTCTGATGTCCTTAAATTACCTGCAGGTACTGTGCCCCATACCCCATACGTGCTGCACCTGTGTTGTGTCAAATAAATTGTGCGCAGGCATATCCATACGTGCTGCATCCATACTTGCTTCGACATTCAAATGCTTCTTTTCAAGTGTGTGCTGCATCAGCACAGAATGTGAGCCTCATACCAAAATGAGGAAAGAGACGAAAGCTGCTGCAACATTCATAAAGTCACTGCACACATTTAGGGTTGGTCAGAACATTTATATATGGTCTGTATGCTAAGGTATTTTTGGCAGGAGAATCACCTAATATACAAATACACGGTCATATACGGTGTATATACAGGTTCTGGCCAACCCTGCACATATTATTAACACGTGTTTGTGTTTGTGTGTGCACGTGAGCAGGAGAAGGCTGCTCGCATCCGCCAGCTCAAGGATCTGAGGCAGACATACGTCGGCAAGATCATGGAGATCAAGTCCAATGTCCAGGTAGGTCAGGCTGAAGGGTTGGAGGTATTCAAGGAATTCTGCAGATTGGGGACTACCAAAGCTGTAATTAAGTGAGTGCTTCTAACGCTAATTATTGCCTTACGCTGATTGTTGCCTAAGCTGTAATTAAGTGAGTGCTTCTTACGCTGAATATTGCCTGGTTAAGTTGTCATTCCATGAAGCACCATTATTTGCTGATTCAGTCCAGGTGGATGTAAGACTATGAGGGGAGGAATATTTTTTTGTCCTAGGTTCAAGTTACGCCACTTTCTTTTGCACCTTTCGTCACCTTTCGTCACCTTTTATCACAAAGATGGCACACTACACGTGAGCAGCCGTTGATGTCACCTTGCAATTGACGAGTTCGGAATAGAGATCCTTGCTTTTAATCTTTGCTTTTTGTCCGGTCAAGTTCCCTTTTTGTCCATCTACCTTCAAGGCAGTCACTCCTGCAACATTTCTGACGGTTTGACCCTTTCTTTTTTCACCGGTCGGTCAAAGCACCGCACTCCTTAACTTTTTTGACCATGACCCTCTTTGTCCGCCTGCAGCTCAAGGCCTTGACCCCAATTAATTATGACTGTGTGGCGCTCTTAGTCCATCTGATTTCAGGAAACCGACTTCAATCAAAGGCCCCGACTCCAATCAATCATGACCGTTGGGCCCTCTTTGTCCATCTGCATTTCAGGGAACTAACTTTAATCAACCTGGCCGTGCGACCCCTTTTTCCCACCTGTCGGTCAAAGCAATCGCTCCATTCATTTCTTCTGACCGTGTGACCCTTTTTTTACCTCCTGTCGGTCAAAGCAATCCTTCCAATTGTTTCTGACCGCTTGCCTTCATTGTCTGTCTATTGTTCAGGGGACTGACTTGAGGAGTGAGGCGGACCTTGACGGCCGGATTCGTGAGTTGGAGGGCCAGATTTCAAGCGGGGTGAGTGTCTGCCTGTGTGTGTGTGAGTGTTTGTGTGCCCTTGTGTGTGTTTATGTGTGTAGTTGTATCTGTGCAGGATGCAACTCGTGTGCGTAAAACCCATGTGCACATACATGCATGAGATTATATGCGCGTGTGTGTGTATGTGTGCATCTGAATGCAGGGTGGTGGTGTAAAAGGGTATACACACAACACGCATACAAATGCATGCATACACACACAGAGAGATGAGCGTTTTCCCCCATCTCAAAAACGTATGATAAAGATTGCCTTATGGCGCACATTTCAGAGTCCAAGATGGTTGTCACAATTGTCTAAAACCCTACTCACGGCTTTCGGTCTGACACTGCGTGAGGAGAAGATGGTGGTGCAGGGTCGTGTCCTTATTGCATCTACCTCGTTAACAGCTTCCTCATGTTCACAGGGCCTGACACTGCGTGAGGAGAGGATGGTGGTGCAGAGCGCCTCCTAGCTGCTTGCTGCACACTCATTTTATTCATGCCTCAAAAAACAACTTCCTCATGTTCAAATGGCCTGGCACTGCGTGGGGAGAGGTTGGTGGTGCAGAGTGCCTCCTAGCTGCTTGCTGCACACTCATTTTATTTACACCTCAAAAAACAACTTCCTCATGTTCACAGGGCCTGGCACTGCGTGAGGAGAAGATGGTGGTGCAGAGCGCCTCCTAGCTGCTTGCTGCACACTCATTTTATTTACACCTCAAAAAACAACTTCCTCATGCTCACAGGGCCTGACACTGCGTGAGGAGAAGATGGTGGTGCAGAACATCTCCAAGCTGGCTGCACAGCGAAACAAGCTGAAGGAGTACGACATCTGCAAGCAGCCCCTGAACGAGTTGGAAGCTGAGAATCAAAAGGTGGGAGGCTTTGCTTGAATGTCACAAAAGCATGTTGTTGTGGTACAGATGGCAGAGATTTTGCCGCCGGGCGATGCTGCACATGGAGATGGAAAACCTATGCAGGCAGTGAGAACCACTCCTCACATTGATTAAGGAAAAGGAGCCACTTTGGTACCAGGTACCGCAAAAAGTTTACAAAAAAGGGTTTGTGGGATTAATGTATAAAAATACCAAAGCACTTGGCATCCAAGGGTAATCCCATGCTAACTAGTTATGGGTAGAGGTTTTGTTTCTTTGCCAGCAGCATTGATGCGCTCTCTCTCTCTGTCTCTCTCTTTTCCTCTCTCTTTCTCTCTCTCTCTCTCTCTCTCTCTCTCTCTCAGCTCGTGTATTTACACGTGTGTGTGTAAGCATGCGTGTGTATGCATGTGCTTGCATGCATGTATGTATATGTGCTTGCATGTGCGTGTGTTTTTGTTGTGTTGTACACATCTCCCAGCCCTGTGTCCCTCTTATGGTTAATTAAAATGCACAACAGCTGGAATAAGTGCAAGCTCAGCCTCCGTGCTCCCACTCATGCTCGCACTCATCACAAACACACACACGCACACACACACACACACACACACACTCACACTCACACACACACACAAGCACGCACACACATTCTTACACACTGCGTACGATTATGCTTGGTTCAGATCAAGGCCATCCTGCAAGAAATGGAGAGTGAGTTCAGCATCCTCAAGTCCGAGCGAGATGCAGCCAACAGCGTGGTGCAGAGCATCTACAAGCAGCTGCAAGAGTGCTCTAAGGTGGGTGGTGGGTAGGCTTGGGTACAATAAATGTGGGGAGTGGGTTAGACCATAGGTAGAATTGATATGGTGAGTGGGTTAGACCAAAGGTAGAATTGATATGGGGAGTGGGTTAGACTCTAGGTAGAATTGATATGGGGAGTGGGTTAGACCAAAGGTAGAATTTATATGGGGAGTGGGCTGGACCAAAGGTAGAATTGATATGGGGAGTGGGTAAGACCATCAGGATTTGGAATGCGAGCCATTACAGAGGACGTTAAGCATTGTGTTTGTTCACAATCTGAATATGTCGATTTGTCATTTGCATTCGGTCCTGATTTGCACAGGATCCAATGCAAATGACAAATCGACCTAATCAGATAGTGAACAAACACAATCAGGAAAGGTATAATTGATATGAGGAGTGGGTAGACATAGGTACAACCGACACACAAGAATCGGTTGTTGTTGCACCGTACGCACAAGCAGCAAGTGTGCTCAAAGATGTGTTCAATAAGGTATAACATTCTGCTGGTGTTTAGCACGCACAAGCAGCCGCAGGAGGGTAGGTTTTTGATCTTTTGCTGTTGCGCTTGAATTTCACTGTCCGTTTCAACAAAAGTCACCGCAACTGTGTGTGTGTTTGTGTGTGTATTAAAAGCTGTGGCTTGAATATGTGTTAGGTCACACAGCTGGCGGTGGCATATATATATTATATATACAGGGTTGGCCAGAACCGTATATATGCACCGTATATGACCGTATATTTGGTGAGTTCCCTGCCCAACATACCGGTTATACACCGTATATAAATGGTTCTGGCCAACCCTACTTATATACTTAAAAGTTCCAGCTGTAAAAGAAGGAAAAGTGATCATGGCTGCTGAAAGATGGTTGCCAAGGACCAGCAGCCACCGCTCAGAAAACAAGGTGTAGCAGCATTCGACCCAGCAGTTCAGTAATCGCGGCAGGTTCGAGTTGAGAGGCTTGTCCTCTTTGTGTGTGCAGAGATTTTTTACATAAGTGTGTGAGGCATGCGTAACTGCTCACACAGTCGCCAAATTGTGGGCTGTTTCAGCTGAATACACGAGGAAAGTGTGCGGTCACTGCTTCATAGCATGCGCGTGCTCATGATTGTGTGTGTGTGTGACTTCATAAGGAAGTTGCGTGGTCGCTGCTTCGTAGCATGCGCGTGCTCATAATTGTGTGTGTGTAAATACACGAGAAAAGTGTGCGGTCACTGCTTCATAGCATGCGCGTGCTCATGATTGTGTGTGTGTGCGCTTGTGACTACACAAGAAAGGCGTGTTTTCACTGCTTCATAGCATGCGCGTGCTCATGATTGTGTGCGTGTGCATGTGATTACACAAGGAGGATGTGTAGTCACCACTTTGTAGCTTGCGCACGCCCGAGCATACAGCACTTGCGTGTGGAATTTGCAGGATATGGAGGAGCTGGATGAGGAGGAGCGGGAGCTCACAAAGGCCAAGAATGATGCATACGAGGCTCTGCAGGTGTGTGCCTATGTTCACGCGTTTGCGTGTGCTGTGAGGCTCTGCAGGTGTGCCTGTGTTTGCGCGTTTGCGTGCACTGTGAGGCTCTGCAGGTGTGTGCCTGTGTTTGCGCGTTTGCGTGTACTGTGAGGCTCTGCAGGTGTGCCTGTGTTTGCGCGTTTGCGTGTACTGTGAGGCTCTGCAGGTGTGTGCCTGTGTTCGCGCATTTGCGTGTACTGTGAGGCTCTGCAGGTGTGTGCCTGTGTTCGCGCATTTGCGTGTACTGTGAGGCTCTGCAGGTGTGTGCCTATGATTGCGCGTTTGCGTGCACTGTGAGGCTCTGCAGGTGTGCCTGTGTTCGCGCGTTTGCGTGCACTGTGAGGCTCTGCAGGTGTGTGCCTGTGTTCGCGCGTTTGTGTGTACTGTGTGCATGCCCTCGTGTCTGCTACTTGTGTAGGTCCTCTGTACAGCCAGGGGCAATGCCTACAGAGCTCTGCAGCATCAACACACACACACACGAACGTACACACTGACGCGCACACACACTCACACACACACAGACACACACATACACGTACACAGACTGACACACACACACTGACTCACACACACACACACACACACACACACACACACACACACACACACACACACACACAGAAAGCACGTGAGGACAAGGACGCCAGCATGCGTGACTACCGAGAGAACAGGAAGTTTGCGCTGCGTGTGAGGGACCTTGTGGCCGCAGGGCAGCCAGAGGAAGCACGCCTGCTGGCTGTGACACAGGTGTGTGTGTGTGTTGTGTGTGTTGTGTTGTGTTGTCTTGTGTGTGCATGTATGCCAACGTTCAAACGCGCGTGCGTGTGCGTGTTTTTTGTGTGTGTTGTGTGTTGTACCTTTTGTGCAGTTAGTGTGGTTTTAAGTGCGTGGTTTTGTGCAGGCGATTGTGTGATGCAAAAGATCCAGTTTGAGTCTAGGGGCATGTGTGTGACGCAAAAGCTCCAGTCTCAGTCCAGGAGAAGCACAGCTGCTTTGCTTTGAGTGCTTGGCTTTGAGTGCTTGGCTTTGAGTGCTTGGCTTAGAGTGCTTGGCTTTGAGTGCTTGGCTTTGAGCGCTTGCTTTGAGCGCTTGGCTTTGAGTGCTTGGCTTTGAGTGCTTGCTTTAAGCGCTTGGCTTTGAGTGCTTGGCTTTGAGTGCTTGCTTTAAGCGCTTGGCTTTGAGTGCTTGCTTTAAGCGCTTGGCTTTGAGTGCTTGGCTTTGAGTGCTTGCTTTAAGCGCTTGGCTTTGAGTGCTTGGCTTTAAGCGCTTGGCTTTGAGTGCTTGGCTTTGAGTGCATGCTTTAAGCGCTTTGCTTTGAGTGCTTTGAGTACCACCCTGTGCAGATGCTGTGATTGTGTACAGGTGTACCTGAACTTGCACGTGATCTACGTGGGGTTGGCCAGAACTGTGTATATATGGTATATGTGCGGCGTGCTTTGCTGGGATTAATCAAACATACGGTCATATGCGGCATGTACATACGGTTCTGGCCAACCCAAGATGTATGTAGGGTTGGCCGGGACCATATATATACGGTGTGTATACGGTATTTTTGGCAGGGAAATCACAAAATGTACGGTCATATACGGTTCTGGCCAACCCTACATATATGCTATACCAAGAACAAGCGCACAAAGAGTGACCTGTTGCTTTCCTCAAGAATGCCTGCACACGATGTATGTAGTGCAAGCACAAGCAGTCACGTGTTGTCATATATTAAAGTTGGCCATGACCGTATGTATATACCGTATATGAACCTATATTTGATGATACCCTTCCAAAATACCGTATATACACCGTATATGTATATTTCTGGCCAACCCTAGACATTAGGTGACCATGTATTTGATGATTTCCCTGCCAAAATTACTGTATATACACCTTGTATATGGTCTCTGACCAACCCTCATTCATAAAATTGGCCAGGGACGCGTACCCTCACTTTACATGACCGTATATTTGATGATTTTCCTGCCAAAATTACCGTATATACACTGTATATTTGATGATTTCCCTGCCAAAATTACCGTATATACATATAGTTCTGGCCAACCCTGAGTGCAAGCACACAAGCATTTATGTGTTATCATATACAGCGTATATACACCGTACATATAGTTGTGGCCAACCCTAAGTGCAAGCACACAAGCATTTATATGAAATCATATACAGTGTATATACACCGTACATATAGTTCTGGCCAACCCTAACTGCAAGCACACAAGCATTTATGTGTCATCATATACAGGACCAGAATGCGGTTTTAACGCAGCTGTTGCCTTCTTCCCCTGAACTCATGATGTGTTGATCATGACGCGTTGATAATGATGTGTTGATGATGATGTAGGCATATCCAATCTAAACTTCAGAAAATGTGACTGACCCTTTGCACACACGCATACACACGCACACTCAAATACACACACACATACTCACAAACGTACACGCTCACGCGTGCAGGTAGATGAGTGGGCAGGCAAGCTCAGCACGGACGCCATGCTGCGCAAGGATTACGAAAAGCTGTGGTCCGAGCAGCGCAGGTACATGGTTTCGGAGCTGCTCCCCAGCAGCAGCCTGTCAGCGCAGCAGGTGCGTGTGTGTGTGTGTGTGTGTGTGCGTGTGTCAGTCTGTGTATGTGTCTGTGTGTGTGTGAGTGTGTGTGTCAGTGTGTGCGTGTGTGCGTGTGAGCGAGCGAGGGGAAGGAGGGAGGATTGAGGGTTTATACGTGTGTTTTTATAACGAACGTGTGTTGCTCGGGTAAAGCATTTTTCCACAATTTTCAAATGGAATTCACATGGGACGCAAGGCCTGTAAAATATGAAAAAAGATGGAACGCGAGGTCTGCAATACTGTACATTAGGTTTAAATTACAAAAGTTTTGATAAGGGCGCAAACCCTGTCAAATGAGAAGAGAGTATGTACTTCGTCCACTTAACCATCTTTACCGCATTTAACGATATATCTTGTTTTCTATTCACACTTAAAAAGCTATTATTTGTACGGTACCCAGCACCAAAGTGGCTCCTATTGATTCCATGGTACCCGGTTATAAAGTAGCTCCTTTTCCTTAATCATGTGGGGAGTGGTTTTTCACTGCGTAGTTCTTCTTTTTTCTCTCCAGAAACCCATCACAGAATTATTTGCCGTTCATAATACAGTGCGCTACATGGGTACTACCGCAACGGTGTCAAAGTCTGTCAAAGTAACACGGCAAGCAATTGTATGTGTAAGGGTGGGTAAATATGGTGACTGATTTTGCCAGCGAGGCTCGGCGAGCCTCAACGAGGCTCGGCACTCGCTGGGGAGGCCCTAGTTGGTGCATTGGTTAGAAAAAATCACTCTCAAATCTGCACGGATTGAGCCGAAACTTTTGCTATTGTTCGCTTATACATAAATGAACATTAACGTTGAGACCAGGTGGAAAATATGGGCGTGTGAGCTAGGAAAATTCGGTTTCCGTTTACATCCCTCCCTGTTGCACACCCCTTTTAACTCTTCCTGGTGTTATATAATAATAATTAATATTATTAATGAAGAAACTTGGTTTAAGAGATGGGCCTGTTTGCCGAATCAGCCACCAAAAATTTCGGATTTGGGGATTTTTGGGGAGATGGGGCTGATTCCGCCCAAAAGTGGACACCCTCGCTGGCCGACAAGTGTCTTCCACACCGGGAAAGAGGCTCGCCAAGGCTCGGCGAGCCTCACACCCGGCGAGTCTCGGCAAGGTCATGACCCACCCTTATGTATGTGTATGGTTGCTTGCAGCAGGCCACAGCTGTGCCATACACACATGTACACGTACACACACGTACACACACATGCTAGCACACAAATTAAGAAACAGATGTGTGTGTGCATTATCAAACGTCTGCATAGCAAATAATGAGTAATGTGTGCTCTCTTGTTTCGTTACTCACAGGAGGCTGCTGCCAAATTATTAAATGTGTGTGTGACTAAATGTCTGAAAGCAGACAATTAAATATGTGTGCTCTCTTGTCCTGTTACTACACACACACACACACACATAATACATACATACACACACATACCCACAGGAGGCTGCTGCCAAAGCCACCCCTCCAGGGAAGCAAAGTAAGAGCAAGGGAGAAGCCCTGCCCCCTCGCCAAAGTGGTGCTGAGCAGGTGTGGAGTCATGTGTGTCGATGTGGGTGTGGGTGTGTTTGTGTGAGTGTCTGTGTGTGTCGTTGTGTGTGTGGGGATGGGTGTGGGGGTGTGAGTGTCGTTGTGGATGTGGGTTTGGTTGTGTGGGTGTGGGGATGAGTGCAGGCGTGTGCGTTTATGTGTGTGCTGGGTGTGGGTGTTCAATTTTCTGTTTATAAAAGAGGACAGTGAGGGTGCAGCCCCTCACCAAAGGGCGCTGAGCAGGTGTATTTTAGTAGGTGTGGATGTGGGTGTGAATGTAGGTGTCCACAACATTTGTGTGTGTTTCTGGTTGGGTTTGGAATTTACTGTGACTGTAATGACATGATGCTGTTTGCAGCAACCGGCATAGTTTTTGCGCGAGAATCGACGCAGAAGTTGCAAGCTGAAACTTTTAACGACACGTGCTTTGGCGATCGATTGATGTACGCCATGCACTGATCCTTTTTGCATGATCGTCGTGCTTTCGGTCTTTGTGCTGGCCAAGTCCGCTGATGGCAAAGACCCGTAACAGCAACATGTGCTTTGGCCATCAATTGATATACGGCATACACTGATCCAGTCGCCAAGTTTGTGCTTTTGGTCTTTGTGCTGGCCAAGTCCGTGATCAAGATGCTGATGGCAACAATCTGTAACAGCAACACGTGCTTTGGCGATTGATTGATGTACGGCATACACTGATCCAGTCGCCAAGTTTGTGCTTTTGGTCTTTGTGCTGGCCAAGTCCGTGATCCAGATGCTGATGGCAAAGACCTGTAACAGCAACACGTGCTTTGGCCATCAATTGATATACGGCATACACTGATCCAGTCGCCAAGTTTGTGCTTTTGGTCTTTGTGCTGGCCAAGTCCGTGATCAAGTTGCTGATGGCAAAGACCTGTATTAGAAACACGTGCTTTGGCGATTGCTTGATTTATGGCATGCACTGATCCAGTCGCCAAGTTTGTGCTTTTGGTCTTTGTGCTGGCCAAGTCCGTGATCCAGATGCTGATGGCAAAGACCTGTAACAGCAACGCGTGCTTTGGCGATGGATTGATTTACGGCATACACTGATCCAATTGCCAAGTTTGTGCTTTTGGTCTTTGTGCTGGCCAAGTCCGTGATCCAGATGCTGATGGCAAAGACCTGTAACAGCAACATGTGCCTTTTGGCAATTGGTTGATTTACGGCATACACTGATCCAATTGCCAAGGTCGTCGTGCTTTTGATCTGTGTGCAGGCCAAGTCTGTGATCGAGATGCTGATGGCAGAGGCAAAGTCAGAAGCTGCTGCGGGAGGGACCAAGCCCGCTGGGGGTGCGCGGTTTGGAGAGGAGGAAGAGGAGGAGGGACTGAGTGCGGGAGAGGCTGCTACAGCACAGCAGGTGTGGGCGTGGGTGTGGGTGTGGGTGTGGGTGTTAGCCAGAGGAGGAGGGGTTGAGTGCGGGAGAGGCTGCTACGGCACAGCAGGTGTGGGTGTGGGTGTGGATGTTGGCCAGAGGAGGAGGGATTGAGTGCGG
>Ga0307942_1002375_pt1 | contig 15235 bp, 17 predicted proteins | sample OrgLakmetagen175_FD_201846 | JGI IMG/M metagenome (GOLD analysis project Ga0307942, IMG submission 201846) | Saline water microbial communities from Organic Lake, Antarctica - #175 | ecosystem: Environmental > Aquatic > Non-marine Saline and Alkaline > Saline | place: Antarctica: Organic Lake...
CAGAACAATAGACTTTTTCTTTTTCTTTCTGAGCTTATGGATTTATTTGTGGCTGGCCGAGACCAGTCAGCAGCCGATCAGCCAAACTACCTGGCTGAAGGTCACCCCCCATTGTAACCATTGTAAGCCACAAAGAAGCAGGCTAGGAAGCCACAGTAAGGCTGACAAACAAGCAGCAGTAAGCCTGCCTAAGTAGCATGCAGTAAGCCTGATCAGTAAGCAACATACAAGCAGGCTAGGAAGCCGTAGTAAGACTGAGTGATAATGGGGGATTTGGAAGGGGGGTTACTGGTAGAGCGGCTGGCTTTAAGAGGGCTAGGCGCAGGCCAAATCGCATGGCTGACAACCCGCCGGATCCTCATTAGTCTCTGTTGTTTCTCTTTTTCGTTTTTTGGTGGGGCTCTGGCTAGTGTGAGCACTAGTTGGGAGCCTTTCCTTAAAGCACGCTGGTGACTTCCAGTGTAGACTTATAATTGTACTTGCGCATCACTGTTTACACAAAGTGATCGGTCATACAGCCGACTGCGTTTTCCCTAGTAAGCAAGATCATGAAACATTACATATCATACACGCCTTCCTTGGACCCAAACTAAAAGAGCCACAAAGTAAATGGTTTGACAATAGGCTCAACAAAAAAGCTGCACATTCTAGATAGGTACGCTAGTCTCTAACTGCTCGAGTCCCACGCTTGCTGCCGCACACCCCAGCCATTGCACTAACTAAGCAGGTTCGATTTCCTGTTACCAGTGGGGAGGAACGCGCACAAGCAATCGTTGCTCAGCATACGTCGACCCGTTCCACGCAGCCAGCGTTAAACACAAACACCTTTCCAGTGCATAACACGAAACACAAGATCCTAGCTACAAATCAGACTTCTTGGTACACAGCCGCCTCCCTTTCTCCAAGCTGTCCCATGCAAAAAAAAAAACTACTGCTGCTAAAGGAGCAGCTGCGGCTGATAGTCTGCATCCACACCCACATGCACCGCACCACAGGCTGCCATCACCACCACAGGGCACACCACAGGCTACCTACCAGCGCAACCCTCCACCACCACCCTCCACCACCAACGCCAACAAGCTTCAGGAAACAAAATAACAATCCTTCCACACCCCCACAGACATGCACACATCACACATCACCGCACTCCAAACCCTGCCAGTCACGCTTGCATCTCCACCTTGTCGTTGTCTTTCAGCTTACCCGCTACCTGTAAATGCCAGAGGGGTGTGTGCACTCATAGGAAAGTGTGTGTGTGTGTATGTGTGTGTGTGTGTGTGATACTCATAAGTATAAGAGTGTCCTTTGTTTGAAATATGTGTGCCTCTCGCCACTGCCCTCCAGCTTACATGCACCACCTGCGGAAGTGAAGTGCGCTGGCATTCGTGGTTGATGTTTAAATGCATGCATGTGTGTGTGTGTGTGTGATGATGATGTGGACAAGTATTTTCACATTTGAGTGTGCAGTTGATGTGTGTGTGTTGACTGCTTCTCGCATGCTTAGAAAGGGCCAAAACAGTCTTTGTACGTTGTACACAACTACGTGCTCTATAGTTGCTATAGAGATGCTTTTGCTTCGAATTTATACACAAACCATTCAACAAATTTCAACTTTTACGCGTAATCGTATTCATACCAAGCGATATACGTAGCTCTCTTATGTTTTACCTCATCGATGGATGCGTTCAATTTTGCAATCTTGTCCACCAGGTCTTGCTTGGTCTGCTCTGGGTCTTTGTTCTGTGTGTGTGTGTGTGTGTATGTGTGCGTGTGTGTGTATGCGCGCGTGTGTGCGTGTGTGCGCGTGTGTGTGTGTGTTTGCGTGTGTGTTTGTGTGTGTGTGTGTACTAGATTCGTGCGTGTGGTGTGTTTGCGTGTGTGTTTGTGTGTGTGTTTGTGCGTATTATAGGATTTAGGCCTCATATCCAGGGTGCAAGATTATTATACAATGCAAATATTTTATTATATATTTAGGGTTGGCCAGAACCGTCTATCACCTTTTCAAATACCGTATATACTGTATGTATATAGGTATAATAAAACCGTAGTCCGTATATACGGAGAGATTGGTACCCTTCAGACTTAAATCATAATGGGCTCATTTTGTAGCTCTTGAAGAGCTGCACACATGTACCCAATTTAGATGCGCCAACAAAACGAAGTTTGAAGGGCTAGGCCTGTCCAAAACCAGAAAGACCCCAAAATGACCATTTCCAGTGCAAAAAGAATCCCAGCTACTCTAACCACCAATAAAACATTGTGATTGATGCAAAAACATGCATTAAAAGAAAGTGGGAAGCAAAGGGAGTGCTAAATTAAAGGAGTCGCAGAAAAAAAATGAACCCAAAGAGCAAAAAAGACTGTTCCTGCTGACATTCGAACCTGAGTCTGGGGGTGGTACAATGTGAAATACGGTTTTGCACCATACTTTATACGGAAATACGGCGTATATACGGAAATACACCGTATATATGGCGTATATACAGCGTATATACAGCATATACGGAAAATACAGTACGCAGATACGCCTCCCCCCCCCCTGTATTATACGGCGTATATACCGTACCGTATAATACCTAAAATTATACTTATACAGTTTTGGCCAACCCTAAATATATTATATAATAATATATGAGGTCCGTATGATGTTATATGTTTCAAAAGCTCGCACTGAGATTCTGAGCTCAGAGAGCTGAGTTTCTGCGCTTTGAAACGAACTCAGAAACGCAGCTCTCTGAGCTCGGAATCTCAGTGCGAGCTTAGATAAGTTAAAATGGCTAAATTACCTAAGCTGTCAGTGAAACAAGACTCTGAGGGCAAGCAGCCCTATCTGGGGCCAGATTACGCCAGAAGACCTGTACAAAAAGCTGAAGAATCCCAGCCAAATCCATCGAGCAAAGGTAGGAGTTTCTCCTTGTGGAGGACATGCACGGCAAGCCATGTGCACTCAAGGGCAAGGGCTGCAACACCCTCCTGAGAATCCGGAGCCCCAACAGTCCCTTGCAAGTATGCAAGCAGCACGAGAAAACATGCAGCATTCCCAATGAAGCTGCATGTTTCTATGTAAGGATGAGGAGCAAGTGCTAACGCACTCTGTAATTACTTCAGAGCTCCCAATGGTTTTAGTCCAAACAGTTTTTATATACATCGCCTGCCAAAAATGGCAGTTTCTATGTAAGGATGAGGAGCAAGTGCTAACGCACTCTCAACTCAATATTTCCTTCAGGAAGCATCAGCTATGGATTGCAGAGGTCCTAAAACCTTACCCCAACAGGAATTATATGGAATCTTCCAGCCTGGGAGCTATAAATAATACATAATATTCCATAAAGATTACAAATAGGAGTTTAGGGAATATGATATGGTGTCTCGCACCCTGCTCAAATCTAATTGGAAAAAGACCTTAGACAAGGCCTCAAACATTATCGTCACCCTGCCTGAGTAATCAAGCACCCTCTCGCTCATCTTTTGTACAGCACAGCACACACAAGCACACACAAAAAATCCATTCCCCACACCCTCCCCACCCCACACACAAACATATACCCACCCACCCGCCCACCCACATACATACAAAAGGTGGTTTCACAATCAGAGGGATACATTCACTCCTTGTATTTAGGGCACCAATCACAGTTCATCCAGTCCAGGGAGACTGGTCAGAACGCATAAGGAAAGGGCAGGGGAAGATATTGCCCCAAGGAAGGCGCTTTAGGCTATAGGGAGGGAGAATGTCAGAGTAAATGTCAGCAGAATGCCAGAGTAAACCCAGGAGCCACGTATCACATGTTTGGTGTTTGACCGGGACTGCCTTTTACATTAACAATAGCACTGGTTTCCAACAATAGCACTGGTTCCAACAATAGCACTGGTTTTCAACAATAGCACTGGTTTCCAACAATAGCACTGGTTTCCAACAATAGCACTGGTTTCCAACAATAAAACTGGTTAAAACAATAAGCACTGGTTCCAACAATAAGCACTGGTTCCAACAATAAGCACTGGTTTCCAACAATAAGCACCCCATGGAGGAATAGCATCCCCAGCCGATTGTCATTCCCAGCATATGCGTACGGCATTTTCAAGTTGTGATGTCTGTACTTGTCGTGCGGATGCACACAGGTGTGCGTGAGTGCAGGGTTCTTCAGTAGTGCATGCACGCAAGTGCACGCTTCGATTGATTGATTGAGTGAGACACGTTTGCTCACCTGCTCCTCTTCCATGAATCGTGGGAGTCTCAACCTCTGGTCATCCCCTAGCAACGACTTTGAAATCTGCAATAGCCGCAAGTGCAGCACCTGATCATCTCTCTGTGTGTGTGTGTGTGTGTGTGTGTGTGTGTGTGTGTGTGTGTGTGTGTGTGTGTGTGTGTGTGTGTGTGCGTGCGCGTGTGTGTGTGTGTGTGTGTGTGTGTGCGTGTGTGTGCGTGTGTGTGTGTGTGCATGTGCGTGTGTGTGTGTGTGTGTGTTGTGTGCGTGTGAGTGTGTGTGTGCGTGTGAGTGTGTGTGTGTGTGTGTGTGTGTGTGTGTGTGTGTGTGTGTTTTTGTGTGTGTGTGTGTTTTTGTGTGTGCGCACAGTCACGCACGCACGATTTCTCACCTGAGGGGCAAACAGGAAGCCAAGGGTTCCAAACACCACCCCACCCACAACCAAGCCAGCCATGAAGTTGGAGTCTCCAGTACGTCCCTCCGTGCTGGCCCTGTGATGCAGGTGCAAAGACAAATTCAGGAAGGTCAGCATAAGAAATAAGGAGACCTCAAAGAGGTCCCCTCTCCCCGGGCGTTATTTCAGCAACTGCGTGCAGAGTAGAGCAACGGACCTGGCCACAACGCCTGGTTTCTGGATTCGTTGTGCTGCAACCATTAGATGGGCTGGTCGGGGCGGAACAGCACTCTTGGTTCGGAGGGAGGAAGGGGTGCAAGAGCTTCCTGCGTGCACGAGATGATCAGGTGCGTAGCCTGAGTCGTGCACATTCTGGATATGAGAATGATCGAGCAGTTGACCCCTACAATTTCTTACCGCAGCGTAGAGTGGAGTTCATGTTTTTGGGGGACAAATGAAGTATTACAAACTAGTTCGTGTTAAAATAATCTTATTGCAGATCAGGTGGGAGAAAGGTAAAAGCGGGATCCTCTCATTTTCCCCCTTACCTTAAATTGGTAGTTGATGAAATAGGTTTCCTCCCATTGAGGATCTGTTGTAGACGATCTTGTCTCCATACCGCGACAAGAACAGAACTGTCAAAGCCATGTGCTCTTAATAATGCAATCCCTACTGGCAGCTTGCTCTTTACGCAGGCAAACGCAGACGATCGTGCGTTCTGATGGAGAGTGTTTGAGAGGAATTGTGGAGCGAGGTGGCAGTATGGCGGTCAACGCTTGAGCGTATGTTATTTATGTGTTTCAGGTCATAGCGAGCGCTACTTTTAAGCACTTCTGAATAAACGACCAGGAGGTAAGTTTGAGTAAAAAGCAAGAACTGAAGGTGTGCTTAAAGGCCTGAATTTAGAAAAAAGCTAGTCGGTCTCTCAAACTGTGGCTACTGGGTCAATTTGTCAAAGATCTGTTATAAGTTCACATCATCTTTATATTTACTGATCAGAAGGGGCTAAATTTGTGACCTCATGCGGGAAGAACTATCAGAAGGGGCTAAATTCGTGAGGTTATGCCTTACTTCTTATTATTGAAACGGCACCTTTTGTCGCAGCTGAATGTCACGCCCAATCGTTGGCAGCGACGAATCGTGTGACAGAGCAGTTAAGTTGGTTGGCAGTTGAGAGTTTCTTTATGTCTTGTTCAATAAGCTGGATGGCCAGTCTTATTGATGATTTGGGGCGCCTTTGGACCAAGAAAGGCATCCAAGGTGGAAAAATCACCCAATAGAGAAGTGAGTTCTTTGCATCGCAATGGTCCCTTATGCTTCTACCAGTCCTGTACATTCACGCCTGTGCACTCTCTGCTCATACTCGTGTCTATCTGCTAGTGCTACTACTCATCGTTGGTTGGCTGCCACACCAATGTCCCTTCCCGGAGATGGGACCGTTTACACAGACATTCACGGTCTCATCGTGTTACATGATAATATGACTAGGCAAACAATAGGATCAGAGAACTTACACGGTACAGGGTCTCTTAATGATCCCCTCTAATGGTACCTCTTAGAATGCTCACATACTGTTGATCACCCAAACTATTAAATCCAGAAAATAAAGGTTATCAAAGTTATCAATAAGACTGGCACATCCAGCTTATTGAACAAGATATGCAGAAACACTCAACTGCCAACCAACTAACTGCTCTGCCACACGTCTTCGTCAGTGCCACTGATTGGGCGTGACATACCACACAAAGTATCGCACATACACCTCTACTCACAAACAACGTGCGCCTCAATAAACTGAAATGAATAACGCGTCTACACGCTGTTACGTTCACACAGATCCTCAGTAGATTGCACATATCCATGAGCCATGAGCGTAGCTCCATATTTATGTAAACTATGTTTTGAAGCTGGCACTTGACAGGTCTGCAACACTCTTTTCACTTTAGGTGTCTGAGCATACATGCGCGCGTCAAGCCGTGTTCGAATTGGCACACCATACATGCGCGCGTCAACTCGTGACGAACTGACAAACTAGCACACCCATGCACGCGTCAAGTCACGTTAAAACTGGCACACAGAAACCATAGCTTGCTAGCCAAAATGCATCACTGCCAAATGGTATCACCAGGCCGTATCCACAAATTACGCCCCCCAGCATATTTGAAATTCAAGCAAGAGCCACGCTTAACAAGAAAAAGAACACATGTTTGGAGGCTTCCTCTTACTGCACTTCCCCTTCATCCAATCCCTTCATCCAGGCTACACTGTCTAAGGGCCAAGCAATGATAATTTGTAATGGTAACAAGGGGAATATTCAACTGGGGGGTGCCGCCTTAGACATCTTGTATTTCTCATTCATCCAAGCTGCAAAGTTCACAGGGCCAGTCGATAATGCTTTGTACTGTCTGGTGCCGCGATATTTAGCTGGCTGGTGCCACCTTTGACCTCTTGCTGCACTTCTCTTTCAGCCAAGCCACTAAGTCCATCAGGGTCAGGCAAAGGCGCCACAGCTCATACAGCAGCAGTAGCAGGACAACAGCAAAGAAGCAGCCTGCAGTGTGCAAGGAGGAAGGTGGGCAGTTCAAATCCATCTTTGCAAGAGCTTGCGTGCATGCTTACCAAGCTTCTCTGATCATTTGCAGTGACTCTAAGCGTGTCCACCAGAGGGTGTTGTATTTACACTCGCATGGTGCAATGGCAATGTACGTTGCATCGGTCAAGTCCCTGAGTAATCATCACAACCGCCAGCATGCAGGGCTAGAAACCTATACATATTCTGTGTATAATTGTTGACCTTGGGGATTCCCCTGCCGCATGCACAGTGCAAGCAGATTTCTTGCATAGTTCTGGCCGACCCTAGTCCCCATGCAACCACTGCTCAGCGGCCTAAAATGTAGCCTGAGCAAGAGAAAGATTGAAGGCAAAAGGCAAAGTAAACAGCGTCTTTTGCGGCCACTTGAGACCAGCGTGGCATGCGGTAGAAGTGTATTGATGGTTTTTATTTCTGGCAGCAATGGCACTCTAAGTCGAAAAGGGGCAATGTGCAGGTCTCAATTTGCACAATGGTCTCAATGTGCACAATGGTCTCAATGTGCACAATGGTCTCAATCTGCAATATGGTCTCAATGTGCACAATGGTCTCAATCTGGACAATGGTCTCAACCTCCGTATGGTTTCAATCTGCAGTATGGTCTCAATGTGCACAATGGTCTCAACCTCCGTATGGTCTCAATCTGCATTATGGTCTCAATTTGCACAATGGTCTCTATGTGCACAATGGTCTCAATCTGGACAATGGTCTCTATGTGCACAATGGTCTCAATCTACACAATGGTCTCAATGTGCACAATGGCCTCAATCTGGACAATGGTCTCTATGTGCACAATGGTCTCAATCTACACAATGGTCTCAATGTGCAAAACAGTCTCAATTTGCACAATGGTTCAATTGATAACACCTTGCCCTATTGCATTTGTCATCAATGAAGGGCCAGGCAGCAGTGAGGTGCAGCATGATTCCGGAATAGCGTAGACTATACCTCAGCTTACCTTAGAGAATCTAGACCCTGTTTGCATGGATCAGAATGCAGCAGCCAAAAAGTGACCGTGATTTGCAGAGGCAAACTCAAGGTAGGAAAAGTTACAAGAAAAATTGCGCGGGCAGTGAGAAACCACTCCCCGCAATAATTTAGGAAAAAGAGCCACTTTGGTACCGGGTACCGTAAAACTCGTCCACACAGTTTTTGTTGCAAGTTCATCAGGCGCCAAAGACCATCAGGCACCTTGGTGCTATTAGTACATTTGAATTCCACAAAATTTTTGTTGCAAGTTCGTCAGGCGCCAAAGAGCATCAGGCACCTTGGTGCTATTGGTACATTTGGATTCCACAAAGTTTTTGCTGCAAGTTCGTCAGGCGCCAAAGAGCATCAGGCACCTTGGTGTTATTGGTACATTTGGATTCCACAAAGTTTTTGTTGCAAGTTCATCAGGCGCCAAAGAGCATCAGGCACCTTGGTGCTATTGGTACATTTGGATTCCACAAAGTTTTTGTTGCAAGTTCATCAGGCGCCAAAGAGCATCAGGCACCTTGGTGCTATTGGTACATTTGGATTCCACAAAGTTTTTGTTGCAAGTTCGCCAGGCGCCAAAGAGCATCAGGCACCTTGGTGCTATTGGTACATTTGGATTCCACAAAGTTTTTGCTGCAAGTTCGTCAGGCGCCAAAGACCATCAGGCACCTTGGTGCTATTGGTAAATTTGGATTCCACCTTCCACGGTGATGTTTGTTTAGTCGATCTTTTAAAGATCCACAGAGGGGGTAGCTTGCAAAATGCGTGGCTCAATCAACTTGCAGCCACGTGTGGAACTGGCATGCAGCACCATTTGCAGTGTGTGTGTGTGTATGCTTACTCCGTCCTTTGAGTTGTGCAGCGAACATACTGGATCTGTGGAACTGGCATGCAGCATTATTTGCAGTGTATGTATGCTTACTCTGTGTGTTTGTGTGTGTGTGCGTGTGTGTTTGTGTGTGTGTGTGTATGTTTACTCCGTCCTTTGAGTTGTGCAGTGAACATACTGGGTCTGTGGAACTGGCATGCAGCATCATTTGCAGTATGTGTATGTGTATGCTTTACTCCGTCCTTCAAGTTGTGCAGTGATCATACTGGATCCACTACCTGCATGGCCTTTTCCCCTGTACAGCAGTGAACGTACCGATCATAACCCAAGTCATGTAAGCTTCGCTACTGCCATCCATCTGTAGCAAGGCAAACACAATGATGACCATCTCCAGGCTGTGCGCAGCCAGCTCCAAAAGCTGAAGCTGCCAATGCAGGTAGGGCCAGGCGATGGTGAGGTACAGAAGCATGATTGCCTGCAGTGATGGTGAGGTACAGAAGCATGATGGCCTGCAGTGATGGTGAGGTACTGAAGCATGATTGCCTGCAGTGAGGTTCAGTAGCATGATGGCCTACAGTGATGGTGACGTACTGAAGCATGATTGCCTGCAGTGAGGTTCAGTAGCATGATGGCCTGCAGTGATGGTGAGGTTCAGTAGCATGATGGCCTGCAGTGATGGTGAGGTACAGAAGCATGATTGCCTGCAGTGATGGTGAGGTAGGGAAGCATGATTGCCTGCAGTAATGGTGGGGTACAGTAGCATGATTGCCTGCAGGGGGTATTTGTATTTGTGTGGTCGCTTTCAAAATTAGAAAAAGAGGAGTACAGGTGGGGTCAGAAACAGTCAGTTAGTAGCATGATTGCCTGCAAGAGTGTAATTGTGTGGTTGCTCGAATAAAAAAAATGAAGTACAGGTGGGGTCAGGCTTTGGCCAAATACAGCAGCAGGAGACGGTATCAGGTCAAGCCTGCACCCCACTGGAGTTTTTCTTTTTCTTTCGGTGGAGGAGTTTTATGGTACCCGGTAATCAAAGCAAAGTGGCTCCTTTCCTTTATTCAAGTGGTTGTTTACTGTCTGCGTGGATGTCATTTCTTTTCTAGGACCAGGCAGCAGTAGTGAGGTACAGCATGATCCCAATACTGCAACTGGCTCTAACTTAACATCGAATGAATTTGCGGCAATTAATTCGCAGACATGGAGCGCACGCTGATTCATAACAGCTCCTGCGTTAATTTTGACAGCCATGAGGTCGCTCGCAGGGTTAGGTCAATGTCCCCAAAACATCCCACTTTCATAGCAAAAGCAACAGCCTAGCTACCGTGACAATAATCTGCTTTGAACTGATCGTGAATGCCCTCCACAATCCTCGTACCTGGAAGGCTACAAGGAGCCCCACTTGCTCCCAACTTTTGGAGTTAAGCCCATAAGCCCCCAGCACAGCAGCACAGCCCGCTTTGTGTGTGAAGTTCAGGGGAGCCGCCACTACCAGCCACCAATGATCCATACGCATGGTGTCCTCCTGTGAGTATGCATATGTGTACCAGCGTGCCTGCTTGTACCGGTGTTTGTTAACGTCAACACACATTGTGTCCTTCTGAGTATGCATATGTGTATCAGCGTGTTTGTATCCGTGTTTCTGAACGTCAACACGAATGGTGCCCTCCTCCTGTGCATGCTTATTTGTGTGTGTCTGATCGTAGCAGCGTTTGTTAATGCAGGGTAGCTGCCCTGAAAGCCTAGTGGCCCGTGGTCGGGCCAGACTCTTCGGGGTCGCGGGTTCGAATCCGCCTGGTAGCGTGAGTACTTCGCTGTCCGACAGCAACGTCTCTTTATCCGTAATCCATGCTTGCGGTGTTATCACCCTTGCGTTGTTTTTCTTTTCTTTTCTTTTCAGGCAAACGCATTTCAGCTTGCTTGTTTCTTACCTTGAGCGTGTCTGCAAAAATGAACCCAAAGCGTTTGTGGGTGACATCAGAGGGCAGCAGCATGGCCACCAAGGAATGATCATCAGTGGGAGCGGCTTCAAGGGAAACACGAGAGCGTTCAGACGCAAGCGTGTGAGCCTCGTTTGCCTCGGCCACTGGACCGGCTTGGGTTAAGCCTTCCTGTGTACATTCATGGACATGAGAAGAGGTTGTGGGAAAGACGCAATCCACACACACACACACACGCGCACACACATGCACACGCACACACATACACACACACATGACTTGAGATCCTGCAAACATTTAGCATAGATCTGACGCTTACTCATACATGTACACACACACGCACCTGGATTGATCCGTGATCCTGCCATCCTCCCTGCCATGCCCCAGTAGGCAGGGCAGGGGTGACTTGAGCCCCTGCTGTAGGCTTAGCACCATCCAACAGTGATGGCGTTGCCGCAAGCTGTGCTGGTGGTGTGCTGACCCTGCATGCGCACGTGTGTGTCGTGTACGTGCATGTGTGAGCACCTTCCAACAGGGATAATGCTGTTTCAGGCTATGCTTGAGGTGTGCTGACCCTACATGTGTATTGTGATAATGTCGTTCCCCAAAATGTACATGTTTGAACTTGGGTGCGCGGGTGGGCTTTACCTCTTACATCTATGGTATTACAGCACCACTAGCTGCCAGTCGTTGTAATGGTGTAGTGCGGCGTCAAATTGTGTGTTCAAGTAGAACTGGACACTTAACGATTTGATCTTATGTACGCAATTAGAGCAAAGATAAGTTGTTTGGTGTGTCATGCTAGTTCAAGGTCAGCCATGCACAATTGTTTATGCCTGTATGCAGCTAGAGCCTAGCTTGAATTTGTCTGCGTTGGGCCCAAAGAGCTAGATGTTTGTGCCTGTATGCAAGGTCAGCCATGCACAATTGTTTATGCCTGTATGCAGCTAGAGCCTAGCTTGAATTTGTTTGCGTTGGGCCCAAAGAGGTACAAGAGTTGTGTGCATGATGCTCTGGAAGGGCACACATAAATGGTTCAGAGTTTTGTCAAGGCACGACCGGTCGTTACACCTGTAGCCATACTTTTGTGCCCACGCATAAGCACATGAGCACGCACACATACGCACCTCGGCTTTGCAGCCAAAGACTGTGCTGCGACAAACATGGAGGTGCTGCGATGCGCATCTGAGAAGATGGAAGTGCCACCATGTGCGTCAGCATCCTTGAGCACTGTGCCAGGATTGAGGTGATTAACTTGTTCTGCTGCTGGTGGGGGGGCGGATGCCAGGGTGCCCATTCCGGTGCCTGCTTTGTTGCTGTCATTTGGTGTCACATCTGGCTGTGCATTCTGCTGTGCCCGCTGCATGCTGGGCTGTGCCCCCATTTGTCCTGGTTGTATCTCACATGTGTCATCTGTGGGTGCGTGCCCTGTGCTGCGTGCTCCCTGTTGCACCTTGACTGTAACGTCTTGTCGTGCCTCCTGAGCTGTGGGAGCAGTTGCTTGCAGATCACTTGTGGCACCTCCTGCAGTGTGTGGTTCACAGCCTTTGCTTGCAGATCACAGTCTTTGCTTGCAGATCACTTGTGGCACCTCATGCAATGTGTGATTCACAACCCTTGCTTGCAGATCACTTGTGGCACCTCCTGCAGTGTGTGGTTCACAGCCTTTGCTTGCAGATCATAGCCTTTGCTTGCAGATCACTTGTGGCACCTCCTGCAATGTGTGATTCACAGCCTTTTCTCGCAGATCACTTGTGGTACCCTGCAATGTGTGATTCACAGCCTTTGCTTGCAGATCATTGTGGCACCACCTGCACTGTGCAATTCACAGCCTTTGCTTTCAGATCACAGCCTTTGCTTGCATATCACTTGTGGCACATCCTGCAATTTGTGATTCACAGCCTTTGCTTGCAGATCACTTTTGGCACTTCCTGCAATGTGCGGTTCACAGCCTTTGCTTGCAGACCACTTGTGGCACCTCCTGCAGTGTGTGGTTCACAACCTTTGCTTGCAGATCACTTGTGACACCTCCTGCAATGACCAGCATTAATCCCAACTATTTCAAGTACACCTGCACTCCTACATACGTGCACATATGCATGCTTGGGTACGCGCCATCTCGCATGCACACAAGCACACATGCACGCATGCAAGCACATACACACATACAACGATTAAGACTTATTTAGTGTGATCATGAGCTCTGAGGATAAGGTGGACAAGGATACAGTTTTTGTGCTAACACTTGCTAAGAGCATCAAAATTTAAAAGGGTCAGGTACTGATAAAATGGGCTTGAAGTTCAGTTGTTACCCTCATGCCCCGCTTTTGATTATTAAGCCTATTGAGGTCAGAAAACTGCAGAGTACTCTGCAGCTTGGATCCTGGATGGTTGGTCATGTGTAAATTCACCTCCAACATTCGGTGGATGCCGAGCTGGAATACAACCACGATTCAAGCAGGAGGCTATCCTTTTTCGCACCCCTTTTTAGCTTAGGTATGCTCAATTCAACAAGGCCCGAGGGCGAGCTCGCATGCTATCGCTCACCTTGTTTTTGTGGATGGGTACTGGGTCTGGCTGGCTTTTGGGAGACCATGTTAGGTAGCAGCATCAGGCCTTCTGTATTTGCATTTTATTTTGAATGTCTCGAATTTAGCGTAGGTAGTGTGTATGTTTGGTTGCTAGGACTCAGGTGCCAGGGTTCGTAGGAATGACTTTTGATTTCTCGTAAGAACTGCATTTTCAAATGCACCAATCGTTAAAAGTTGCTATGCAATGTTAGCAGTGCTAATGGTAAGTTTGACCGCTTCACTTTTTATTTTTCCTTTTCTGTCATTGATTTTCAGCACACACACACACACGCGCGCACACACACACACACACACACATACACACACAAACACACACACACACACACACACACCGGTACTGTTCAAAACCAGGCTACACAAGTCCTGGGAATGTTTACTTGTGGGCACTGTCATTTTTAATGAGCAAGAAGGGTGCTGTGACTTGTAAGCATTGCCATTTTAAAAAGCTAGAAGAGCACTTGCGGGCATGTCTTTTTATAACACGGTACTGAACTGTGGGCGGTGTTTTTTAATAGAAAAAAGTAAGACCTGTAGGTGTTGCCATGTTATAAGCAAGAAGGTACATGGCTTGTAGGTATTTGTTAAATATAATCAAGAGGGTTAGTGAACCGTAGACATGCCATTTTTATAAGCAAGAAGGTCAGACCTGTGGGTGCAGTATCATTGCTTAGTGCTTGATGCCCCAATGGGCCTTTAAAAAGATAGAAATGCATAAAGCATACCTGTGAGCGCAGTATCATTGCTTAGGGCTTGAGGCACAAATGGGCCTTTAGAAAGATAGAAATGCATGAAGCATACCTGTGAGCGCAGTATCATTGCTTAGGGCTTGAGGCACCAATGGGCCTGTGAATTGCTGCCAGTGGGGGCCCGCAGTATGGGTGGGCGAGATAAGTGGAGGAGGAGCAGCCTGTGTGCACACGTGATAGTATATGTGTGCATGTAAATGCAGAGAGGGCTATCTGACCCCCAAAATGGGGGTATTTTTCAAATGTTCCCAGAGTGTGCGTGCCCCCATTGGCTACAACTAGACTTGGTTCCAATTGGCTCCATAGCAGTTGAGGTTTATTGTAGCCAATGAGGTCACTTATGCCTAATTGGCCGCGGCGTGAACCCTACTTTTCAAGCACCCGTGTGCTGGATCAGACCAACCGCCTCACCGAATCTGTGATAAAAATTGCATTTGACTTAATTCTATAAATAACATCATTGCAAGAAAAATGAGGGGAAAAGATCCAGTGGTTGGTGAGATACAGAACTCCAGCCATTTCCCTTAGCGAAAATCATGAGATATTCATTTTTAAGGTGCCAAAAAGGTCATTATTTGACCTCCTTGTAGCCTTTTTTGAAACATGCCGGATGGTCGCATGGTATAAAGAAGTCATAAATACCAGTTTTGGGAATGAAAAATGGTCCCAGGGCGGAGCTGTGGGCCCATTTGAGGTGATCTGAGGCCAGGAGTGTGATCTGGGGTCATCCGATTTTCACCATTTTTTGGTAAGCGTAATTTTTATTGAAAAATTTAGGTTGACATGGTTGCATGTGGGAAAGAAAGCCAGGAAGGGACATTTCCTGCAATTTGGCCAGTCAACCCCCTCTGGTGTAAATGCGTGTTTCAGTTGTACAATTCATTGTGTTGGCCATGTCTTCTTACTCCCGTACCATATGAAGGTACAAGTGGAGGGTTGCAGGGAGAGCGTGTGTGTTTTTTTGG
>Ga0307942_1002377_pt1:0-7500 | contig 15232 bp, 16 predicted proteins | sample OrgLakmetagen175_FD_201846 | JGI IMG/M metagenome (GOLD analysis project Ga0307942, IMG submission 201846) | Saline water microbial communities from Organic Lake, Antarctica - #175 | ecosystem: Environmental > Aquatic > Non-marine Saline and Alkaline > Saline | place: Antarctica: Organic...
ACGCATCCATGCACACACCCTTGAACACTCACGCCCGTGTTCTCAGGAATGCACCGTATGTTTGTTTACACATGCTTGCATGCATGCACACACCACCACCCTGACCTGGCTTGCATGATCGGTCCGTCCAGTATCTGTAATTGCGTTTGGGTCCCATCTGCCGAGAGCTCCATGTGCGATACCTCCCCTGCCAAGTACTGTACGCCTGCACAAGAGGAGGGAGAATTACAGCCCTTGTAAATGCGTTTGGGTCCTTCTTCCAGGTTCCGTCATCACTTTAAAAAAATAAGGCGTAAAGCAATTTCATATCATCGTGGTAGGCATCACCAGCAAATGTGTGAATGAGTGTGAATGAATGTGAATGAGTAATTGTGAACATTTCTTATCATAGTGGTAGGTATCACCAGCAAAGGTGCATTGTAAGCTAGATTATGTACACTACAAATGACAAATTCAGTGGCGCAATTCAAGTGAAACAATTGAAGACCCTAAACAACCAGTTGGCTGCAGAACGAAGTCTCGTCATAGTCAACACCGTCAGCATGCTTTGCTGCATCTTATGCTAACTCTTCTAGGTATTGAGACAATGCCTCATCACTAGGGTTGGCCACTACCTTACATATACGGTGTATATACATTTTTTTTGACAGGGAAATCACCAAATATACCGTCATGCACGGTGTACATAAGTACATATACGGTTCTGGCCAACCTCAACCCTAATTATTAACACAGCTGCATCTAAAGACAGCTCAATCACACAGATGAATCACCCACATCTATGAAGACATCTCACACATCTATAAAGACATCTCAATCTAAACAGATGGACCACGCTCTCAAGTGGAAGTCATGTCAGTTTCATCGCAAGTTCCATGCGAGCATGCGCACCTGTTTCTTTTGTTGAGAGTTAGTTCCATCTAAAGAACCTCGCCAGCATGCACACCTGCTTCTTCTGTTAGAATCAGTTCTATCCAAAGAACCTCATCAGCACGTGCACCTGCTGTTTGAGTCCAAGTCATTTCCTTAGAAAGAACCACACCAGCGCGCGCACCTGCTTCTTCATTTTAAGAAAAAATTAGATAGAACCACACCAGCACGCGCACCTGCTTCTTTAAATTTAAGAGAACATTAGATAGAACCACACCAGTACGCGCATCTGCTTCTTTAATTTAAGAGTAATTTAGATAGAACCACACCAGCGCGCGCACCTGCTTCTTTAGTTTAAGAGTAATTTAGATAGAACCTCACCAGCGCGCGCACCTGCTTCTTTGGTCTAAGAGTAATTTAGATAGAGCCACACCAGCGCGCGCACCTGCTTCTTTGGTCAGCTTCAGCAGGTGCTCCCTGAGCTTCCGGCGGCTGACACGTCCATAGCCCCGCCCAAGCATGACCTTGCAGCGTCAGTAAGGTGTGTGTGTGTTGTAAAGTGTGTGTGCGTGTTGTGTGTACATGTAGGAGAGGGTCCCTGTTCATACATATAGATATGTCATGGTGCACGAGTAGGGAGGGCCAGAATCACACATGCATACGTATATAATACGGTGTGGGTATACAGCACTTTCAGCAGGGAAGTTTACATATACGTGGTCACGTAGTCATATACGGTGTAGATAGGTGATAGGTATACGGTTACGGCCAACCCTACATATGGATTTGTGTGTGCTGTGACGGAAGCATGGTGCACATGGAGAGTATGCGTGTTTGTCATGCATGCATGCACGTGAGAAAAATGTGCAGCCAATGCCAGGTTCATGCCTCAAAAGTGGGTTATGATGATGGTTGTGATGTTCTGATTCGGTTCAAGGGAGTTCACGAGTGGCCCTTTCTGTGACGATAGTTGTAAATAGAAACGCAAAACTTTGAGCACTTGCAAGCAAGTCCATGCAACATAGGTTCACGCACATACACACACCCATCGCGCGCACGCACGCGCACACACACACGCACACATACGCACACACACGCAAACACACACATACACACACACGTGCACGCACACACACACACTCACTCACCTTGTTTCCCTCCTCAAAGTAGCACGCAGCATCATCCCAGGACTTGTCTAGCGTGTGCTCCAGGCCAAGGCTGCGAGCCTCGTCGATCCAAACGCCGTAGTTGTTGACCAAGGGGGCGTCGTGGCCTGTAGGTATGCCCAACATGCAAAGAGACGTGAGCGCGTCGAGGTTCCACTTGTTCAAGGTTACCCTTCACGCATGCCTCATCAGATATAAGGCAACGAGTGTTGTGCTCGCTTGGAACAACGCACGCGTGCCTCATCAGATAGATTCAGTGCTTGCTGTGCTTGCTAAAAAAAAACGTTCTAAGCTACATTGCGTATTGCCCGGACGCTACACTTTCTTACACGCCTCGTAAAAAAAGGCAATGACTATTGGACTAGGGGTTTCCTCATGGCCTGCGCAGGTCACACAAAAAGTTGTGCGCATATTTTTTTAAACGTCAAAGACTATGTTTCAACACAGCCAGTAGCGGTTGTAAATGCACAAAGTCAGCAGAACACCAGAATTGTTTCCCGATCCCTTCCACCATCTTTCAACGTCGTTGGAAGACCAAGGAATTGCTGCTTTCCTTTCCCAGCCAATAAATTCAGAGCTTGAAGGAAATTGTCGTGTAGTTACTCTCACTCACAGCATTCTAATGTCCTCCTGCACCCAATTTTTTACATAAACCCACAATACCCCACATATCCAGCATATACCCTCATCAAGCCAAAGCATGATCACCCACAGCTAGCACCGTAACACCCACCAACGATAACGGTGCGCAAGCCTCTATTGGCGAGCTCCGCTGCCAAACACATGCCTGCAGGCCCCGCGCCAACCACCACTACATCGTACAGGCAGGAGGGGTTGGCCGGCTCTAGAGCAGAGGTGATGCTGGGCTGCACACGGTCCCTTTTGCTGGCCTGCTTGCGTGCGCGTGTATTTGTGTGTGTGTGTGTGTATTAATGTATGTGTGTGTGCACGCGCGTGCTTGTTTGTGTGTTAAAGTAGTGGAAATGCAGGTAGCGGAGGGTGTTGCATGTACGGGCCGGATCCGATCGGAAAACACGTCTTTCATGTGTTTCCTACAGTCGGCCTGACCATACCCACAGGAGCAACTCTCTGTTTCTGTTTACACAATAACAACAGACACACACAATCTGGAGGAAGGTTAAACACACACAACTCACTGGATCAGCATGCAGGTCTGCTGAGATGCAGAAAGGTCAGGCAAAAAGATCCTCGACCATTGCGCAAGTGCTTGCATGCACAAGTGCTTGCACGGCAAACGTGTACAAACGTGAATGACGTCACATCTTGCAACTAGCTACTCACTTTGCAATGTCCTGCATGAGCCTCACCTGTGCATGGACCAGGCTGCTCTCGTAGTGGCCCTCCCGAATCAGTTGGTTCAAATCTCTGTCCGTCTGGACGGGGATGCTGGGCGTGTCCACTTCCCTTGCAGGTGCTAGAACCTCCACTGCTGTCCTAGGGCGTGCCCTAGCAGGACAGGCAAAGGAGTTTCCATAATAAGGAAGATTGATTTGAGGCAGATGCCTGGTCTCACACATCTCATCTGTGAGCATGCACTGGTTCACACCACAGTTCCCACCATGCTGCAGAGAAGTGGGCCCGCCGAGGTGTAGGAATTGAGAATCCCTTCCGGGACTGACATTGGTTCCACTGGTGACTGTGGCAAACACTCCCTTGCAAATTCATATTTTATTATTTTTACACTTCAGGCCTCCTCGCAGATATTAAGGAAATCGTCACTTGCAAAATGTAGCACTTGAGGCCTCAACCGGCAAGCATGGATATCATAGATTCCCTGGTTGGCACTAGAGGCATTGCTTTCGATGAGCTGTGGGCCGATAGGGAAATCAGATTTGATGTCTCAAAGAAGGAGCTGGAGCTGCGGCCTGGGGAGTCCATCATAGAGGTTATTGTGAGTGTGAGGAAAGAGGATTTATGCAGTCAGTAGAGAGACCTGCAAGCTTGACTGCACGACATAGCGACAAGAGTCAATGTTTCTTTAAGTTCCTGGGAGTCATTAAGCACACGTGCCACTCACACCGCTCCTTCTGTTTCTGGCCTATCTTTTTCTCACAGGACAACGTGGAGGACACGAAAGGCAACAATGGCACGGCGGGAGAGTTTCACAGTGGGTCTTTTGTCCAGCAAGAGTACTTCAAAGTTTGGCTCTTGGCAGCCAAACCCGCCCACAACCACCTCAACACATGGTCATTCCTTCATTATTTGCACGCAGTCACTAACATGCGCCTCCTGTGGTGGTCAAAGAAGTCAAAGAGGAGCAACATCTCCATCGGTTTCGGCTGCTTTCTCACGCTGACTACTAAGGCAAGCACCTCAAGGTTAAAAGGTACTATCGCTGACTTGAAATAATGCTCTTGCTGGCGGGTAGGTTTTGTGCATTTGAAAGCATTCCTCTGCACGACCTGCAGGTGACACTGAATCCCTGTACGTGCTAGCCAAGCATGACAACAACCGTTTTGAGTTCGTGTTCACCTGCCTGGGGAAGAGCACACAGCAAGTTTACAGCGGGGTTGCGCGTGTCTTCGCTGCCTATGAAAAGACACGGTTGTATCGAGACCTCAAGTTAAGAGGTGTGTTCCTTCGGTCTGTCCCTTAAAAATTTATCCTCATTTATGGTCTGTAGTGTAACTTTGCAACTCCCACAGAATGAGACTGCACAGAGGAGCTGATTCTTACAAACACAATCCCGAGGTATTTCTGCCTGCGTGAGGATTGGGAACATGCCCCTTCAGCACCAGCACCAGCCCTCCTGACCCTCTCCTCCTGCCTAATCCAATATGCAAACCGAGTGTCTAGCGGTCATATGTTTGTGAAGTGCAGTAGACTCAACCCGCTCAAATCCACACTTATGTGCAACATGCACACACGCACGTACACACGCGGCTTCCATATGCCAGGTGCCCTTCTCACAGAGGGTGAGCTCAACATGCTCCCTTATGAGCAAACCTACAGCAAAGTCAATGGCGTGTGGAACCTGCGCAGTGAAGAGGTATGCTAGGAGCAATTTAGGGGTGGCTGGCTGTCTAGCTCCTTCTTTCCTGGAAGCAGACAAACTAAAACAAGCTTCTACACATCTTAATGTGAATAGCTCGTGCCCACCCTGACCCTAGTTTTGCTGAGCATGACGTCGCGTCCTACTCTGCATCTCAAAACGCAGGGCAACTTGGGGTCTTTCTTCATTTCAAACGTCCGCATTGTCTGGTACTCCAACCTGTCACCCAACTACAACGTGTCAATTCCATACATTCAGGTGCGAGCGCTCTGGTTTTTATTTCTGGTCGTGGTGAGAGGTTTCTAAATGGAAAACAAATGTGTCACTGTCGAGAACCATGCATCCAAGCACATTGGAACCAAGGAATTCTATAATGTTTGCTGACATCTCATTAGCATCTTTGCTGCCTTGACCGCAGATCAAAAACGTTAGAGTCCGCAATTCAAAGTTTGGGCCGGCGTTGGTGCTGGAAAGCAGTGAGAGCAGTGGCAACTACGCCCTGGGTTTCAAGGTGGATCCAAAGGTGTGTTCAGTCTTGCCCTCGAGGATCCAAAATATGTGGCATAGCATCCAGATATGTCCTAGACTTTTTTGGTGGATTTGAGGTGTGTCCAAGGACTTAAAGGTTGGTCTAAGGATCTCAAGGTGCGTGGCATGCCTACTGCACCTTACATGGAGCGTGGCATGCTTACTACACCTTTCATGCCTACTCCACCTTACATGTAAAGAATTTACTCAGGGTTGGCCATAACCATATATACAGTGTTAATGCGATGTTTTTGGCAGGTTTTTAAATCAATTATGCGGTCATTTACACACGCCGTATACATACATACGGTTCTGGCCAATCCTAGGTATACTGTATCTTACACATGCTCACACAATGGCAGGTTTTTAAATCAAGCATGCGATCATTAGCACGCCGTATACACACGGTTCTGACCAGTCCTAGGTATACTGTATCTTACAATTGCTTGCACGATCAATGTTAAAAGCGGTGGCAGAAGAGCTGGCTGGCTGGATGGTCACTTAGTTTACACAAATCCAGCACAACCCCACAGGGTCAAAAAAGATGAATATTGAAAGCTTACCGCAGTCACCTTGCAGGGCAAAAAAACGATTTTTATGTGGGGTGTTATAGGTAAGGTACGGTAGGTGTGTAATTTAGGCATTTGGGCAAGCGTTGTATGTACCCGGTAAGCGTTGTATGTACACGGTATCATAAAGGTTGGCCAGAACCGTATATCTGCACCGTATATGACCGTATGTATGGTGATTTCCCTGCTAAAAATACCGTATGTACACCGTATATACCTACAAATGTATGGTTCTGGCCAACCCTAGGTATTTTCAGCAGGAAAGCTTCCATGCTCAGGATACCTGGTGTGTATATACAATGCAGACCGACCCTAGCTATAATTGCTGAGTTCCCTCCTTGCAGAAGAACACCAGTTCTTGCAGGCGAGCGACTTGCGTGATGCTTTTTTGCAAACAATAGTGCATGCTTCCCTTTCTTGTCCATCTTTATTATATCTGGGTGTTTGGGGGCATGTTGAATTTTGTTTGTGATTTCTGAGATAAGGAGGTCGGCCAGAAACCAGTGGAACAGGGTCAGCGCCGTCCTAGCAGCACCAGAACCTGCGGCAGCTCCAAGACGTGTAAGTAGGGTTGGCCAGGACCAGTTATATACGATGTATAGGAATACGGTATTCTGGCAGGGAAACCGTCAAATATACGGTGTATGTATGTACAGTTCTGGCCAACCCTACGTATAGGCACTCCTAGCATGGCAACGGCAGCCTGCTACAAGATTGAGCCCTCAAGGTTTTCCTGCAAAAGAACCGTGTGTGTCATTCTGCCCAAGCCTATGCACCACCGTCCCCTTTGCAGTTTCTTTGTGTGCTCCCCTTCCATCCCATCAACCCTTCAAGGCAGAGCGCTAGTAGGCGCTGCGTGCTGTAATAAAATGGCCAAGCACTTCTAAAGCAAAGCATACACAAAATGTGTGTGCTTGGATAATATGGACAAGGTTCATCTCCTTCATGCTCAACAGTAACAAACGATTGGAAGTTTGCTTGCAATTGTCCTTGCTTGTCAATCATGCAGTCCATATCATTTAAATTGCACCACCTTAGGAGCAATGTGTCTGTAGAATTTTATTACAGCCATGCCCCTCCTCCACTCGATGCATGAGACCTTTACTTACGTATGCAGAGAAGTTGCAAGCGTGTGTGCCTGTTCAAATTGGTTTTATTTCAAAAATACCAGACAGCTATGCCCCTCCACCCAATTTAAGAGGTCCTGAATATTGTGCAATAGGATGCTGTAAGCATGTGTGTCCCTGCACAGTCAACTATTTTTAGGAAATGACCAGGGTTGGCCAGATTTGTATATATGCACTGTATATGACCGTATATTTGGTAATTTCCCTGCAGAAAAAAAACGTATGTA
>Ga0307942_1002377_pt1:12500-15232 | contig 15232 bp, 16 predicted proteins | sample OrgLakmetagen175_FD_201846 | JGI IMG/M metagenome (GOLD analysis project Ga0307942, IMG submission 201846) | Saline water microbial communities from Organic Lake, Antarctica - #175 | ecosystem: Environmental > Aquatic > Non-marine Saline and Alkaline > Saline | place: Antarctica...
TGCACAGGTGCATTTGAGAGGTTGGGCAGCACAAGATAAATGTGTGAGGGGGAGAAGGGGGGGGGGAAGAAGGCATGCAAACTTTTTGTCAAGTGCTCTTCTTAGCTTTAGCAGAAGGACAAAGACTTTTCATGGCTATAATCACACAAACACATATATATGCATGTGCACATTTGCACACATTACACAATCACGCACACGCATACGCACATATGCATTGACACGTAAAAATCACGCACACGCATACGCACATATGCAATTACACGTACACACGTGTACGCGTGCACACACGCACACACGCACACACACATAACACACACATAACACACACACACATGCACATGCGCATACGCACCCACAGCTGTTTAACTCCTTCCCCTCCACACACACATCCCATCACACAAAACAGGTCTTTCTTTGGTGCCTTCAACCCACTGAGTGGTCACCAAATGAATTTCGGTGGGGACCCTTCTGCCTTCTCGAGTACGTTCAGCCCCCAGAACGGGTTTGATGGTTTCATGGAGGGCATGGCCGAAGGCGTGGCAGAGGGGGTGTCTGAGGGAATGTCTGAGGGGATGGATGATGTAAAGCGCTTCTGCAAAAGCTTCAGGTTCTGAGGTTCTGAGGGAGGGGGGGGGATTCCTCATGTTCTGCAGCAGCTTTTGGCCATGAGGGGTGGTGTGGCGACTCCTGGTGTGATCAATGGAGCGCCACTGCAGCAGCTTCAGGTTCTGATGGCTCAAGGCCATCTTGTCTGATTTCTCATCTGATGCATCATAGATATCTGGTGTGTACATTACGGGGGGGACGGTATGGGATGTCCGGTGTGTATATCGGTATTGGATGTCTGATCTGATGTATCATGGATGTCTGATTTGATGTATCATGGATGTATTATATGATGTGTCATGGATGTCTGAATGGTGTGTATATCATGGGAGGGTCGGTATTGGGAGGGACGGTATTGGATCAGGAGGTAGGCATGGGGTGTGGAGCGCATCTGCAATCAAGTTGTTGTGGGTCCCTTTTTGTGTGCGTTTTTGTGCTGCTGCAAGCATCTCGATTTCCTTTCCTGTGTGCATTTTCGGTCGGCAGCATGTGAGCCTGGTGATGATGTGGAGGGGGAGCGAGGTCACCCTTTTTTGTGCCAGTAGTACAATTTTAATGTACAATTTGTTCCTGAAATTATTGGGAGGGGCTTCGGTATCTGGATTTAGATTGTGCAAGTGCATTGCTTTTTGTTACCATGGTCAAAATGGAAAGGTGGCCATACATCAATTTGCAAGCGGCTTTCAGCTTGCCTTTGTAATTTCTCCTGTTCTATTTTACATGTGCAGTGCTTTGTACCTCAGCTGTGTATTATGTCAGTTTGAAACATGTTTATTTAGGTGGCAAGCAGGTTCAAGATCAACCCCTTGCATGTGTTTCCAAACCCCTGTACTTGTATTGGGTCACAGGATGTGTTTCTAGTCCTGTATGAATTGTGTACTATGTTTGTGTATAGGTGATACCTTTTGTCCCTATATATACCCTCGCAGAGGATGGCAATTAGATGGCAATCAGTGTTGGCGTGGACGCAGCATTCAAAAGGGTCACAAGGATTACGATCAGGCAAACAGCTCACTGGACAGCAAACCACAAGAAGACCGTGATGGATGAGTGTCGCAAGGATAAGAACGACAATTTGTGCTCTTTGGCTCTTGTGCAGCAAAATTGGCATCCTACAACTTCTACTTATTGTGAATTTGTCGTTGGCAGCACGGTCTTAAGGGTAAGGGTAAGGGTTACACAGCTATATCCGCCAGCGAGGGCAGTTGAGCTATAGCATAAAAAAGCCAGCTTCAAGAAGAGAAAGAGGCCAGACTGAACAAGACACCAGAAAAAGAAGCTAGAATAAAGTGTATAGAGAAAGAGAACGTTTGTGTTGAAGAAGCGCGAAGAGAAAGCATCAAGGAGAACGAGAAGAAAGCTGTTGATATGTCTCAGGAAGTAGCTTGCCAATTTTGCCGCGCATGTGAAAGAAAACTGCGCAGGCAGTAAAATCCACTTCCCAAACTAATTAAGGAAAGGAGCCACTTTGGTACCGGATCCCGTGAAACTCCTCCATCACAAAGAAAAAAACCAAAGTGGTGATCAGGAGGCCGCAGGCTTGACCTGAAACTGGAGTTGATGATACCGTAGGGTACCCATCTCACAACGCACGCTCACATGTACGCGCACGCACACACACACACACACATACACACACACACACACACACACACACACACACACACAAACACGCACGTACGCGCACGCACGCATACGTACGCGTGCACAGGCGCGTGCATATGCATGCAGGTGCAGCTCATAGGGCCAGAAGGCCCTCGCATTGGCTCGCATTGTGTTTATTAATTATGTGTTGCCCCCCTTGCATTGCTCGCATTGGGTTTTTTTCAAACCTCGAATTGGTTACGGTACCCTAAGCTAGTACCAGAGAGTATACTGTTACGTGGCGTCTGGTATGGACAATTTTGACAGCGTAGGTAAGGTAAGGTTACATCGCCATATATGCCTCTGGGGGGCATCTGAGCGGAAGCTTGGAAAAGGCCTGTAACCAATCCGAAAATGGTTACAATGGTTACAATTGGGGGTGACCTTCAGCCAGGTTGTTTGGCTGATCGGCTGCTGACTGGTCTCGGCCAGCCACAAATAAATCCATAAGCTCAGAAAGAAAAAGAAAAAGTCTATTG
>Ga0307942_1002378_pt1 | contig 15232 bp, 17 predicted proteins | sample OrgLakmetagen175_FD_201846 | JGI IMG/M metagenome (GOLD analysis project Ga0307942, IMG submission 201846) | Saline water microbial communities from Organic Lake, Antarctica - #175 | ecosystem: Environmental > Aquatic > Non-marine Saline and Alkaline > Saline | place: Antarctica: Organic Lake...
TTCCCTCTAGCTTCTTTTTCTGGTGTCTTGTTCAGTCTGGCCTCTTTCTCTTCTTGAAGCTGCCTTTTTTTGCTATAGCTCAACTGCCCTCGCTGGCGGATATAGCTGTGTAACCCTTACCCTTACCCTTGCCAGACTTAAGGCGTGACAGACTAGTCAAACTCAACTTACTGAAAAACGAACTAGCTAGCTAACGAAATCACACGGCCGATTCGTCACTACCACCATTGGGCATCTAGGTAGAATGTTGTGTGTCTCTGCAACCATTGCCTGATGGTAATGCAAAACACAAACCAACATCCTTTCCTAATCCATGCCGGTATTGTTTACACTATCTGCGTTTTTCTTTTTTCTCTCTACCAGCATATCCTTCTCTTTTTTCCTTACTGAATTAGTCCGGTGGGTCTTTATTCTTAAAGGAATCAGTGGGCAGGGCATGTACAGTATAAGGCCAAGGACAAGAGAGCAATCAACTAGCAGTTAAATACGGCAAGCTGCCGGACAGGCTTTTGCTGCCAGCACAAAAGAAAAAACGAGTTGTAAAGTAACATAAGTTGTCTAGGTCTCAGACAGCACATACAGGTACAAGACAGGTACATGTACAATACGGGGGAAAGCTGTACAGGTGGAGAAATCCTTGGCACCAAAAAATGTGTATTGTCACAAGGCTGTGCTTCTGCTTCTCCTGTCTAGGACAGCGCCGTAAAAGGACATGTGTGCGCCATCCCCTTGCTAGTATCCTCTAAAAAGCACAGCAGCAGGGACTCTCTAGCTATGCATCCTGTGTGGGAAAAAGGTGGTTCAATTTCAAATTGTTGAGACACTCACATGAACTGGAATATGTCGCGGCACAGAACAAGTGGGCGAACATCAAGATGGATTTCATTTGGTGACATTGCCAACACAAATTGTAAATACAGGTGCAAGAAATGACCGTTGACATTTGTGCACTGCCCAATGCTAAATGAGAACGAAGCCCTGAGCAACTCACTTGTCTGCTGCTGCATCCCTGGCTTCTTTCGCTTTGTTGGCAACGGCATCGGCAGCTGCTTGAGCAGCCTGTAAGCACAAAAAACTTGTAACTCACTGGATATGTACAATGTGACAATGTGCATGCAGGTCCTCCACATATTCACCCCTAGAAGGCTGGCCAAGACCAGTCAGCCGCTCAAGTGCTTTTGCTGTTTCAAAAAGGCAGGGAGGAAAAAAAGCAAAATTCCTCTTGGTTACCGGTAACGCAACCTGGTCCAAATATCCCCTATTGTGACCATTGGAACTGTTAGGTAATACGGCTTCTCAATGTGAACTTTTTGTGAGAGGTTGGGTAGGTATAATTCAGCAGCCAAGTGCTTTTGCTGTGGGCATGGCAAGAGAAAAAAGCAAAATTCCTCTTGCTTATACACAAGCCTCATGGGTACCGTCAAACTTCCTAATTGTGTTTGGTAATGTCAGCATGAATAGCTGCATGCCCATTATTTGGCAAGAGAAAACAAGGTTCACCATCGCTGCACAGACTTAAGAAAACAAGTTGGGTTAGGCTTTTGCTCCAAGACATCTACTATTTTTCATACATTAGCAAGAGTAGTGAGTGCAAAACACAATGCTTCAATTACCTTGGCGGCCTCGTCGGCTTTGGCTTTGCCAGCATCATAATAGCCTTGGGTCGCTCCCTGCAAGAACGTCAGAATTGTGAGCATTACATAGCAGCCAAGCATAATATACAGAATATAACACATATATTTCTCCGGTGTGTTGCCCCCCCCCCCCTGCCTTTGCAAGATTACGTAAACCAGCCAGACCTGAGTGGCATCCTTTGCTTGTGTTGCTGATCCGGTGACTGCTTCCCCCGCGTTGCACGCTGCCTCTTTTGCGCCTTCAAAGATTTCCCTGAGCAAAAAAGAAAAAAAAACACTCGGTATTAAGTACGTTAGCGCGTTAATTGTTTAAAGACAGATGCACCTTATGCGCAGCAAGTATCATCCAAACCATACAAATCGTTGAAATGCATACTACACAGTATGTAGAATAACGACGCAAAGGCTGCAAAGGCTTTGAGCTACCTATGCTCGTCAATACAGGGTAGGGCAATATACAGTCATAAGCAGTGCTCAAAGTGCGCTTAGACGTACGAGATACCTTGAACCATCTGCCTTGTCACGTTTTGATCACTTTAATACAACCAGTCCTATGGTGCATCAACAGTGTTACAAATGCGTGCTTGTCCGAGAGCACAAAGTCCTCCCTTACAATGCACAACATAACATCTGGTATAAGAGCAATGAATCCTGAATGAATCCCATGCTTTGTCAACCTCGCACACGGAGGAGTATACAGTGAGAGTAGACAGTGCTTCTTTTCACTTACCCTGCGCCCTTCTGCATCTTGTCCATGCTTCCACTGCACACAAGTAGGATTGGACATGATGTGTTGGTTTTGTAAATCGTCGGAACATACCCACAACTCTGTTTTCTAATTATTATTGCCCTTCCAAAGGTTTGCGTGATGAGCTATGTCCATTGAATCCTTGTCACTATTGCTATGTCGAGGAGTTCCATGTGCCTACAGACAGAGGTGCAGTCTCTTTCAGGAGCTGCCTACTTGCCTGCTTGACAAACGGAACCAGACCTCCTTGCTTCCAATTTGCCCCTTGGAAAAACGTCACAAATACCTATACCCCCCCCGTACTTTGTGAATGCAAGTCCGCACTCGTGCTTGCGTGCACCACATCACACGGGGTAACCCGTGTCCTTATAGCAAGAGTTGAAGCTAGCTAATTGAGCACTCACCTTGGAGATTCTGTTCTGGGAATGCTCACGCGAGGGGTGCTCGTGTGCTGTAGGTCCTGCACGCAGAGTCAGTGCATGGGCAAGCTATTTAAATTGAGTGCAGAGAAGCAGAGAGCAAGCACCCAAAGTCAGGGCACGCTGACTGGTTATTGTGCAATGCCAGTTTATGCCACCCATTTACCTGTGTGAAGTTGTGAACTTATATTATTTGGTACCTAGTCATGAAATTTAATGACGGATGGTCTCGGTGAAATTCAATGACAGATGGTCCGTGAACGCAAATCACTTTTGAGTAGTGAAAGTAGAATGTTCATAAATTTGAAATTTAGCCTTAGGCAGGAACACTTACGGACCAATGCAAAAAACGATGCAGAACTATTGATCAACTTGTAAAATGAAGGTATTTGTATAAAATTTATTTACAAGCTGCTTCGGAAGGTGCCCTGCGAGCGAGCACCCGCTGTGCTGTGCTATCTACAATTGCGTGCTGAGATGCTTATTAGATCAAGCAGATAAATCAAGCTGCCCCCGTGCACCGGTTAAATGTATGCGTCAACGTTGTCAGATGAGTCGAACTGACGGATTTGTTTGCGAGGACCCAGGAGGAGGACCTCAAATAAATTGCAAAATCTCACCTGGAACACCTCCGGCCAGCTGATCCTCACACTCACACTCACACTCACACTCACACAGGTGTCCTTGCAAACACCAAGGACACTTGGCTTTGGAGGTGCCCGGCCATCAGCACAGTGCTCCGGAGGTGAGACCAGGTGAGACTATGCAATTTATTTGGTGGTCGACCATTTGAGAGCACCACCGAGTGTGCGAGTTCGCTGCGCAGGGGAAAGCCACGAATAAATAACCAACTCAGAGAATTCTTAACTGCAACCCAAACGTTGCAGACTATGTGATTGTAGTGGAGTAATCAACCTACAGCACTACCTAGGTATAAAAACATAAACGTAATACTAATATTATGATAATATATATGTAATATATATTAGTTACGTTTATATATATTATATATGTAATGCCCGCGTGGGCATACAGGTTAAACACAAGACTGCACTGTAGGTTGTTTATTACGTGGTGGTGCACTGTAATGCCCACGTGCGTGGGCACTCATGAATGATCACGAACAGGTCATGAGTAATTACAAACAGGTCATGACCAAAGTCAAACACAGGACTGCAAGTGTGCAATGAAGCACATACATGCATTGTTCATCATGCATCCGTGTACGATCAAATAAATCAGGTTGACGAGCTCGGATGAGCGGCAGGCATTCTGTGCTTGTGCTTGTGGTGCAGAGTAATTATTTGAGGGGGATGAGGCCATTTTTCTCCTTGCAGTCATTTCTATTCCTTGATATGACACGTACGTTCCTTGAAATGACACGTACGTTCCTTGAAATGCCACGTGCGATCCTTGAAATGACACGTGCGATCCTTGAAACGCCACGTGCGATCCTTAAAATGACACGTACGTTCCTTGAAATGACAATTACGATCCTTGAAATGACATGTACGATCCTTAAAATGGCACATACGATCCTTGAAATGACACGTGCGATCCTTGAAATGACACATACGATCCTTGAAATGACATGTACGATCCTTGAAATGACACACATACGATCCTTGAAATGACACGTGCGATCCTTGAAATGACACATGTGATCCTTGAAATGACATGTACGATCCTTCAAATGCCACGTGCGATCCTTGAAATGACATGTACGATCCTTGGGATGACACATACGATCCTTGAAATGACACATACGATCCTTGAAATGACACGCACGTACGATCCTTGAAATGACACATACGATCCTTGAAATGACATGTACGACCCTTGAAATGATGTTTTAGCATAGATGGGAGCAACCAGCACGGCATCTGGACGGCTGGAGATAAATCTGTTCTTATCCAAAAGCGGGGTGGGAAGAGCCACGTAGATACAACTCTTGTTTTGGCCATTCACCCTGACACTCCTTTTTCCTCAAGGGTGCACTCCCCCCAGGGCGTCTCCCCCCAGGAGGCACATTTGGGTTGTGAATCTTACTGTTTTTTCCTATCTTTTTTTCTCACAAACAGTCTGGATGTTAAACGAATAACTTGCATTGCGTGTGTGTGTATGTGTGTGTTTGTTTTGTGATGAAATACTCCTCGCGCCTTTGATTGCTGTAGTATAATGCTAAAGTGACGGAGCGAATGTGATCGTAGCAATAATGTGATGGCATTTGACAAACCTTGGTCACTGTCCGCTCAAGTAGGTAGTGGCTGATAGTGCTGATAATCCTCCGGCATCTGTGCCTGAAGGATCTGCTTGTGTGCATGCTCGCTTTCTTGCATGATGAGATTGTTACTATGCTGTGCAGCACAAATGATGTGAGGTGAATTTTGGGTTCTTTGCCTCGTCAATTAACATGTGTGTGCTGCTGGTGTTGCTTTTGCCGCAGAATGATTTCCTCATCAAATTGAGCTTTGTTAGGAGTAGGGAGGGGTGCAAAAAAGGCATATAAATGTGTATGTACTTGTGCGCGTGTGTGTATGAGTGTGTGTGTGTGAGTTTTCATGAGATATGCGTATGTATGTATGTGTGTGTGTGTGCGCGTGTGTGTGCAAGTGCGATTGTATGTGCGTGTGAGTGTGCACGTGTGTGTGTACACGTGTATGTATGTGTGTTTGCGAGTGTATGTGTGTTTGCGAGTGTATGTGTGTGTGCACGTGTGTGTGAGCACATGTGTTTGTGTGTGTTTGTGAGTGTGTGTGTGCACGTGTATGTGTGAGTATGTGCACGTGTGTATGCACGTGTTTGTGCATGTGTGTGTGTGTGCTCGTGTATGTGTGTGTGCGCGTGTGTGTGTATGTGTGTGTGTGTGTGCGCGTGTGTACGTATGTATGTGTGCACTTGTATGTATGTGTGTGTGCGTGTGTATGTGTGTATGTATGTGTGCAGTGCACGTGTGCGTGTGCGTGCGTGTGTGTGTGTGTGTGTGTGCGCGTGTGCGTGTGTGTGTGTGCGCGCGCGTGTGTGTGTGTGGAAGTGTGTGTTTTGTATATGTGTGTTTGTGTGCACGTGTGTTTTGTTTTGTGTGTGCGTATGTGTGAATGCATATGTGTGAATGCACGTGTGTGTGTGTGTTTGTGTGTGTGTGTGTGTGTGTGTGTGTGTGTGTGTGTGTGTGTGTGTGTGTGTGTGTGCACGTGTGTGTGAGAGAGTGTGTGTGTATGCACGTGTGTGAGTGTGTGTGTGTGTGTGTGTGTGTAAGTGTGTGTGTGTGTGTTTGTGTGTGAAAGAGAGGTCTCAGAGATTGAGAGAGAGCAAGTGCGTGTTTTTGTCGACTGAGTTTTTACTACACTCTTCCGCACTCCTCACACAATAAATCAAATCGGATTTCAAATTTTTTTTTGGTAACCATGCAGCTTCCTGGCGGTGCGCCGGCCATGGTCTCCGGCTTGTGCATGTTTCTCCTGGCCGCCCTGACTGTGTTTCCGGAAGCATGTTCCGCAAAAAACACTCTTCCTACATTTACGAGGGTGAGTTGTGTGCTTTGACTGGAAGAAAGCCGGATGCAGTAGAGGTGTGTGTGTGCGTACGCGTGTGTTGCAAGCAAGGACTTCCGGCCAAAAAAGCGCAAAACAAGATCGGAAGCTTCCAAAATATTTTTTTGCAATCCTTGGGCTGACAGGGACGCGCTCTACTTGATGTTGAGCTGAACGAGTGTAAATCGGTGAGTCTGGTAAAAGTGGTTGAGGAAAAGTGAAATAGACGAAAGAGTGATGCTCTCAATATCGTCTTGGTACCGAACGCGGTGGTGATCAATTCATCTTCATGATACCTGGGTAGCGGGTAGAGGGTAGCGGGCAGAATGTTTAAAGGGCTTGTAAACCAAAGCCACCCGTGCTCTTCGTACACTGTGCCAGAAATGTTTAAAGAAGCTAAATATGAGATAATCGCACACACACACACATGCGCACGCGCGCGCACACACACACACACACACACACACATACACAACACACACATACACACACACACAGCTGCGACCTGCACAAACTAACTCTGATACACACAAAATATTACCTTATTATTTTGTATGTTTGTCTGACATGACACGCACCCCATCCTGTGTACAGAACTTCTCAACGACAAACATTGAGGACGCCTACTCGAGCATCTATTCAGCTGGATGTGAAACTTGTGCCACAAAGGTGTGACATTTACCCTTCTTAGCTCTGTGTATTATAACACCAGCTGAAGATCAGTTCTTTGATCTGATAAATGGCATCATCTTTTATCCTCAAGATCAAACACCTCTTTTTGCAGGCTTCACCGCAAGACACCAGATCAAGCTGCCAAACCTGCATTCAGGTGAGGTTTGCTGCATGCACATGGGATAAAAATACATGAATAATGTTATTACGGCTACTGCGTGCTGATGAGTTTCATGGCCAGTGAGTTGTGAGGCATGGACCACAACTCTGAAGTAAAAGCAAATTGCTTGTACGTGCAGCCATGCTTCTTGCAAAGCAATCTTTACAGCGAAGCTCAAACGTCCTTCTGCCCTGCACACAGGATTACCGCCTCGGACCCTTTCCAACTACTAAAGTGGCTGAGTGGGTCGATGGCTGTGAAACCTGCTCAGACAAGGCAAGTTACTGAGGTCCAGCTCCTTCACAGTCTTTACTGACTCAATTCTTGGCAATCTTGCACTTTGGACATCCTAGATTCTTTACTCTATCCTTTGAAGCACCGCTTGCCAACCATTTGTTGCAAATAATCAAGTCGTCCGAGCCAAAGGCATGCCTGTTTCTTTAATCACAATGGTGCTCTCGTGCGCATCTTTCATGCGCTCCGTTTTCTTATCCACCAGCTTCTCAACCCTCATATATCTCTTCTTTGCTATTTTCCACAGGGTGTCAACACAGAGTCATGCATGACGTGCCACAAGGTACGTGTGATGAGCAGGTTGATGCTGTGGAAAGGGCTGTTTCCAAACAGGCATTAGCATTTCATTGCAGTGAATCGTGGATTTTTTGGCTGGAACTACCTAATTAACTTGCTGCCGTGCGTTCATCACTCGCAGAACTCCAACCTGGCAATGGACCCCTTCAACTTGGTCGCATGGTGGGGAGAAGGTTGCGCTGCTTGTGCAGACAACTCAGATGTCACGCTCTCCCAGACATGCTCAACTTGCGTCCAGGTGAGGTGCAAGCTGAGGTGCACGAGGAAGGGACAGATGCCTTTCTAGGCAGACGCATGGCTGCAAGCAGGATAAGAAATAATATTGTCCTCTGCCAACTCTTGCCTCTTTCTTGTCTTTGTCAAGGAATCCTACTATGTATTTGAATGCTGTTTACTTGTAGGATGTCCCAATGGCACCTGTTCTCCCAGCTGTGTATGTCCCTTCCTGGGTTCGAAGCTGCAACAGCTGCACGAGTAAGGTGTGCTGCTGGATTTTGATGCTTCTGCATTTATGATTTTTGCCTCCTGCATGTGCATGTACTCAAATTCTGATCAACATATCACAAGCATACTTGGCTCTCATACTGACAAGCACACCCTACCTTCTGACTGTATATCCAGGATGTGTACGCTGGGCTGTGCCTGAAGTGCCAAGCGGTACGTATGCTAGTCCAAGAGAGATAAACATTTTTGATGCAGATTGGCTTGAAAGAATGCCGTGTGGCAGCTGCACGGAATTAAGCCCATAACGGATCCTTCCTTGTTTAGAGAAACGTTGATTCTGTTAATGGCATCATTAACAGATCGGGCCGGGCGAAAACCGTAGCTGCTGCTTTCAAATGTAGCTTATTGTCTGTTTACAAGTCACCAAAGTGACCCTATGTGGCCTGTATGTTTGTTGCTGCAGAACTACCCCCCTATTGCTACCCCCAAGGACATGGAACCTGCTGACCTGGACGTGTACTGGCCATCCTGCCACACCTGTGCTGACCAGGTGATCTTTGCTGCTTGATGCTGAATGCTCTACCAGTACCAGATACGCAAAACTTGCAAGGTGCCACTTCAGGGATCAGTGTAGGAAGCCCCTTTGTCTCTCACTTTTGTTGTGCAGGGAGCTGAATCTTGCGGTTGCATGAGCTGCTTGGACTCAATGAAAACACCTGCCACTGACCTCCCATACCTGGACCAGCCAGCGTACATGAAGGGCTGTGTGGATTGTGCAAAATCGGTGAGCACATGTATGGAGTCGGTTCCCGGTCATAGTTTACCTACTCTATAGATGCCCTTTGGCAAGGCAGAAATTTGCTGAGGCACTGCAGTTTGAAAATATGATAAATATTGTTTATGTATTTGCTGGTGACAAAGTTGCTCCTCGGTGTGTACTCATTTCTTGACGTGTACTGCTTGTTTTGCTCTTGCAGGGCAACATGAGCAGAGTCTGCCACAAATGCCATCAGGTAAGAACAAGTGCTTCGGAACTAAGACGTGTGTTCTATGTTGGCCAGATACGACGCTATGTCAGCTTGTTTGTCCAGGCTAGCACATCCCAACACCACGAAACTGTTCAGATTGCAAGTCACAGATACAACATCTGCACTTTCTCTTCCCTCATAGAACTGGCCAACAGGACTTGTGCCAGCTCACAAGCAAGACCATTACTGGCCAGCGTGCCTGTCATGTGCATCCAAGGTAAGGGCAGTTGTTAAATAAGCATTTCTTGGCTGGAGAAGGAGAAGGACATCTCAAGAGGCCTTAAGCATACGTGAACTGCCTGAGGTTGCAGGCTACACACTCACAAAGCACCTGTAATGCAAACCAACGTACTTTGCTTTGTTGACCTGAGCACTATGCAATTAAGAACACCGACCCACGCATCGCTCATCCACCACAATGCAGGGAGAGAACAGCTGTGAGTGTGCAGACTGCCAGATGGTAAGTTATCTGATTTGGATTTTGCAACTTTAGCAAGAGTTTTTCTATTGGCGTAATTCAAGGTGCAGTGATCTGACCATGGCCATAACAATTAATTTCTGGCATATTCAATCTGTTTTCTACAGGGCATGCCTGCTGGTCTGACCGGCAACGTTGCCCAAATTGACTACATTGCTGCCTGCGTTGCGTGTGCTGGTCTCAAGGTGAGTGACAGGTGCCAGAGTGTCATTTTTATAGGATCAAATACCAACCTCCCCTCGTATCTTTTGGAGTTGTGTGAAGATAGCAATTGACCAAGTGTTTAATCTCTAGGCAATGATACGTAGCATTGAGAATGCTCTTTACTTATCCAAAACATGTTCCTTAATCACAGGGAGACAATAGTACCAAATGCAAGACGTGCGTCATGGTAGGTGTTCCAACCAGCCATCATGGTCCATTTGGTCGAGCCTTTTCTGCAACTTATTGAAGTACTGTAACTCAGAAATAGTTGCGATAATGCTCAGAGTATAACCCTTACTCTGTGTCACGCACCCACAACTCTGCCTGCCTGCTTACTATTGACAGGCGGTTCGTGATGAGAATACAGCAGACAACACAATGGCAGCGTACCTCAATGAGTGTGTGAACACGTGCTCCACATGTCCAGAGCCAACCACACCAAAGGTGGGTAATGCTTAAGCCATTGTGCACAAAAATGTAGTTACTGCCGTGTGATATGCATTGGTGCATGAGAGGTGAGAGGTCTTACAAGGAATCATATTCTTCGTTCTGACAAAAATTCTTCCTTTTCACAGGCTCTCTGCTCAGAAAACGATGCGTTTAATGCAACAGCGGTGTATCTTGAAGGATGGAACGTCACAAACTGCCCCATTCCCTCTCCATCTTTATCTTCACCCAGTCCCCAACAAGAAACGGTATGGAAGCCAGAATTGGAAGTCAGGGAGCAGCAGTCTTTAAGCAGGCAAAGCAGCAGATAACGAGTGTGTTCCTCTCTTTGGCTTGCAAACTTGCACAAGCATCTCACGCCTTGCTTCCACATCCTTGTCAAACAGGAGGCATATGAAGGAGAAGTAATCATTAGCATGTCTTCCAGCAATGAAGAAGGGGCCCAGCAGTTCAAGACTGATGCAGAAGCTGACTCCAGCCGCCGTTCTTTGCAGGACCAGAATGCAGCACAGAAGTACATTGCTGATGTATCGGCTTCAATCCTAGAAGAAGCATCCCCCCCAGCAACTGGAATCAGAGCTTGGGGCGTCCAAGTGAACGGCAAAGATATCACCATCACTTTTTACCTAACCTACCCAGAAGGCACCAGCAAAGCAGACGTTGAGAGCAACATGAAGAAAGTGCAGGACAGCGCTGCCGTGAAGAGTTCTTCCGAAGAGGGGGCCACTGCACTTAAAAGCTATGGCATAGACGAAACCGGCATTACTGTGACTGGAGAAGCCTCAGTAGTGGAGAGCAATGCAGCTCACATGTATAGGCTGCTGGGCATTTTTGGTGTGCTTGCCCCTCTTGCTGCATTCCTGATCGCTGCATAATCAACTAATGCAGCTCTGAATGGTTGCTGGTCAAGACTGGACCGTGTATACAGCTATTTTAAATATTTACATGTGGACCCTGATCAGCTTGCCTCACTGTCGTTTAAATCAATAAAGCAGTGCATTCTATTTATTCATTCAATGCTTGTTATTTATACAGGCAATGCTTGGCAATGCATCTCCTTAGTATGGTTTGCTTATGTTGGTAAACATGTTTTATTGTGTTACATACAAAGTGCATACTGTATACGTTGCAACAGTACAATTCATCCCTTTATGATTCATGTATTTCATTTTGGATACTGGACAGCGTGCTGAGCTACCTGTTCGTCTGTTCGTTGTTTCTCGTGTTGTGGTGTGGCCCTACAATTTGCTTCATGTAAAGGATCCTATCCTCCCCGACAAGTCCTCAACTATTCGACTATTCACCTGCACAAATCATGACCCCATGCCACATTAACTAAGGAAAAGGAGCCACTTATTAAAAGTCTGCAACCAGAACCTCATAACTGAAAGTTTGCTGATAAGAAAGGAGCGCGTTTCAGAGTGTCCGGAAATCTCCACCCCCCACTCAGACACATTCAATAAAAAGTTGGAGTTGAAGAAGGAAGATAGAATGAATATGGAAAGAGAAAATTGATTAAAAGAAAGCAGAAACAGAAAAGAAGGAACGTCTGTCTGCAGGAGTTTGAAGAAGACGGATAAGATGTCTATGGAGCCGGACTGCAAGAATGTGTCTGTGTGCATAAAATTGTCAGTGAGTGTGTGAGAGGCTGATATAGCCTCATGAAACCAGGAGCGCCAAAAAAACAAAGTGCAGCAGAGCAGAAAAGAGAACGGAGGACACAAGCAGTCTCAATCAGCAGGGAAATGCAGTGCAAAACACGTGGCACCAAGCACGGAGCATGAAGCATGCAGCTTGAAGCATACAATAAGAAGCACGAAGGTAGCAGCTAGGCACGCAAGAAGCGCACATAGCAGCTCGCTTAAAGCAAAGCCCTATAACTGGCAGCCCAGACCAGCCAAGACTAGGCTCGTGACTGACACATGAAAGCACGACGTTTAACACGTCACTGGCACAAAGCAGGACACCAAGAAGCCCTGTGTGCAGTCTGCTAATACATCCATTAGTATGCACACTCCTGCTACTCATATTTATGTATATGCAAGCATATATATATATACAGGTAGCTACGTACTGTTTACACGTGGCGTGCACCGTGCACATGTATACAAGGACCTAGCTATTGTGCATTATAATAGCTAGATTTTCCATGTTGTCTGCATGACTGCCACGTCACAGCATGGCACATAACAGGAAACGGGCATGCCATGTGTGCACCTGTGAGTAATGTTTACTAGCTAGCTGCTTCATCTGTCTTGCATGGAAATAGCTACTCATCTGTCATGCATGCATGAAAATGCACGAACCTGCTCCTTAAAATTCTCGGCTTGTTCTATGCACTCCCGCTGTTCATCCTCTCCCAAAGAACCAGTGAATTCAGGAGATGGCGCATGCTGGTGACGGACAGGCCTTGTCCGCAATTGAGGGGGCAGGCTGTTCATCTCTCTCCTTTCAAAACTAACAACGATGCAATTTAAAACGAATATAAGTATTCCTGAATAATTATCCAATGGCCTGCTTTGCTTTACTGAATTGCGCTAATGAAATTACCTGTTGTAGAGCTATGGATTCAGTATCTTTGGTGGAGAAGTTTTACGTTACTGGAGTGGCTCCTTTTTCTTTACTATTGTGGGGAGTAATTTTTACTGCGTGCTTAGTTTCCTTTTCTGTTCTGAGCTATTTCCAAGGCAAGCAAATCATGTAGCAAGCTTGTGTAATGACTCTGCTGATATACGCTGGCCGATCAGACCACATATAGATTTTAGTAACCAAACTACAAATTGGTTTGAAATACGTATAACCAAGCACACTTTTCTCTGCTTATGCAGAATTTGTGACAGGGAGGTGTTCTAGATCATGCATATTTATACAAATTTAGCTATCCAAGTAAATAAACATCGGTGCTTCTAGACAATGTCACAGAAGTGCACTTCATCACAAAGAGGCTAAATTGCCTGCAGCTTCTCAGGGACAAACAACAAGAACATGAGCAAACCAAATGCGTTGTGTGACTGGTGCTGGTAGGGTGTGTGAGACTGCTGCACATGATTACATGAACAAGTCAAACACGCTGTGTGGCTGGTGCTGGCAAGAAAAGTCACAGGGGTCTGAAGCAAGAGGTGCGAGGATGCTGCTGCTGGGCTCATCGTCAGGCTCCAGAAAGGGAGGCAGTTTGGTTGAAGCCTCAAAGGGGGGGTAACTTTCTAGTTCCAGGGCTGTGCGGTCAAATGGCAGCTGCTGCTGGAGTTGCTGTGAAGCAGGGGGGTGGTGACGGTATTGCTGCTGCTGCTGCTGCTGCAAGGCTTGGTGGTGCTGATGACTTTGCAGGTGCTGCTGCTGCATGGGCTGTGCATTTGGGGATGGTGCTGGGTGCTGAGTGGTGCTGATCTGCTGGGAGGAGCCCAGTAGATCCTCAAATGGGTCTGTTGCTAGGAGGGCAGAGGAGGTGGGTGGGTAGCCATGGTGGTAGTTGTGGGTGTGGTGAGTAATGAGGGGGGCACAGGGATGGTCGTTTGTGCAGGGGGCTCCTGCAACTTGCCTTGCTGCTGCTGCTGCTGCTGCTGCTTTTGGTGTGATCACTTCTGCTATTGCTGGGGTCGTAGGTTGTGCTGTCGGTGCTGTTGCAGCTGCCCTGCCTGCAGCGGTAGGTGCTGGGGACGCTGCTTTTGGTGTTGGCACTTGTGCAGGGGGTTGGGGGCGCACGTCGCTTTCGTGGCAACGAGCACGCTTGCGCTGCTGGAGGTCATTGTATTGCCGCAGCAGCTCCTGCACATGTGAGATTTTATGTGGTGTGTCAGCATTTGTGTGTTGTTTCAGTTGGGACATTTATGCCTAATTGGCTGTTGCGTGGATCCCATGAATTTGCTATTAGATTTTCATTGCAGAAAACAAAAAAAGCAGAACTATAAAAGCATGCTGATAATGATCAGCATGCATGAAGGAAAGGCTAATTAGGGATGGCCATAACCGTATATATACACACAGTTTATGACCGCATATTTGGTGATTTCCCTGCCAAAAATACCATTTATATGGTTTTGGCCAACCCTAGCCCTAATATGGTGCATTGCTCTCCGTGTTTTAAAGCTCCTGTCTCCTCCCAGGAATTGCCTATGCCACCAATGATTGTTTCTCAGCTGCTGCTCGCAGCAACCGATCTCAACCAAGTCAAGCCTGCTTTATTGATCTTACCACAATGTATTGTATGTTACCATGTTACCTCGATATAGTTGCCACAATATATTGTATGTTACCACGATGTTATGATGCATAAGCTATATATAGTTGCACGGTCAATTGCCAGACTCTCTTAGTATGCCGAGATGCTCTGTACATTTATTTGTAGGCATGCAGGGTGCATCGTACGCAGGGCACTAAGCTGTGAGGAGGAGTATAAAAGATGCGATCTGCAATGTATGCGGGGGTGTGTGTGTGCGTGTGTGTGTGTGCGTGTGTGTGTGTATGCGGGTACTCAGAGAGCAACTGTTGTGCAGGAAAAGGCATGCGAGCAGAAATGTTACTAGCACCTACTTGGTGCATGCTTTGATACTTGAAATTACAAAAGATGTGCAACAAAACGGCTGCAGGCCTTGTTTGGTGAGTTGTTTTTAAACAGACAATTTCAAAAGCTCACCTTTCCGTGCTTGCTGCCGCCGAGCAGCTTTTGTTTAAGCAGGCTGCCCCCATTTGATGACATCTGCTGCTGTTGCTGTTGCTGCTGCTGCTGCTGTTGCTGTTGCTGTTGTTGTTTCTGCGGCTGTTGCTGTTTCTGCTGTTGCTGCTGCTGTTGCAGCTGCTGCTGCTGCATATTCAACGCAAGCTGAGGTTGCACATCATTGAAAGCAAAGTGCTGCTGGTAAAAGGAGGGGGGCGGG
>Ga0307942_1002380_pt1 | contig 15229 bp, 12 predicted proteins | sample OrgLakmetagen175_FD_201846 | JGI IMG/M metagenome (GOLD analysis project Ga0307942, IMG submission 201846) | Saline water microbial communities from Organic Lake, Antarctica - #175 | ecosystem: Environmental > Aquatic > Non-marine Saline and Alkaline > Saline | place: Antarctica: Organic Lake...
TTTTCTTTTCTTTTCTTTTCTTTTCTTTTCTTTTCTTTTCTTTTCTTTTCTTTTCTTTTCTTTTCTTTTCTTTTCTTTTCTTTTCTTTTCTTTTCTTTTCTTTTCTTTTCTTTTCTTTTCTTTTCTTTTCTTGAATAGTGCCCAATTTTGTAGGGCGGTGATGATGTGGGGGGGAAGCATCCATAAGCCATAAGAACAAGTTTTTAATCATTTGGCTTGCTTATTGGAGGTAGCAATATCTTTGCGTGTGATGAGGCCCACGAGCTCCGATGCAAAACTCATTGGGGGTGGGTGAATGTTGTCATATAAGCTGCTATATTTTGCCTTTTCAAAAGCCCTGTCATGCTAAATCAGTGGCATGGACGAACCGTGTGATTTTCCCTGAGATTTATAATGTGAGCAACGGTTTTACGGTTATTTGGTTGTTTGGCCAGATAGATGGTCCTCTTGTACAGCTCGCTCTTTTCTCAGACTTGTCTGAGTACCATCACCTTGGTGCGTTGCTTGAGCCGTTGCTTCCTTCTCGGGTCAAACCCTCCTAAACCCTAAGGAGAGGGAGGAGACGTTAAACACACCTTTATGGGGGGCTTTTGGCAGGACACAGACGTCCAGCGCGACCTCTTTCACAGCGGAAGCACACACACACAGCAGCAGGGGGGAGTGCCAGTAAAGCGGGCCGGGTAGAAGCGGAGAAGGGAGGAAGGAACCGAACGCCTACCACCTTTGAACCCATCGACAACCACGCCCATACTTGCAATCCATGCTTAAGCTGGTACCATGATTCGTTGTGACAGCCCTTTGTAGAATGTTGAGGCATTCAGGGGTGAGCATGCCGTTGCATTTTCATTCTACATTGTAGATGCAAGCTACTGTGGCAGTGTACACTTCTGGGAGTATTGGGTCGTCTGAGGGAAGTTCGGTGTCGTTTCCTTGCTGCTTCATGAGGTCAATGTCAGTGATCCAGTACTCGCAGCGTCCAGTGGCTACTATGCCTGCTTGAGGTTGGTTGGCTGGATGCAATTGACATTGTTCCGAAGTTTGATGATGTCATAGGGCTGGTAGGAGTTTCTTTCTTGGTTGGCTGAGAACCCTTGCTTGTTTTTGAAGATCCTTAATGTGTCTCTATTGCAGGTTGCGTATGGCAATGTAACTACCTATAAATCACCCACCTAATAGCAATCATCTACAGCCCATTCAAGGGCCACTGCACCTGTCCGAGCAAGCAAAGTTCTCAGGAGAAGACAACAAGCGGAGGTGGTGTTGAAAAACACCGTTTGTTTCCATGTCTCTCTGCCACAAGTGGCACAGGGGGAGGAGAGCGTGAGTGCTCACTTCTTGGAAGCTGCTGCCTTCTTTTTGGGGGCGGCCTTGGGCTTCTTCACACCAGATGGCTTCTTGGGAGCGGCTGCTGCCTTCTTAGGTGCGGCTGCCTTCTTGGGTGCGGCTGCCTTCTTGGGTAACGCAGCCTTCTTGGGTAACGCTGCCTTCTTGGGTGCCGCTGCCTTTTTGGGTGCCGCTGCCTTCTTGGGTGCCGCTGCCTTCTTGGGTGCTGCTGCCTTCTTGGTCGTGACCGCTGCCTTCTTCTTGGGAGCAGCTGGCTTCTTCTTCATCTCCTCACCCAGCTTGTAGCTGGCCTTGACCTTGGTGAGCTTGCCTGAGGCGGTCAAGCGCTTGAGAGAGGTGGACAGCATCTTCTCCCAGTTGGCGGGCAGGTCCTTGGCGTACTTAGAGCCCACGGCCTTACTAAGCAATACTTGATCTTCAGGAGCCATCCTCTGAAGTGCACATTTGTTACTTACTACTTAAACTGTTCGAATCGGGTAAAAAGATGTCGCCAGGCGCAAGCCAGTGTGAGTGTAATTAGGCCATTCATAAGCTAGTCGATCCAGTTGTTACTCTCCGTTTCAATTGACACCAATCATATTATCCATCATCATTTATTCCTACAAATCTTTTGGGTTCCATGTAATTGCTTGCATCTTCTGAACTTGCATAATTATAACCAGACGTCTGATGTCCCAAGCCCAAAACACACTTCCGGCCACATACCATGCTAAAGATATAGTTTTCTACTAAAATGGTCTCCTACTTGTATTACTATTCTACATGCTTCTGTGTTAAAGGGCAAAAATTATACAAGATAAGCCTCATTTTGTTTTGACACCTCCAGGATTGAAGGAACAGCCATTTAGTTGCCTTGCTTTTTGATCTGAGCAGACCAAAAGGCAAAGAAAGGAATAAATTACCAGTACGGTCATGCGTTTTATTGGGCGTTTCAAGTGCAGTTCGTCAGCAGGCCCTTCTTCCTCCCCTTGGGTTATACATTCTGGTGTTCAGTTAGCACGCCTGAACTGTTTGTTGTGGCTCTCCATCAGGTCTTTTTATTGTTTCAGGTTTTGCCTTTCATCATTCATTCATCACCTCTTACTTACAGCTTTCCTAAGAGAACAATATGGCACTGGCTAAGATCAATTATTTTTATATGTTTACTTTACGCTGGCTGATCCAGCAATGCCTATCAGCCCAACACATGTGGCTGCCGGTTACCCCCTTTGCAAACCCTTTGTAAACCCTTTGTTTGTCATCAGGCCCTAGTTGATTCACAGCTCACAATGGCATTCATGCCGCGTCATAGAAATCTACAGGACAGCATTTACAAACTTGCTGAATGGGCCACTTGATGCATTGTATACAAATCAAATTGTTTTCTTGCCTTCCACGAGGAAACAAAAAAGGGGCACAGCAGAAGCGTCCAAGAAGATGCAAAATGCAAATAAAAGGCAAGAGGAAACGGAGAAAAGAGTGTTAATGGGGACAGCAAGAATGACATAAATCTTGGTAAAGAAGAACAGATGTAATGCCAAATTCCGAAAGGAATATTGAGGGGCATTGCATAGATCTAGGAGGTAGCAAACTCCCTGCTTCACGATTAAAAAGGGGCACAAAGATAAGAACAAACAGAAACCAAGCTTAGTGCATGCAATGGAAGTAGCCTGAGGCAATAAGAGCAAGATCAATCGCAGTGCACACAATGATTCAATACCCAATAACACACATGTTTATTATGATCTTTTTTGATATACATAGCATTGTAAGCTATTTTGTTGTCAAGTACCATAAAACAAGATACGATACACACAAACTTCATAGGGGTAAGGACGAGCGTCATGAGTCATGAGAAAGGCAACGAGCAGGAGTGGCATTTGCCCTACTCGTCCTTAGTACCTCAGGAACTGAACGCAGGATGTTATCTTGGCATACCTACCTAGGAAGGGAGATTTTCATAAAGTTGCAAATACATGGGGCCCAGGTACCTGGTCCAGAAAAACTGGGACACTCCTCCCAAATGGAAAAGAGCAGTGTCCTTGCAGCCCTAAAGAAATTAAGGTTGCAAGAGGGAGAGCCTCAACTGCGTTGGTTCCTAATCCTACAGTCTCTAAGCCTGTCCGAAGTTGCATTGTCAAGCAAAAGGCTCCTGTGCAGATTTCAAATACGTGCTTTTGCAGCTGCAGGGCCTGTGTATATGGTGTATAATGTAACAAGGGGCTAGCTACATGTTGCCTGTCCAAAGGCACATTGTCCTCCACTCCCTAGACTTCCTTCTAGACATCCTCCCGCGAGAGCCACCATGCTTGGCAAAGTGGGTGGTTATAAAGGGCGCCTGTGCTTATTAAAACATAACCAGCAGGTGGTTAGCAGGTGGATGCTTTAGGAAGGTGAAATGACAGAATACCAAGGAGAACCTTACATTAAAGCCCATTCACATGCAATCTTTGGTGCAGATATGCTGGCACGGTGATGATAGGCATGCGATTACCAAAAAAAGTGATTCACCGCAGTTTATTGTTGTGGCAAGGTGTGCGTGGGCAAAATGAGACACACCTGAATGGCCATAATCTCATAATGCAATATGGTAATAAAGGTCAAGTTCGATGTTCGGAAATGCAAACTTTCTGGTATGTGGCACACATAAACTTGAGCGTAAGATACTCCAGTGCATGTGCATGGCAGGTCTCTTATCAATACTTGTCAGGCAACGAAGTTAGCCTTGTCCACACACCTCCATTTCTTCTTTGGCACAAGTCAATTTTGCATGCATTGATGTCACAACAAATCCTAAGCAAAAAACAGACGGTTAAAAAAGCAGTTTAGGGAGGGGTATCCCTGGAGCCGATTCTTAAGCTATATCCTCAGTAAGGAACCAATTTCTTACATATCAGGCCAGATCATGCAACGTCTCAATGGAAAAACAGTGCATCATCCAAATAGGCTGTAAAGTGTAGGAAGCAAATTATGAAGGCTTCCAGGGATCCCAAGACAACGCACACACTTGCACTCTCGCAATGTATGCATATTCAACGCTTTGCTTAACAACAAAGGACTGAAACACTGTGCAAAAAGGCCAAAGCCTTGCCAAAAATCAGAGTGAAAGAAGTACACAAGCTCATCATTCCTTGCCAATCTATTTCAGGGCACAACAAGTAAGAGCCTCAGTTGGCGGAATTTAAAACAATGCAATACTGATCCCCTTTCAGATCAGAGATTGGAACCAATGGCAGAAATGGCGACATCCATTTCTTTCGCACTTATCTGGACTGGTCAAAGTCTAACAAAAGCAGAGCAGCTAGGATAGCTGTTTCTGCTCTCAACTGCTCACAACCCCCCGACCAATATTTGAATCTCATGTGCACTCAAGGTTTATCAAATGCTTGGGCAGGACTTGGGTGCATAAACAAATGCACAACAGCAAATGCACGTTTTAAAGCGAGAGCAGCCTCATCAAAAGACTAACAAGGAAAGGGCAAGGAACAAAGCCAAAGCAACTAAAAAGCCAGCCTCCCGCCTCCTCATGGCAGGTCACAAGATTGACGCCTATCATGTACACGCTGTGAACTGTGCAAAGGAGAAGGCTTCAGGGGGGTCAGAGAGATCGGTGTAGTTTTACACATGCTGGCTGTGTCATCACTACCAACGTCATCACTACCAACATCATCACTACCAACGTCATCACTACCAACATCATCACTACCAACATCATCACTACCAACGTCATCACTACCAACGTCATCACTACCAACATCATCACTACCAACGTCATCACTACCAACGTCATCACTACCAACATCATTACTACCAACGTCATCACTACCAACGTCATCACTACCAACGTCATCACTACCAACGTCATCACTACCAACATCATCACTACCAACGTCATCACTACCAACATCATCACAGAGTTTTTCTTTTTCTTTTCTTCTTCTTACACATGCTGTCTGCACAGCTGGATTTAGCAAGTGTGTTTATGTGTTTAGAAAGTGTGCCCAAATACAGCACCATTCTTCCAAATTGTGTAATGTGGGATTATGTGGTGTAGGCATTTGCGTAGCCTCCACCCTTAATCCAAATTGTTGCTAGCTGTATTACCACTACTAGCGGATCCCCCTTAGCAAACATGAGCGAATTAACCAACCTTCGCCTCTCTCAAACTATATGCATTTTGTTTGCTTTTGCCTATTAATGTACCCAGGTTTTTAGTGCTCCTGCGCAGAAAATCATTCCCTAGCCCGTTCCTCGAAGAAGCTAGGATCGTGATGCTGGAAAACGCCTGAACCAAGGTCTATTCCGTCTGTGTGTGCTTGACATTTCTGCTGTGCTTAAACACCTAAACATGGTTACCACTACGTAATCAGGTGATATGTTGAATCACCTATGCCTACCTTGACTCCCATAAGATTCAGTGCTTCTGGTCGTTACTGCATTGCTTCTAAAGCATAACTTCCTCCTCTTGGTTTTCCCCTTTGCTCTTGCCTGCTCAAAAATCTTCGTTTCTCAAAAGGTCAAATCTTCATTACTATACAGCAACATAAACATCATATTCTCACTTTTACCTGATAAGAATTCTGGAATAGAAGCAACAAGACCCAGACAGCTACAAAACACTGGTAGAACTCACTCCCCACACACTAATCACGGGTAGGGAAGCCAATCTGCCAGCTTCTGCCAGCAGTTAGAACTGGATAGTGTCAAATTTTCACCGTAGCAGACATAAATGCCCAAGCAAAGAATCTCCTGTCATAGACTATTTAATCATCAGTAGTGGTAGCGATGCATGCTGCTGCACACCACATGGCTTCTGAGGCTCAGAGTTGCTCTGAGCATTTATTATTTACAACCTTCTCCTGATGGCACTGGCTGCATCCGCTCCCAATATAGACCATTTCAAGATGAAAACCTGGCCCATTTACCTTTTAGTAACTTCCATGTTGACAGCGATTATGTTAATAAGCGTTCACACTTTGTGGATATAAACGGGTGCTATAGACGTGTACGCACCCTGACTGCTCATCAAGGGCTTTCGACTATATACTACGGAACAAGGGGCGGCCACCCTGCTTCTGCTGGGATTTACAGGAAAAAATCAGATAGGCCGCTAAGTTCCTGCACAAAATCGTTACAAGTCAAATTTAGTTGGCTTTGGCAGTATTAGGTGCGTTATAACATAAATCATTAAGATATAAGGTTTTGCAGCGTCCGAATAAGGAAGCATGAGCAGCTTATATTGTTGTCGTGCCTGTTCTGGATTCGGCTTGTTGGGTAGGGGAAGTGTCTGCACAGTACTTAATTGATTAAATGTACATCGCGTTTGTTTGGTTGTATGTCTCTTGGTTTCATATCCAGGGGGTACTGATTGGCAGCGCCATCTGCTAGGTTATTACGGGCAACTCTTCTTTGTGTCACAAGCAGGTAGTTGACAGTTGAGAGTCTCTGTATGTCTTGTTCAATAAGCTGGATGTGCCAGTCTCATTGATAACCTGCATCTTCTGGATTTGAAAGGTGTTGGTAATCAATTGACAACATGTGAGCATTCTAAGAGGTACCATAAGAGGAATTCCTTGATAGACCCTGTAAGGTCTCTGATTTTACTTGTTTGCCTAGTCATATTAACGTGCAGGTAATATGATGAGACCGAGAATGTCTGAGTTAAAGGTCCCAGCTCCGGGAGGGACAGTGGTGTGGCAGCCAACCACAGATGAGTAGCACTAGCAGAGATAGATACACGCACACGAGCACGAGTATGAGCAGAGAGCGCACAGGCGTGGATATACAGAACTGGTAGAAGCATTAGGGACCACAGCGATGCATATAACTCACTCCTCTGCTGGATGGTTTTACCACCTTGGAGGCCTTTCTTGGTCCAAAGGCGCTCTAACTTATGATTTGTTTAGTTTATTGTTCAACAAGCAGATATCCACCCTATATTCTATGACCCAGGTATTTCTTGGATGCTTGTCTGTATGGCTTTTCAGAACGCTCAGGAAATTATAACTTCTTGTTCGTAGAAAGAGAGTAGTGAAAAAGCAATAATAATGCAGGCAGCAAAAATCACTGCCCATGGATTTAGGGTAAGGAGCCAGGGAAAAGCTGAGTTGTTTTGACCAGGAGAAGAAAAGAAAAGGATACAGATAGTTTAAACACTACCGGCATGGGTTGGGAAAGCCTTAGGAGGTTGTTTTTTGTTCTGCACCACCCAATGGATGCAAAGACACACATCCCATCTGGAGAACAAAAGAGGAGAGGCTTTTCAGTGGGTATCAGGTGGCTGGGAGGCAGAGGCCTGCACACCACCAGGAGTATTACTCAGATATTTGTGGGGTTAGTATTCAATGTCTCGTCTTGATTTTTGTTGCGGATCTGACTGCATGTAGGCTTAATTTCTTCATGAGTGCTGTGGCATGTAGACCAGTAACTCCGAGGCTGCGGATGGGTTCCTTATGTGGCTGCTGTAGATGGTGCCTGTTGCTCCTTCTAGCATTATTGGCAGACCTAGCTCGGTACGTGTTTGTTGGTTTTTTTGAGGGCGTGGTTGTTGGGTCGGAGTAACTATGATTGCATCTGGCTTGCTAAATTTCCGCCGTTGTTGTGCATTGAGGTTGAAAGGTAAGATCCAGGTTGGAAGCTTTCTATTTGTGTCTCCTTGGAAGGGCGTATAATGCAATATCGTACCATTATTGCACGACTGCCTACGTCTGCTTGTGCTAGCAGGCAGGCACCCTGTGCGACCTTTTGGATTGCTTTCATAACCATTTGTCCAGCAGCGTTGTGCTATCTATGATAATTAAATTTATATTGGGATGGCTGCAGCCTGATTGCACTGCCATGTGGTAGGTGCCGTCTAGCTTTTTGCAGATGGGGCAGATTGGTGGGCCTTCTACTATATGGTTGCACTGAGCGGCACGCTTTTGGTTGTATATCAAATCTGTGCGGCAGAGCGTGACATTTTCTTTTCTCTAGAGGTAATGCTTGCATCTTTCCAAAAAGAGGTAATTTTCTCAACAAGGTCTTCTTTGATCAGTTTTCATATTTTGTATTTTATATTTTGTGTATTTTGTGAACTGATGATTTAAAACCTTCTTGATTTAGGACCTAGTTTGTGTTGGACGTGCATATGTGCTTTTTAAGCATTGAGGTCTGAGAATATGGAGAGCCTTTCTGATGAAGGCCCTGGTGATGATGGCGTATTACATTGGTCCAGGGGAGATAGCAAACTCCCTACTACGAGGTTAAAACGAAACTGAAAGTTGGTAAATAAAAGGGAAGGAGGAGAGGCAGGCTGGAAGCGATAACAGAAAATAGGGGGGACGACCAAGGTGATGAGAAGAAGGGCAAAACGTGTACGGGAAGGGCTAGCTCGGGAAAGAAAGAAGGAAGGAAAACCTGCGTACTTTGGTGCCCACGTAGAAAAAACGAGGTTTAGGAGGACAGGGCTAGTAAAGAGTGAAAAGGCAACGGGCCGATCTAGCTACACCACCGCGAGGCACTCAACATAAAAAACTAGGGAAGCTAAGAGTTAGCCAGGATAAAAGCAGCTAAGCCATTGCGATGACTAGCGCGCCAAAACCAACTCCAACACAACCCAAAGAGAAGAGAGAGTTTCCCTACAGAAAACGCAGCTGCACCAACACGTCACTCTCAGCATTACGAGCCCATAATAGGGAGACACGAAAGGAGTACAGTGAACTAAAGGTTTAGATAACAAGAGTCAGGTTGTTCTACTAGGAGCCAAGAGCAAGGAGAAGTAGGCCAGCCTAGACCTAGAGCAAGGCGGCAGACACACTAGGATGGGAGCTGCAGTGAAACAGCTAAGGAGCCGTTTGGCCTAGCATACACAAAGGGGTGAGCCTGGCCTAGGTCAGAGAAACTGGAGACACTACCTTGGCAGGCTGCAAAATCTTTTAAGGCTGCGAGGAGAAGATCAACTGCCCTAGTTTCTACTAATGCGGGCTCTAAGCCTGTCCTGGCTAGCGTGCTAAACATCAAATCCCTAGCTCTTAACATGGCAGTCAGGGCAGCTAGGCACATAACATACCACACTTCCTTCCTCACTGTATGGCATGGCTGCTCTAGCAACCACACGTGCCGTGGTAGCAGCTGCACGGAAACTGGGAGGTTGTGTTGTATGGCTCGTCTGATGGCTGAAGCTCCTGTGCAAGTCCAAATGACGTGCTCCCGCAGCTGTAGCGCCTGTGCAGCACGTAGCGATGCGGCTGAGTGTTGCCAGCCACAAGGGCAAGCTGGTTGGCAGGTGTTGGCAGGTGTTATTAGTATCTGGTAGGCAAGCTAGGGGAGGGTTTTCCACCCTTGCTGGCCAGAAGGTGGATGAGTGGGGATGGGCGTTATGGTTACTGTAAATATCATAGCCGCTTTGATTTTCCGCAGAGGCGGCATTTTGATATGGCGTCACTGCACTCGTTCTCTAGGATGCCAGCATGAGTTTTAACCGTGTAGAGAAGGATGGTGTATTTGGATTGCTGGACGTGGTACACAATGGTTCCGACAAGGAGTTTGGCATGTTTGTGCCGTTTTAAGCGCTGGGGGGAGAGGATGCTGTTTTTTGTTTGCCATAGCGCACCAGCGCTGTCTGTCGCAATATGGGTGTGTTCATTGATCAAAGCAACAAATTCCTGCTAGCTCGGCCCTGTTTATGGTTTTGTTGATGCTTGTGCCTCTAATATAAGCGGTGGACGGGTGGGTGTATCGTATTGCTCGCTATCATTTGTTTCCTCTTGTACTGGAGGTGGTCTGATATGATCGACTTGTCTGTCCATAGTTTGCAGTTGCCTGTGCCCTTGATATCATTCTGGGGATCTGTAGGTTGCACGTCAAAATGGACTTTGTCCCTGATATGTGTGCCTGCCTAGCATAGATTTCCATCGGGGAGTATGCATGTTAGGATCCTCCAGTCCTTGCCGGGCAAGGTTGTATAGACTTGTCGTGACCAGGAATCGCGTATTTGCGTGTTTGCGTATGTGTGCATGTGTGTATGTATGTGTGCACACTCATTTGTGGCTGCGTGTGCGTGTGTGTGTTTGTGTTTGTAACGTACAAATCCTATTAAATATCACACACCCGAATGAGGGTCTGATTCTCATGGTAATCCACACATACTCCATGGCCTCCTGGCCATGGACAAGCACAGCAAAAAGGAGCTTTCAGGTGGGTGGCATTTAAATCATTGTTCGATATTTGCGAGTGGGGAAGGGGGGCCTATACCTCACGCTTTCATCAGGAAGCAGGTTGTTGCATCTTCTTCGTATATTTTGCACCTCCTTTGTGAATTGATGATACCATGATATGGTTGCATCAGTATCAGGTTATTTTTCTGGCCGCCGGTCACTCCGCCCCTCATTGTGTGAACCTTGGTTTGCAAGCTCTGAGCTGATGCCCATGGCTGATGCCTGAAGACAAATGCCTGCCTGGCTATCAAACCAGTAACACAAGCAATTGTGAGTGCAATTCACACAAAAGCAGCGTTGTAATCCTGGAACTTGACCGACGACAGGGGGACGGAGTTCTTCAGCAGGGCTTTGCACTTCTCTGTGTGTTGGTGGGATTGGTGGCAAGAGCTGAGTCAGTCTGAGGCACAGCGAGTTTGCGTGTTTACATAGGTCAAGGGGAGATAGCAAACTCCCTACTACGAGGATGAAAACGAACCGAAATTTACGAAATAAAGAGGAAGCAAGAGAGGCAGACTGGAAGAAATAGAGGAAAGTAGGGGAGGCAACCAGGTTGATGGCAAGAAGGGCAAAACGTGTACATGAAGGTCAAGCATGGGAAAGAAAGAAAGCTTGTGTATTTAAGCGCCTACGTAGCAACAAGGTTAGGAATACAGGGCTAGTAAGGAGTATAACAAACAAATACCAATTTCCAAACACTCATGGGAATTGAAGATCATTGCCATCATATGGAACACCAAGGGCAGGGTCTGCCTCAATGCTCACAACAAAGACTGGCTAAAAGAACTTGCTTAAGAAATCCCTGAGGCAAAGTGGGGAATTTAAAACTTAATCATCCCTACCCAACAGCCTTAGGTTCCGGACAACACTCAGGACTCAACAAATTAATAATTTACCCAATGACCACCCTCAAGCCTCAGAAGGCCCAGATAAAACAAGTGCCCTGCTGATTAGCACTGACCATCTCATAATTGTTGTAATATCGACGAAGCACCCCAAAACAGCTCCAGCCAAAACCTAACCCGTAAAGTAAAAGATTGGCGGGATTGGACCTACACTGATGGCGGCCTCCAAAAGAATGAAGTAGGGCAAGACACCGGATCAGGTGTATACCACCCTCACTCAAACGTTTCCCACTTTGTAAACCCAAAAGGCATGGGTACAACCAACACCATCTCACGTGCAGAGCTAGCAGCTATAGCAGCTGCAGTCATACATGGCTACACACATATAACCACAGACAGCCTCACATCACTGCACCAAATCAAAAAGCAGCTGTCACACCCGAATCTCCATCGCCACCACATCCAAGTAGATGTCCCTCAATCCATTGCTAAAGCAATCCGCCAATCACCATCGCCCATCCACTTCCTCAAAGTAAAGTCCCATGCCGGTATTATTGGTCATGAACATGCCGACGCCCTTGCTAAAAAGTCAGCCACCACCTACGCTGACATTGCTGACACCTCCATCAGAACAGCAGGACCTGAGGGAAATCCCTTCTACAACATCCACTGGCTTGCAAAAGAAGACATAGAAAACCAAACACAAACCCATAATCATACCCATACAACAAACATGGCCCATTCACCTCCCCCAAAGCTTTGGTACCTACGAAACCACCGTGACGCCCTTCAAGCACACATGCATTTTCTCCATAATAAACTGGGAAATGCCAAAACTGAAGCGAACTACTATGCGTACTACCAGACCCTCATAAAGGACGGCACTGCCAATGGCGCCATTAGCAATGCTTACCTAACATCATCCGATGTCCCCTTTAAGACCAAATGTATCATAATAAAATACAGAACAGGCACCCTATATAATCAAAAACATGCGGTATTGTTCAAACTCTCAACAAGTCAAACTTGCCCCCTCTGCCCACAAGTAAACAGTGCCCTGCGATGCACATCCTCTCTGAGTGCCAACACAGGCAAATAAGGAACATGATCACCGAAAGACACAGCTTAGCATGCCGCATGATCTTTAAGGCTATCAGCAAAACAGGCTCCTTAGGATCATGCATTGTCTCCAAAGATATAGGCAGCAACGAACGGATGACCATGCAAAACCTCCAGATTCCTGAAACAGCTGAAAGTAGAAATGTTCCCAAATGGCTCTTCCCACCCCACTTCCCAGACAAAAACAGATTTACCTCCGGCCGCCCAAATTTTGTGCTGGTTACTCCCATCACTGCAAAAACACACAAAAACACAAAATCAACAAACAAATGTAGGGGGGTGGGTTCTTCAAAGTGGCAGAGGGCAATTGAGGGAGACCGGGAGCATCTCAGCAGCACCGCCAGCCACTAGTACAGCCCCCAACCCCAGACAGCACCAACCTAAAGACCTCAACAAAACTCGGCGCGACATCCACCTCGTCGAGATCAAGTACTGTGAGGACACCAGACCTCAAAACCAGCTGAACGCCGCAAAGGAACAGCACAAAGACCTTTGCAACATTCTCCAAGGAGCCTCCGTTACTCTACAAATCATCCTTTTGGGTGTAGGCGGCACTCACACTCTGAAGCCTTTCAAGGAACTGGGTCTCGATTCTCAAAGAGGTAAGAAGCTTGCCTCCAAGCTCCATGTGCACTCTGTGAACCTTGCTGCTAAACTTGTCCATACCAGACGTGCCCTTTCCAGTACTGTTATCAACTCTCATCAGGAGCCGGTTTCAGGCCAAGCCTGCAACCCTCCTGATCCCCATTGATTTTTCCGTTCCTTTTCATGGTGGAGGAGCTTTACGGTACTCAGGACCAAAGTGGATCCTTTTCCTTAGTTAATGTGGGGAGTGGTTTTCACTGCCTGCGTAGTTTTTCTTTTTTTCTTTCAGTACAACGGGCTGAGGGCACATCTAGCTACACAACCTTGAGGCACTCAACGTAAAACCCAGGGAACAAGCTAAGAGTTAGCCAGGATAAAAGCAGCTAAGCTATTGCGATGACTGATGCGCCAACATGTTACTCTCAACATTACGAGCCCAATAGTACTAGCTAGCTTGGGAAGTGAGAAAGGACCTCAAGGACTCCGAGTCGGAGGACAGTGAGCTAAGAGCCTAGACAGGCTTTTCTTTAGTAGTCTCGTTATTTCATGTGTGCGTCAGATCAAATTACCGTCACTGCAAAGTATAAGACTCAGCACATCTTCCTTTCTAAGACTGGCACATCCAGCTTATTGAACAAGACATACAGAAACTCTCAACTGTTAACCAACTAACTGCTCTGTCACACAATTCGTCGTTGCCACTGATTGGGCGTGACATACTATGAATGGGTCACCACAAGAGTTGCTGCAATAATATCATGGACCAGGCGTTGTGAGTAAGAAAAGCATATTTTATCAACTTGCATTTGCAGGAGGAAGCATGCTGTACAGAATTTCTTTTGCCTCTATAATCTATTGCATGAGCACCGTATACTTAACGTGTAAAGGCCATCATGTTGTTGACGGATTGTCAGGCAAGGCGGGCATTGCTAGCTAGGCAAGCACGAGGCTGAAAATCCTTTTTAAGCAAAATGCAGGGGCTGCTTTGCTATTACCGCTAGCACAAGCCAAACCAACATACATCTATAAATCGGAGGACTGGCCTGTCATATCAAATTACCCTCTACTGGTACCTCTTAAGTTTCACATGTTGTCAATTTATTACCAAAACTATCAAATCCAGAAGATAAGGTTATCAATAAGATTGGCCATCCAGCTTATTGAACAAGACAAATAGAAACTCTTAACTGTCAACCAACTTAACTGCTCTGTCACACGATTCGTCGCTGCCAACGATTGGGCGTGCCGGGCCAGTTGTGAACGCAGCAAGGTTATTTTTCACGGCATGCACTTTGAGTCACAGCCACAGCATTTCACGCCAACGCAGTACATACACAAGTGCATTCCACAACAACGTGCGCTACATCGTCTTTGTCCAACTGGTTTGGATTTCAAGTGGGTATCGTTGGGCATGACGAGTGCAATGCAGTGCAATTACAGGCTTTCATCCAAAAGTTGACTTTAGTCCAGTTGACTGTCGTGAGCACTGCTGCATCGTAGCATGCATTGCCAGCTTAGAGATATCTCTGGCACTTGTGATGTGAGAGGTTGCTTTAAATCTGAGACTAAAGTACATGGCACACAAAGGATGGTATCACAATATGCCCGTGTGCGTGCATATCACAATTCGAAATGCATTCCGGCACTCACCATGAATTTTGCTCAAGGCAGGCTATGGCATGCCACACTGCACTGTCTCAGACCAATCAGCAACACGCACACCTCCCCCGCACAAAACATGCACACAGAGACAGCTGCAAGCGGACCGTTTTCACTTCCTGTCACAGCATTTGCACCATTGCTCACATAGCGCTGTACCATACCGTCCATGGGGAGAAAGAGATAGAGAGGAAGCACGAGCACAGAGGACACACGCACACTCAACACAACAGGGAGAGGTGGTGTTGAAAAACACCGTTTGTTTGGTTTTGACGGTTGCCCGCTCTGCTGCCTACTGCTGCTGCCCTCCAGCCAGCCAGATATCAGCCACAGCTCCCCTCTCACAGCCCCTCTAAGCGCTGGTGAACTTGGTGACAGACTTGGTGCCCTCGGACACGGCGTGCTTGGCCAGCTCGCCGGGCAGCACCAGGCGCACCGCGGTCTGGATCTCGCGGCTGGTCACGGTGGGCTTCTTGTTGTAGCGCGCCAGGCGGGAGGCCTCCG
>Ga0307942_1002383_pt1 | contig 15221 bp, 20 predicted proteins | sample OrgLakmetagen175_FD_201846 | JGI IMG/M metagenome (GOLD analysis project Ga0307942, IMG submission 201846) | Saline water microbial communities from Organic Lake, Antarctica - #175 | ecosystem: Environmental > Aquatic > Non-marine Saline and Alkaline > Saline | place: Antarctica: Organic Lake...
CTTGCAACAGGTGCAGCATGCTAGATCTCATGGACAAGTGCGCAGAGCTCACGAGCTTAGCGCTAATAAGAGGGAAATACACCTCATAGTAGTGAAGTATTGTGAAAACACTAGGCCTGGACATCAGCTGGAGGCCTCTGACAAACAGTACGAGGGTTTATGCACACAAAAACTAAAAAAGTTACACTTCACACCATCCTTCTTGGTGTGGGAGGATCAATCTATACCTCTAACACTTTGCATCATCTAAAAGAGCTTGGCCTTGATTCACAGAGAGCCCACAAGACTGCCCTTAAATTGCATGCTCACTCTGTGCATTATTCGCACAAACTACAACTAGACGAGCACTTGAAAAAACGAATTGCTCTCAAGGTCTCGGTCTGGAGCATGGGGCTGCCAGCTACCCTCCAGATCCCCACTAGGCAAGGTAAGGTAAGGTAATAAGGTTACATCGCTATATATGCCTCTGGTGGGCATCTGAGCAGAAGCTTGGAAAAAGCCTGTAACCAAACAAAAAATAACGCTAGAAAATTCAAGGGAACAGGGCTAGGCAATTAGCTACAAAAGAGGCAACACCAAAAATATCAGGTTGGTTCATAAAGGTCCTCAAACGAGCTGGGCCATCCTCAAACTGAGGTGGGAAGATAAGCTGTTGCTGTGCGCGAAGTCTGACCAGATGTTCATGCGGACAGTCTAACAAAATGTGTTCCTCATCCTGAATAGTGTGCCAGTCACATCTGTCACAGATCCTGAGCTCATAAGGCCTTCTACTCCTGTCATGACGCATTCTTTGGACCAGAAAGCTGTGGCCAGAAAGGCGAAGGCAAGAAAGTGCGCGGCTGAGGTTGCTGGGAATGTCCAAGCGAAGGTAGAGAGGCAACACAGGCTTTTGATTTCTTTTTCTGTCATCCCACCATCCAGGAGTATTCCCCAAAGGTACACCAAACTGTGTGTGATATGTCCTCATAATTCTGCCGGAATGGTGACCTTCATGTGGTGTTAAAATGTCCAGATCTCTCCAGCCCCCAATGATATGTTCACGTAGAGGAGTGAGTTCAAACTGTCGTTGATTGATAGTCTGACGAGATTGTATGGCATCCAAAAGCTGTTGAGATGTAGGTAATCCTTGGAGCGCATATAGAACCTGGTAAGTCCATGTATCATGATAACTATTGTTTGCAAGAAGTAAATCAGCCCGCACAACTTTCTCTAGAAGAGGGTTGTTTGAAGAGAGTAAACTGTTCCAGAATCTTATGGTGCATCTGAACCAGTAAGAAAAGATGGGCATCTGGCCTGTTTTGCGGAGCAAGCAGTGAGTACCTTTCTTGACACCCAGGAGTTTTTTCAGGAAGCCAAGATGAAGGACGTGTGCACGGGTGGTTACTGAGGAATCATATGTCAGTGAAAAAGTGGCCCATACTTGACATCCGTGCAGGCCAGCTGTCAAAGCGAAGACCTGGAAAAGCCACAACATGGCATGTTTTCTATGTGTGATACCCTTGCTAGAACCGGTTCTGTAAACTCTACCTATCGCGAGCCTCAAGTTGTCTGCCATCTTCTTAGCTGCTGTGTGCATACTTCCATCACGAGTGAGAGTGAATCCAAGGTATTTGAAATGAATGACAAGTTCTAGAGGCGTGCCATCGTACGTGAAGGTGGGAATCGCAGAAGTATCCTTGCTGAAGAAGACCATGACTTTTGTTTTGTCAGTGTTGAGCTTGAGCCCCTTGAAACGTTTGTAGTTGTGGAATTTGTTTAGCTGGAACTGTAGACATTCAGCTGTGCTTGAAGTGAGAGCAATGTCATCAGCATAATCACAATGAGGGACCTGAACTGATTCCAAGGCAGTGGCAGCACCTCTCTGCACGGTCAAGAATCTGTCAATGTCACTGGTATAAAGGGAATACAGAAGGGGACTCAGAGGGCAGCCCTGTTTCAAGCCTTTGTTGGGCGCAACCTCCTTGGAAGTTTTGTCGCCATCAATAAGAAGGTAGAGGCATCCTGTGTACATGGTCTGGATGATATCTCTCAAATATTGTGGAGTCTTATTTTTTGCAAGTGTCTCCAAAGTTTCTCTCTTGGAATACTGTCGTAGGCAGAAAGGAGGTCCAGAAAAGCAGTGAACACCTTCCTTTTTTCCTTTTTTGCAGTAGAGAGAATGTGCCGCAGAATAAAGAGGGGTTGGTTGGTGTTCCTTGTGGGGCAGAAACCAAATTGTGAGTCTGGTATTTGGTGTTCAGCAAGAGCCCACTCCATCAATAAGTCCCTGACTACGTTTGCAAAAAGTCTGTAGATACAACCATTGATTGCTAGCAAGCGATAATTCTGTGGGGATGTAGTTGGACCTTTTTTGTGTAGAGGCGTGATTTTAACTTTGTGCCAAAGATGTGGGGTGACACCGTCTGACAGAAGCAGATGGAACAAGTCAGTAAGAAGGGGAAGCGACACGTTTTCAGTGTGACTCTTACCACGATTATCCCGAACCATTTTTTCCGCGTGTTTGATGAAAGAAGCAGAGAAAGGGTCAAAACCTGGGCTGGATTGCGTGTTCATGTTTGAAATGCTTTTTTTAATGGTGGTAGCCAGAGTATGTATAGGGGGTAGCTCGTACACAGGTGCTCGCTCATTGCTACGTTGAACGGTAGTGTTCATGTTTCTGTATCTTCCACCAGGACTGGGTGGGACTGCAATGTCAGAAGGAAGAACTTGTCCAGACCGCAATTGGCCACTGAGTAACTGATGCCGTGCAGGTAAATGTAATAATTGTCCAGGTAGTAAGTCAGGAGCACTTTCTTGGGGTTGCACAAAATGTGATTGAAGGTGCTCAGTCCATGACTCAGCAGAAATAAGAGAAATGTCAGTACGTTTAATTGCAGTCATCAGCTCGTACACCTTTGGGCTGCGAGTGTCAATGAGTTCAACCATCTCATCTGCCTTCTCTTTTTTAGATTGTTTTTTCCTCAGCCTGCAGTAGGTGGTGTATTGTTGTTGCAGCTCAGCAAAAGGTTGGTTGTGTTGTTTTTTCCATCTGATACGTCTTTTGTAATCACGGCACGTTGCGTCATACCAAGGAGCCATGGGAAGACCCAGCTGCATTCTGCGCGACATTTGTCTTGCTGCCATACCAGTGGCATCAGCAGCATGTGTAATGAGGTCCAAGAAGAGTTGGTAGCAAGATTGATGCTATTGATTGCGTACAGAGTCCCGAAAATATTGTAGGACAGTCTCGTTTTCAAGCATGTGTGTAACAAATGCGGCTTTGTGCTCACTCCTCCAAACCATATGTTTTCCTTTCCCTCTCCTCACAATCTGGCCTGGAAGCCGCAGATCAATGTGTGGTAACGAACACTGGCAAAGAAGTGGCCTGTGGTCTGCTGAGTCAAATTCATGTAACACGCTGATTTGTTTGCAGCAGAAAAAAAGGGCATTGGTAATAAGTAGAGCGTTTGCTGTTGTGTTCTATCTCTCGGATGAATTTCAAAATAAGGTGTCCAGTACTCCAAGTGTCTCTCCCTGAGGTCTACGACAAAACGGCTGATCCTTGGGTTTACAGTTTTGCAGCTTCTGTTTGAATACATACGATTGTATCAGTCCATCCATGGCATCAGTCCATCCATGGCAGAAAGAAACATGGGCTGACCAGCAATCATTGAATTGTGTACTCAGCTGCATTTCAGCATGAAGGACCATTTCCATTGTATAGCTCCTGTTGTATTTAGTCAAAGAATTGTACAGCCGCATTGCTGCGCGAAACTAATTGACTGTGGGGCAAACCTATAAGATTTACCTTGATCAACCCTTGAACGCAGAGGATTTTGGTAAAGTAGTGAAATAAGCAATGGAAAGAAAAGGAAAAACTACGCAGGGCTGCAGGCAGTGAAAATCCACACCCCACATTTTAGCTCTAGAATTAGATTTACATGGCTGGGGGGACCTTCAGCCAGATTGTTCGGCTGATCGGCCTGTGACTGGTCCTCGCCAGTCAACATTAAATCCATACACGCACCATGGCAAATAGGAAATAGCATCCTCTACCCACAGCACATGAAACGGCATAAACATGCCAAACTCCTAGAAACCATCATACACCACATCCAGCTATCTTAGGACACCATCCATCTCTATAAGGTTAAAGCTCATGCTGGCATCCTAGGAAATGGGTGCTGATGCCACAGCAAAGTGCTCTGTGGAAAATCAAAGTGGCCATGGTATCCACGTTAACACCTACGCCCATCCCAATTCATCCATATTCTGGCCAGCAAGGGTGGAAAAACCTTCCCCAGCTTGCCTACCAGATACTCTTAACACCTGCCAACCAGGGCATCCAGCAGAAAGGCTCTCCGTTTTCTCAGATCTCGATGCTGTAAAAGCACACATGCATGTCCAACGCAAACTAGGTCCTACAAAATCAAAAAAGGTTTCAGACCATCAGTCCACAAAGTGCTACATAAAATACCAAGAACTGATCAAGGAAGGCATTGTCAAGAAAGACATAAGTAACTCACTTTGAAAAAATGCAAGTGTCACCTCTGGAGAAAAGAAAATGCCATGCTCTGCCGCACAGATTTGATATACAACCAAAAGTGTGCCGCTCAGTGCAACCATATAGAAGGCCCACCAATCTGCCCCATCTGCCAGGAGCTAGACGGCACTTACCACATGCTGTCAGGCTGCAGTTATCCCATTATAAATAAAACGATTATTAACAGGTATAACGCTACTGGACGAATGATTTTAAAAGCGATTCAACAAGGTACACAGGGTGCATGCCTGCTAGCATAAGCAGACGTAGGCAGTTGTGAAAAGATGGTACAACAAGGCATTATACGCCCTTCAGGAAGAGATACAGATACAAATTATTCCAACCTGGCTCTTACCTTCCAATCTCAATTCACAACAGCGGCGGAAATTTAGCAATCCAGGTGCAATCATAGTTACTTCGACCCAGCACCCATGCCCCAAACAAAACCCAACAAACACGTCTCAAATAGGTCTGCCAATAATGCAAGAAGATTTGCCCGTGATAACCTAGCAAATGGCGCTGCCAATCCATATCCCCTGGCTATGAAACCAAGAGACATGCAACCAAAAAAATGCGATGTATATTTAATCGAAATTAAGTACCGTGTAGACACTTGCCCTACTCAACAAACAGAAAAGGCACGATTACAGCATAAGCTGCTAATGCCTCGCTTACTCGGAACCGCAAAACCCTTCGCACCATCCTGCCAGGAGCAACAGGCACCATCTACAGCAGCCATACAGGGAACCCACTCCACAGCCTTGGAGTAACCTGTCTACATGCAACAGCACATTAAAATAAGCCTATATGCTAATCAGACTTGCAACAAAAATCGACGAGACATTGAATAGTAGTAGTACAACCCCCATAAAGATTTAAGCAATACTCCTGGTGGTGTGCAGGCTTTTACCTCCCAACCACCTGACCCCCACTAAAAAGCTTCTCTTAATGTTATTCTCCAGGTGGGATGTGTGTTTCTGCATCCATTGGGTGGTGCAGAACACGAAACAACATCCTTTCCTAATACATGCCGGTTGTGTATTCACTATTTGCGTTTTTCTGCTTTTTTTCTTCTTTAAACATAGTTGACAGCGCATTGAAGCCTGGAGGCAAGCTCCCTGAACCCTCTGACAATCAGCAAGACCCATTCCCTTTAATGGCTCCAGTGTGCGGGTGTTGTGAATGGTGCGAGCACACCCAAGAGGACGTTGTGAAGAGCAATGGAGGCTTGTTACAAAATGGTGCAGATATCTGTGTCGTTCCTTGATTGCAATTTACGATGCTATACAATAGCTCAAGAACACCACAAGCTGCAAACTCCTCTCTTACTAGGACACCGCCAAGTCCTCTGCACTATCTTCTCACTAGGAGCAACAGGCACAACTTACAGGACCCGTAAAACAAATCCGCTGCACAGCCTTGAATTTGATTTTGAGGGTATTACATTGATCAAGGGGAGATAGCAAACTCCCTACTACGCTGAAACAAGGAAAGTTAAAAGAAAAAATGGCAGCAAGAGGGGCCAGATGGACGGAAAAAGGAGGCATGGGGGGAGATGCTAGGGAAAAAAGGTTAAGGCGGAAAATTTTGGAATAAGGAAACCATAGAAACGGTGCAAGGAAGACTATTGTGGCAGAGCAAAATAGAAGGTCGGCTGGAAATTTTGAGTCCTGGATACCTACACTACCAAAAGAGCATCCAGACACGAAGGCAGGAGAAACTAGAAGCCAGCAAGGATAAGAGCAAGGTAAGCCATAGCAATGACTGGTGCGCCAAAACAGGCTCCAACACAAATCCCTCTACAGAAACTGATACCCCTCTAAAGCGCAAAACCTAGGCCTAGCTAAACAGAACAATCTCACTGGAAACCTTCCAGGGGTGAGAATACAGAAGGGAAAAAAAAGGTGGATCCTGGGCACAAATCAGGGGTCTACGACCTACTCTCCCCAAAGCTACAAAGAAAAAAGCTGTTCTACACTCAACATAGAGCTTATAATAAAGAGCGGCTAGACCTCAAGGCACGGGTTCCTCTGTTAAGAGCTGGGAGCAGGGGTCCAGCAGACCAAAACTACTTGGCCTAGGCAAACACGCTTGGATGGGAGCTGCAATAAACAGCCAAGGAGCCGTTTGGCCTAGCAAGCACAAGGGGGTGAGCTTGACTTAGGTCGGAGAAACTGGAGACACCACCTTGGCAGGCTGCAAAGTCCTTAAGGGCTGCGAGGAGAAGATCAACTGCCCTAGCTTCTACTTCTCTCAGCCTGTCCTGGCTAGTGTGCTAAACATTAGACCCCTAGCTCTAAGCATAGTCAAAACAGCTAGGCACACAGCATACCACACTTCCTTCCTCACTGATTGCATAATTGGTATGGCTGCGCCATGTGCCAGTTGAAGAAGCGCGGTTCTGCGTCGGATCCGTCCGAACCCTTGGCTCCGGACAGATTTTGTTTTACAATGCACACAATACAGGGCATTAAAACCTGAATGAAGCACACACACATACACTCCTGAATTTCTGCTGACTCAGGTGATGGTGGTTTGATCTGCTGCACTGCAAGCTGGGTGCAGAAATGGCTTTTCAAGAGTAAAACCAGCCAAAACAAACCCCACACACACATTCCTGGGGGTCGAAAACGTGGGGTAACATATGTGCTACGCGTCCACTGCGTCTGTGCAGGCAAGAACAAGTACTGTGCTGTGCGTGCTGCAAATGACAATGCACACACACAGGACGAATGACGCAAAACCGATGCTTTGTTTATGATTCCAGGGGTCAAACACGGCCTAGGGCGAGTGGGAAGTACCGGAGGGTACATTGTTTACAGGTATATCCATGCAAGCGCGTAGACGAGAACAAGGGCAAAGCCACGGCCGACGCCACAAACACGTTTCTGGGGTTCGAAAACATGGGAGATGGTGTGCGTGTGGCGTCCATTGGAGCTGTGTGAGTGGAAAATGGTCACCATGCTGTGCGTGCTGCAAATGCGCACACACACATAACACACACACAAACACACACACGCGCATGTATACTCACGTACACCCACCCTACTGGATTCATCCCTACATACGAAGATTAAAACCTCCTTACTCCTTACAGACCTCCTTAAAGGCCTCTGTGGGAAAGGAGGCTGTGGAGGTCCGAAGATTTGGCTGACCTCCTTGCGGACCTCCTTACCTTTCCTAAGGAGCTCCCAAAGGGCCTCCTTATCTTTCCTAAGAAGGAGTTCCCTGAGGACCTCCCTATCTTTTGTTGCAATAACTCTCACAGACTTTCCTTCCTTCTTTCTTTCCCGTGCTTGACCTTCTCGTATACGTTTTGCCCTTCTTCTCACCAACCTGGTTGTCCCCTTGATTTCTGTTCTCGCTTCCAGCCTGCCTCTCTTGCCTCCTTTTTAATATCAAATTTCAGTTCCAAACCGAAGTCATTTCGACCTCGTAGTAAGGAGTTTGCTATCTCCCCTTGACCTTTGTGCGCCAATAACACACTCTTTGAGGACCTCCGTACCTTTCTTTGCAGGACTTCAGAAACTCCATATATTTCAGGCCCTGGTGATCTGGCACCCTTTTATGACCCAGATCAGTCACACTAACTCAGATCACAACCCTTTTAATTACAGTGACTGATCATGTTCACTTGCACATACATTTAGGCTGGTAATCAAAACATCAGAACTGCAGCACACTCAATTCCCAGACCTGCACCACAACCACGCTCAGCAACACATTTTAGGCATCCTACTACCAGTAACCTTATTAGACGACCACCTCCCACACACGCAGATCTACCGGCAGGTACTATGCGATTTAACTCGTCTTCTGCTCTAGCAGCCACACATGCTGAGGCAGCAGTTGCACCCCCTCTGGGAGGTTGTGTTGTACGGCTCGCATGATGGATAAAGCCCCTGTGCAAGTCCAGGAGACGTGCTCCCGTAGCTGCAATGCCTGTGTAGCACGTGACGAAGCGGCTGCGTGTTGCCAGCCACACGGGCACGCTGTTCCCTGCTTCATGGGCCATACGTGGCCCCCTGCTCCCACCACACCATGTTAGAGCAGGCGCCACCAGACTTCCTTCCAGTTGTTCTCCCATGGGAGCCTCCATACATGGCGTACTCGCGCTGGGAGCACCTTTGCTATGGCCAGGGCTGTGGGTGAGGGCGGCCAGGGTAACAGCTGGCTCTGCAGGGACCCAGGATCTATGTCGTGTCTGGTGTTTCAGGGCGTATTAGACTACATTTGTGTGTGAGTGTGTGTGTGTAATATTTGTGTGTGTGTGTGTGTATGTGTGTGTGTGTGTGTGTGTGTGTGTGTGTGTGTGTGTGTGTGTGTGTGTGTGCGTGTGTGTGAGTGTGTGTGACACAGCACACCACAGCAGTCACAGCACAGCACAGGTTACTGGAAAACGTTTTCCTCTCCATCCTTAATATTTCATAACAGGATGCTGAGCCAGAGCTGTAACATTTCTCACTCTGGACACAGAAAGACGTAAAGAGATAAATGCTTCCACGGATTGCAAGAGATCAGCAATGATGAGTGCGGGCTATGGCAGCAGTGGCCGTGATCCACCCTCCTCCTTCAGATGGAGATGCTGAGGCTCTGGCTGTCCAGAAAGAACAGGAAACAGACGAGAGTGCGGGCGTGCCTGAGTTCCCCCTGGAAAGGGGAATGGCCTGGCTGCACTGGGGCCAGTCCAAGCTGCGCGACATTGTGGGCCTGGCTGTTGTGACTGGTGTGGAGTTTGTGAATTTGCGGGTCGATAGCTCCTTGTAGAAGCCCTAAAAGTCCCTCTCCTCCCCTCTCCGATGTCACTTCACCCCTTTTCCCTGCAGGCTCGTTGCTCATTTACGGCGTGTTGCAAGAACGTATCATGACAATCGGGTTCGGACCTCACTCGGAGTTGTTCGGTCACTCCATTTTTTTGGTCCTGTGCAACCGACTGGTGACTTGCATGGCAGCAACCGCCTATGTCATCCTCACTGAGCCCAGCTTGAAGGCTGTGGCACCACTGTCCACCTATGCAGCAGTATCTTGCACCAACGTTATTGCCACCTCCTGCCAGTGAGTTCTCGCTTAGGAAATGACGAGGGCAAGACAGACAGACACGACACTGCAATTGCATGCAACACACACGCACAATATACACAAATACATACGCATTGTACATGCACACACACACACACACACCACGCACACACGCACACACACACATACACACACACAACACACACACTCACACACATGGATATACACATGCGCACATGCACACACACACACATGCATATGCACGCGAGCCTGCACACACATGCACGCATACAAACACACATACACACTCACACACGTACACACAAGAACACACACTCATGGAGTGTTAGCAGTTAGCAGAGTCACCTGTGCATTACCATGGAGAGGTGGTTTTGTCAAGTATGTGGGCATCGATTTAAGCGATGCACGGAGAAGAAAAAATGGGCGTAGTTGCATGTACTCACATAATCATACACCTCCATGCGCTCTACATTTCACATGAGCATGAACACAATCATAGGCACCCAAAAAGTAAGCTCCATGTATCCATGTTCGCACTGGAAATCCATGTGTATGTGCAAAATGTACAAGAACACAGGCGCCTCCCAAACCGTGACATGTGCATCACTCATCGATTACTGTTCAGGTATGAGGCCCTCAAGTATGTCTCGTTTGCTGTGCAAACACTAGCAAAGTCGGCCAAGGCCCTGCCGGTGAGTGTGCTTGGTGTGTTGGGGTCGCTAACTTAGCATGTTGGCGTTAAGTACTGTGAAGACATACTCGGTGTGTTGGCATCTCTGAGTGCTCTAGGCTCTAGGGCACAAGGGCCATGAGCACAGACTTTGTGTAATGATCTATGTTGCATAGTGCATCCTAGCATAAACTTTACTTACTCTCAGCGTGTGTGTATGTATGTGTGTGTGTGTGCTTGTGTGTATATGTGGGTGAGTGAATTAGCACGTGTATGCCCAAATTTATGTCTGCGGGCAGGAGTTTTTTTTTGGATGGCACCAGGAGGCAGTTTTTTTGGAAGGCACACTTTTTGGGGTGGCCCCCCCTCCCCCCCTTATCCCCCCTTCCGGTGCCTCCACCAGGACAAAAAGGGTACCAATCTGCTCCTTTTATAGATAGGCATCCATCTGCATACTCATCAAGACCTGAAACTGAAGTGTTGCAGAGTTATGGGGCAAAAACTGAGATACGGACGCCCATGCACACGTGACCTACCATGCACCCATAACTGGCTTGCACAATCCCACATTACTTTCATTTCTTCAGATTCCAATGACTATCTCATGCTGGCACAATCCTGTAAGTTTGGGGTAAATTGCTGCTTCATTGGCTTGACTCACCCCGCGGCCTGCACCCGAGCGCATGTGCCTCTGACTTTTGGACATGTCCACAGACCCCCCCCAACCCAATTTGCTCGAAAAGGGTGCCAATCGACTGGGTTTGAGCTGAGGATTCCAAATATATAATTACAATTTCGTAGAAGTGACCCAGTAACTTTTTGGGGGGGGGGGACCAAAAAACTCTGGACCCCCCCCCACCAAACCCCCCACCCGAACCCTTCCGATTCGACTCATATGTATACCAATCGATAGCTCTCAACGTCAGGATTCCGAATATATAAAGTTTCGGTATTAAAATGCGCTTCGTGCCACTTCCCGCACAAACTTCCCTGTTTGACACCATCTTGCCTGGAAAAAAAAATGGAAGCGACTGGCCAGAGCCACATTTATTATTTATACACCTACTATGAGTGTCTACATGGTGATTTTTCTGCTGCAAACACCGTACACGTAATTGTGTGTGGTTTTGGCTGACCCTTCAAATGCATGGTGTGTGCTCACAGGTCATGCTTTGGGGAACTGTCTACATGAACAAGCGCTACAAACCCATGGACTATGTGCTGGCCCTTACCATTGCTTTGGTACGTGCTGGTATCATAGGAGCAAGGTCCCCCCATCTGTGTGGGTACATGTTCAGAACATGCATTACTCAATCGTTCGCAAACAGCACGTCTTCACATTCAGTTCTTCCCGTGCGCTACTTGAACGGCGCATGCGTTTTGTGTTGGAGTGTGTGTTTGCAACAGAGGGAGAGAGGAAGCGCTAAGAGGAGAGCCGATGAAGGAGGTTGCGCTCCTAGCAGGCAAACATCTGAAGCTTGGTTAAAAATTGATTTTTCGCTGCGACCTTCCCCAGCTCCATCACAGCATTATGCTTCACATTGCCACAAATTGTGGCCTAAGCACATCATCAAAATGCTCGTGTCGTCGAGGGAGCACTACGTACCTCACGCTGTCCCTGACTAGAATCGTGCACTGCACCATTCATCATACCTCTCCCCCCCCCCGGGTACATACCCAAAAAAACATAGTATTCTTCCCTGTCATGGCAATAGCGACTGGGCGCCTACACCATAACATCAGTTCTCACCGTATTCCTCACAGAGCCCACAGCCGGCTTTAAACATAGCTCTTTGTCCGCCATCTGTGTATGCTGTGCTATGCAGGGCTGCACCGTTTTTGTCTTGAACGGCTCTGTTGCTGCTCGCACTGTGAGGGACACTGCAGGCTCAGTGTACCTCATGATAGGGGCTGCCCTGATGGTGAGTTTGCATACGTATTTCTGCCCGTGCTGAGCATTATATATTTGGAGCACGGTATTGGATTTCTGTGCATGTGTGCTTGAAGCTGCAGGCTCGGGATACCTTTGGACAGCAGCTGCATCAACAGTGCCAACAAGGGAGCTAATAAGTCTCCTCGAAGCTCCTTACAGCACACAAGTTAGTGTGTTTGTATGAAAGTGTCGTGCTAGTTACCTGTGCCCCCTTTTGCCCCCAGGTCGTATACCTGGCAGTGGATGGCCTCACCAGCACGTGGCAAGACAATATGTTCCATGTCCACAAGATGTCTGTCTGCCATCAGGTGTGTGTGTGTGTGTCCGTGTGCGTGCAGGTGTGCATGTGTGTGAACGTGGGTGTGGGTGTGGGTGTGGGTGTGGGTGTGTGCGCGAGCGAAGAGCAAAGTGCTTTAGCGGGGGCCAGTGGAACTTAGGGGGTGAGCAGGTTAGGGCCAGACGGTTTGGTTTTATGTGTGTGTGCATGTGTTTGTGCGTGCATGAGCGTGCGTGCACACGTGCTTTTCGGCCTGTTGTCTCACTGGGGCCACAGCCAGGATCAGCGTTTAAGAGAGCACTTGCAAAAATGTCGCATTTCTTTCCTTGCAATTACAGCTGCTATTGTACCGTGGCTTCAATTGGTGTGTGTCTCTGAGCACTTCAGTTGTTACAGCAGTGGCACTTGCATGCCTGCATTCCAGAGATGTATGTGAAGTATACAGCAGCAGACAGTGGCGAAATCTTGTGATGAGTACTCTGTCTTCTTTTGCTGCCAGAAAACCTAAGAAAAATTTTGGAGCGCCTGCTTTTCACACACAAAAATGAAATTGCTTCCCTACTACTCTTACTCCTACAGGTCATGTACACAACGACCTTTTCAACAGCCATAAGCTTCATGGGCGCGGTGGGCTCCAACCAGCTCATACCCTCTATAGCATTTTTGATCAGGAATCCGGACGCCCTGTGGTACATCTTAGCTCTCAGTGCCAGCTCTGCAGCTATGCAGGTACAGTTATGGTGTGCACAGTTGCGTGTATGGGTTTGTGGGTGTGGGCATGGGTGTGGGCATGGGTGTGGGTGTAGGTGTAGGTCTAGGTGTAGGTGGGGGTGGGGGTGGGGGTGTGAGTATAGGTGCAGGTGCAGGTGTGGGTGTGGGTGTGTTTGTCGTGTTTGTTCTCAGGGCATACAGAGTAGCAAATTGCTAACCTCAATTATCCCAACCCGTCTAAGTACAATCACTGTGAACTATTGGAATAAAGCCCCTCGCACGATATACAGCACCCTTTTTTATACATTTCGTTTTTTCTAATTTAGGATCCGTAACGTACAAATGTCCATTCCTCGTAAAGGAAAGTTAGAGCAGCTTACTTTTCACACAATGTAAAATGTCCCTCACAGGTCATAATTTCATACACCATCAAGCGCTATGGCGCTCTAGCGTTTGCCACCGTAATGACCACCCGCCAATTTTTTTCCATCTTAGTGTCGTCTGTGGTGTTCTGGACGCCATTGATGAAGGGGCAGTGGTGAGTGGTGTGTGTGTGTGTGTGTGTGTGTTGCCAGCCGGATTTCTATTCATGCTCATGTTGCCTAGTGCAAAAGCCCAAATTGCGTACGTGTAGGTGATTTCACTGCTAGTATTTCCTATCTGTTGCGCAAAGCCCACTCAGTGTGTTTGTTCAAATCAGGCGCAATGTGGCCTCGTGCATCCTTCACCTCTTGTCCTGCATTGGGGCACATGTTGATTAACTGGTTGGGTGAAAGTTGGTTGCGCCGCCTGCACCTGTGGACATATTTATAGTTATGTAGCCAATCATGGCACTCATCTCTGTGTCATTTTTGGGTTCTAAACCGCTTGTTTTTCGTTTCCCCTCCCTGCAGGCTGGGTGTTTCAATAGTCTTTGGGGGAATGTATGTGAAGTTGCTGCAGCAAAGCAGCTGAGTCTGACAGATTTGTACCAGGACTAAAACTGGTTGTCGCTGTCAGACTTGTTACAAGGGATACGGACTTGTAAGTGGCACTGCAACTATCTCCCAGTACCGTGATATGACATCCCCCTTGGTACCTGTAAGCTTAGCATGACCACCCATCACAGCTTAAATATGCATTTTTGCCATAAAATATGGTTAATAATAACCTGTGATAGCTTTTAGTTCAATAGCACACAATTTTCTCTCGATGAGGCTGCTGAGATTTTATAGGCTATATATTTATTGGAAGTCTGCAGTCTCTCCCGTTGGCCCAGCTTTTGCTGTAATTTCGCCTCAAGCACTACTTAGTTGCACCATTCAATGGTACGGCGTTTAAATCTCTTTTAATTTTTATAATTGAAAGTACGAGTTTCAAACTCTCTTATTTTGATTTGTGTGGCCTTGTTGATATGTATCCATTCAAAGAAGCAAGCTGAAGTGCAGCTAAATTGCTGGCAAAGATCAGGTGGGTATGTTATTTCAGGTCCATCACTCTGCAGAGCGCAGGGACCATCACGCCTCACCTAGCTGGAGATTGAACAGTAAGGAACCAGAGTGATAGGGGAAAGTAAGGTTGGTGGTCATAGTCACACTAAACTAGGATTCTACCAATAGTGCATTGCGTTCGCTCGGTTCCTCTTCCCCACCAAATGACCCTGCCACACACAATACAAGTAGGGTGTGAGCTCAACCAAAAGACCTGAGGTCGGACAAGTTACAGATTTTACAGAGGTTGGATGGCAGGTTGCACCTTTGCATACTGACAAAGCAAATATGCACAGGTAAATGCTTCCCAGTTAAGCACACGACATGCCCTTACTAGCTCATACAGAGGTTACAGGTAAGGTAAGGTAAGGTAAGGTTACATCACTATATATGCCTCGAAGGGCATCTCAGCGGAAGTTTGGAAAAAGCCTGAAACTACACCTGGCTAAACAAAAGAAACAGAAGCTAAAGGAAATGGGACTGGTGTATGTAGTAGAGAAAAGTGTATAGAAAAAGAGAACGTTTGTTTTGAAGAAGCGCGAAGGGAAAGCATCAAGGAGGACAAGAAAAGATGTTGATACGTCTTAGGATGTGTGTGT
>Ga0307942_1002384_pt1 | contig 15221 bp, 22 predicted proteins | sample OrgLakmetagen175_FD_201846 | JGI IMG/M metagenome (GOLD analysis project Ga0307942, IMG submission 201846) | Saline water microbial communities from Organic Lake, Antarctica - #175 | ecosystem: Environmental > Aquatic > Non-marine Saline and Alkaline > Saline | place: Antarctica: Organic Lake...
GAGAGAGAGAGAGAGAGAGAGAGAGAGAGAGAGAGAGAGAGAGAGAGAGAGAGAATGAGAGAGAGAGAGAGGGTGAGAGAGAGAGAGGGTGAGAGAGAAGGAGAGAGTGAGAGAATTAGAGAGAGAGAGAGAGAGAGAGAGAGGGTGAGAGAGAGGGAGAGGGAGGGAAGGAGAGAGCGAGGGAGGGAGAGCATACGTTAAGCGTGTATGCCAAGGGGAGGGAGGTACTTTACGTACATGTATGTGCGTCGGCAACATCGCCCTGAAATATTTTACAGCAGCATTAATAAGCAGTCTTGCTGGCACCCAACAGCCCAACAGCACTGTACGATTGAATACCACGTGAAAAGAGTTGCTTCCTTCCTTCAGCGCCATTTACATAATGTACGAGATGCACTTAAATACACACACTTACACACATCCTCTCCCTTTACTTTTGGTTCACTGCTTTTAAGGTTTGCACAATTGCCCCAAACACAAATATTAAGCTTCCAGCTAGATGCAACTCAATTTTTTACATCAACGCACTTACACCCTATTACTTCCCCATATATAATCCATCTACCTTAGGCGCTGCCAGCTCCAGGTCACTGAGCTGCCTCTCTGCAGCCTTCAGCGCTTTTGTGCAGGCAGCAATCTGGTCACGGGTTGAGCGCAGTGCCTGAGAGCACATGAGGGTGCACAGGTACAGAGTGTGTGTGCATGTGTGTGTGTATGTGTGTGTGCGTATGTGTGTGCATGTGTGTGTGCGTGTGTGTGCATGTGTGTGTTTGCATGTGTGTGTGCGTGTGTGTGCATGTGTGTGTGTCCAGGGCTGTTGGCAAAGTGGCTGGACCTGAGCAGAATAAAGTTATTTTATGCCTCTGGACCAGCTGCGTGCGTTTGCGTGTTGTACAAATATTCATGCTCAGACCTCAAAGCTACACCAGACCGCTGACAGGCTACACCTGTGAGAGTGCAAACGTGCCTTTGGACTGGCTATGCGCATTTGCGTAGTACAGAGGCTCATGCTGGAGGATACAAAAAACAAGCCTTCAACACAAATGATGCGCACAGTCAGTTCAACGTTGCATAGTCTTTTCTTGTTTACTCTGCATCACCCCACACTTCATCTCACAGCCTACACCAACACATTGCAAGGAGCGTGCGTGGCAGACTGCAATCCTACCGCGCTCAGCTCCTCAAGCTTGGCCTCTTCCTTTTTAAGCTCCGCTGCGGCTGCCTTGGCGTCGGCGGCAGCCCCAGTCCTGTGAGGCATGGAGTCACGCACGCATGCATGAACGCACAGGTTGTAAGGAATGCTGTGCATGCATGCATGCATCATGATCGCAAGGATTATGGTCTGAAACTGTGTGAACAAATTGAACCTTGGTGCATGTTTGCCGCCTGAATTGTTTGTGGAAGCTCAGGTTAATTCACACAGGGGGACTTTGTGTGTGCAAGTCATGGTGGAGAAGCGTGGGAATGAATTCTTTTGAGGTGTGTCCTTGCTGCTTTGGTTCAAGGAAGATGGCATTGTGCATGTGTATGTAAGTGTTTGCGTGTGCACGTGTGCACGTTTGCATGCTTATGTACGCGGTAGAGCACAAAACGTGGAGCACAAACACCCTGCGTCAATCCTCTTCTCTTTGGGCAGAAAGGTAGACAAGCGTTTTGGTGCAGCAATACTTTGGGTCATACATACGCCCCTGAGGCCGCCTGCCTGTGACACACACTGCCTGTGACACACACTGCCTGTGACACACACTGCCTGTGACACACAGACGCATTCACACGGCCTGTGACACACACACGCATTCACACGGCCTGTGACACGCACTGCCTGTGACACACAGACACATTCACACGGCCTGTGACACACACAGTCTGTGTGAGACCGCCTGCCTGTGACACACACTGCCTTTGACACACACAGACGCATTTAACCCAACACGTGGTCAAAGCCTGTACCTTAGAGCAGCACTGCCTAAGGTCATACACCCCTGAGGCTGCCTGCCTGTGACACACAGACACACAGACGCACAGACACAGAGACACACAGAGACACATAGACACATTTGACCCAACACGTGGTCAAAGCCCATACCTTGGAGCAGCACTGCCTAAGGTCATACGCCCCCGTGACTGTCTGTTGCCTCCTCCAGACATGGTGCCAGTCTCTGCAATGAGTTGGCCCTGCGCAACACACACAGGCAGACAGGAGTGGCGCAGGGGCTAAGTAGTAGGTATATAATAGCACAATCACCAGTCGAGATGCCCTTGTGCAATGATGTGAGCATCTACAACAGCACACAGCTACTACAACATAAACAGCAGGACCAGCAAACAAGTTGTGAAGTGTCAACACATATGCTTCAAGCAAAAGGATGCAAGTACGTGACGCTTGAACAAACACGTGTGCCCCTGCACACACAAAGACACACACGCGCGCACCTGCAGTGTGACGACACGCTTGAAGCGGCGGTCGCTGTTGTAAGAGATGCGTGCGGCTTGGTCCAAGCTGTCGGCCACCAGCGTGTTTTGCATGGCGTACATGAAAGCGGGGCGCAGCTTGTCGTCCTTGATCTTGACTAGGTCGTACAAACGAGGCACGCCTGGCACAAATGCATGAAGACAATGCATTGGCACAAATGCATGAAGATGTTGCTTTGGCACAAATGTATGAAGACATTGCTTTGGCACAAATGCATGAAGACATTGATTTGGCACAAATGCATGAAGACATTGATTTGGCACAATTGCGTGGAGACATTGCTTTGGTGTCAGCAGTTTGAACTGCCTCTGTCATTTTTGTCATGTAGCATGCTGTTTGGTGTGAGCAGGTTGGATCGCTCGTCGTCCTTAATCTGGATCTGGGTGGATAAGCGAGGCATGTTTGACAGAAGGGAGTACGTGTTTGGTTCGAATCTGAAGATGCCTTGACCGACCTATGGCCTGCTTTGTCAACCAATGGAAAAGGGCGCGCACAAGTGTAGCCATTGTGCTGAGTTTGTCAACGGTTTATTTGTGCTTGATAACGTGATAACGATGTGCTCGACAACGTGATAACGATGTGCTTGATAACGTGATGACGATGTGCTTGATAACGTGATAACGATGTGCTTGATAACGTGATAACGAAGTGCTTGATAACGTGATAACGATAAAGACGGCGAACCAAAGGAGTCAGAGCATGCCAATCAAAGCAATAATCACAGTGCTGTTGATGTCAACAGCTGATCGTGCAGTGCAGCAGCAACACATTTACACATTACAAAACACATTTACATCACAAAACACAGTGGGCTTCCCGGTGCACGCACACCTTCTGGTGTCTGCAGCTTCTGCCCAGCAGCAGCTGCCAGGTGCTTCTGCTTCTCCAGGATAAGGAAGGTGGCCACTCCAAGGTTGTGCCTGCAGACACAGAAAAGCCGTGCAAGCACATGGAGCGTGCATTTCACTCCACGTATGGACACACTACTCTGAATTGTGGTGGGGGGTAGATGGTGCCTTACGCCGTGCCTACAGCCAACGAGTGGTGTGCAGAGGCACCCTAGGGATGGAAGCTGTCTTATGTTTGAGCATTACTCCTACATAGACGTGTGAACTTACTCCTACAAACACGTGTGAGCTTACTCCCGCATAATCAGGGGTGCAAGGTGCAGCCATCCAAGGTACAAAAGTGCCTGCAGCCACAGCCACAGCCACAGCCACAGCCACAGCCACAGCCACAGCCACAGCCAAACAGAAGCGCTCCAGGCAAAGAAAGAGATTCCAGGTTAGGACAAGACACTCACCTTCAGGGTCCTGCTGCCCTGTTCACCATGCCTGTGTTGTTGTACCCTTTACTCACATAGTGCTCCACACAGGGTAATGCATCACTGCTGGCCTCCGCAACAAAGTCATCACCAGTCATCACCACCGCCACAAAGTCACGCCATGTGCATCACCACCACCGCCACAACAAAGTCATCACCTGTCATCACCACCGCCACAAAGTCACACCATGTGCACACGCCATGTGCATCACCACCACCGCCACAAAGTCACACCATGCGCACACGCCATGTGCATCACCACCGCCACAAAGTCATCATCAGTCATCACCACTGCCACAAAGTCACACCATGTGCACACGCCATGTGCATCACCACCGCCACAAAGTCATCACCAGTCATCACCACCGCCACAAAGTCACACCATGTGCACACGCCATGTGCATCACCACCGCCACATCAAAGTCACACCATGTGCACACGCCATGTGCATCACTGCTGGCCTCCACCACAAAGTCACACCATGTTCACACACCGAACATTTGCAAGCGTACAACAATTTAGCCTCCATCGCTGGATACCTTCACCATTGACAAATCGACACAGCCCCCACCTTACCCTGTCTGACCGCCGTACATGACGCGCATGCTCTGCAAGTGCATTCTATAGTCTTTCACGTTGTCAAGCGTAAAACGTTGCAACAGCCACCATCCTACTTCAGAAGCAAACAAACCTACAGACTGCCTTGCGTCCTTTCTTTCGCCCCTTACTTGCGCAGGTACTCCACGCAGCGCTGTGCGTCACTGGTCGTCTCCACCACAATGTAGTCCAGTGCACCCACAGCAGTGGACACGGCCACGTCGTACTTGGCATCAATGGCGCCCAGATCCCCTGCACAGAAACCGTACCCACAGTCAGAACAGTTAGCACGGGGCAAGCCGATAGTTGAAGGAGATGTGGTACTATTGGGGGCCGGATCCAAATGGAAGCGTACACGAGCTTCAGGATTTACACTGCGCACTGAATGTGCAGGGGAATCATAGTGCTGCCAGTCACTGAAAGACACATGACACATGATTAATGTGACATGATGAACAAATTGCCAAATTTGGAAGAACTCAGGGTCCAAAATTATCGTCCTCTTCTTCCTGTCGTGACATATTTACGTATCTTTACCTCACGCTGTTTTTCTTGCAACGTGCGGGGTGTGCCACACAGCCGCGTTTCTGTGCATGTCAATCCATGCAACAGTATGCCATGCCCTGTGTCATGCCGCCTTGCTAGCCCAGCTGCTGGTAAGAAGCGAAATTTTGCTGTTATAATCTAGACACTCTATATCCATATCTTTAGACACCCAATTACGTAGCCCTACCTCCCTCCTCTGCAACCCCACTTACCTAATCTGCCATACACGCCAGAAACCTCGTTCCGTGCTTTGGCAGTCATAAGTGCCAGCACAAGGCCACTCTGCATACACGGCCGCGTGCGTGTGTGTGTGTGTGTGTGTGTGGTGTGTGTGTGTGTGTGTGTGTGGGGTGTGTGGTGTGTGTGCGTGCATGCGTGCGTGTGTGTGTGTACGTGGTGGACACGTAAACTGTTTGCTAGTAGCGAAAAAACAAGGCCTTACTCCCAAATTTAACACAAGTTCTAGGTTCTCAACCAATTTGTGCACCCCATCCCCGTGCCCACCTTTTGCTGTGACCCATTGACATCTGCACGCAGCGCCCCAGCCCTCTCTCGTGCCTCTCTCACACTGGATTCAAGTTTGGTCTCGTTTGCGTACCCAGCAGCAAGCTCAGCCTTGTGGGTCGCGATCTGCTGCCTGTGAGTATGTGTGTGCGGGGAGGGGGGGGCAAAAGTGCGTGAGCACGTGAACATTCAGATTTTTGGGCACGCGTGTGTGTGTGTCTGTGCTCTTGAACATATGCATACAAAATGGCATGGCATCATTCCTGGTTGCACTTACATGGGCAGAGGCAAGCGCCCCCTGCAGTGTGTGAGCTGTTGCTAGTGCATGTTTTTGTGTTGTTGCTGAGCACTGGAAGATGGCACGCATTTTCCTAGTGTGAGGATATCTCCTCAAACATGTCACACACATGTGAGTGCAGCGTGCATCCCACACAACACTGCTTGCATGACACTCATCTAATTCTAAAAGTGTCCTACGCCCTGCCATGCTTAAAACAAGGCACACACGCGCACACACGCACACACACACACAGAGAGAGAGAGAGAGAGAGAGAGAGAGAGAGAGAGAGAGAGAGAGAGAGAGAGAGAGAGAGAGCGAGAGCGAGAGCGAGAGCGAGAGAGAGAGAGAGAGAGAGAGAGAGAGAGAGAGAGAGAGAGAGAGAGAGAGAGAGAGAGGGAGAGAGAGAGATGGAGGCACGCACGGAGCAATCCACCACACCTGCATCGTTCTGTTGCCGCCTGGATGTCTTTCATCTGCTTCAGCTTGTGTGCTGCACCCTGCTGTGCTGCGGCCAGAGCCTTCAGCGCAGCGTCCAGCCGCCGCCTTGCATCATCTGCCTGCGCAGCAGAAAGGATGTTTTGGGAGACGATGTTTTATGAATGTGACAATACATAGAGGAATACAATCTACACTACATTTTGGTCATGCAGATGCGGGACCAGAACGTAGCAGCGTGTTGTAAAAGGCATATTTGAGATGTAAGATTAGGAATTGTATTCCTTTAGTATCGTTACATTGGAAGCCTTCATCTCTCAGCTGTTGTCTATGTGTTGGCACACACTGAAATTGAGCATTTACTGTTTGGTAGGGAACAGAGGCCTTTAGCTGCTGATATATGTTGTTTAGGATGATTGGCAAGACACCCCAAGGTACACACAATGCAGCGCATGCACGATTGTGTATACATGAGAACTTGCAAACGCTGCACCCCCCACCTTTTTAGCCAGCACATCTCGCTCTGAAGCCACCACGCTGATACGGCCAGCCACCTCTCCTATGCGCTTCTCCCACGGGGCAAGCTCCACGCGCACCTTTGTTAAATAGCCACAAAAGTTTCCTGACGAGGTGAAAGACCTAATGATGAAATGAAATGTTTCCCAGATGCGCATGCCCTAGGAAGTGGGACTGGCCATACGTGTATGGGAGTACGCATTTTCAGATTGCATGGCCTGAGCACCAATATCCCATAAGGCCAATTGAAACTATTATACAAAGCTTAGCATGACACAAACATATAAGAAGGTCACATTTCAAAAGGAAGAAGATCACACAGAGGAATGTCGCAATAGAATGATCAGGTTATGCAAAAGGCCCAGTGCATACTTGACACAAAGCTAGGTTTCAGAGCCTATCAATTGAGGCTGGGCCTACTGCCTCCATCCCCCTTGACACCCAACAGGCATCCTCAGGCACACATGAATCTGAGACAAATAGGAACACCCACTAACACACACACTCTCTCTTTATATGTATACATATATATGTCTGTCTGTCTTTCTCTTACAAACGCTCATGGCGTAAGGGTACATAAGGATGCATGTGATTTTTAAACTTTGGAGGCACACACACATACACACTCAACAGTCACACGCACCAGACGCACGCACCACTTCACACGCATCACTTCACAAGCACCTGACTCAGTTGCTGGTGATAGCCCTCAACTTCACCCTTGATGCCCTCAAGCACACCCTCCATCGCCGCCTCTGCTTTCCATAGCTGCTGCTGCAGCTGCTCCAGTCGCTCCTGCATTGGTGATGCGTGTATGTGCATTTGCGTGCTTGTATGCGCGTTTGTGTATGTATATGTCTGTAAATATGTGTAAATATGTTAAAATAAGTGTCTGTAAATATGTGTACATGTTAAAATAAGTGTCTGTAAATCTGTGTACATGTTCAAATAAGTGTCTGTATGTTTACACGCACGACCAAGTAGCTGAGTTGTCTCTGTATGATCCCCTTAAAAACATTCTTTATTAGCATCGGCTTTGTTTGCAGTTGCTACCGAGGGCCTCAAAAAGAAGCCCACCCCGTCAAACCAAACCGGTACACTTCCAAACTTGTATGCAATACATTACTTGTCGCGTGCGACATGCGTAAATGCATCCTCACCCGCTAAGCAGAAGTCAGTGGCACCAATTAGGAAGATTGTCACCTTTGTGAGACGGACATCTTTGTCTGTGGCACCATAGCAGTCTGGACATTAGGAGGGTGAATGTCGCGTACAATGATTTCATCATAAAAAGGTTACCTTTGCGTGTGGGACATCTTCCTGGATGGCTGCGACTTCGGCCTCCAGATTCTGTGGCAGCAATTGCAACAGAGGAACGATTACATCAAGGATGTGAAGTGGGTGCGCTAGATTGAAAGATGCAAACTGCACTGGAATTTGGACATAGGTCACCCATGAACCCAAACTAGGGTTGGCCAGAACCGTATAAGTATATATACGCTGTATACATACGAACCGTATATACACGGATGTATAATATAATGGGTCCCAAACACAACGCGTCCACATGCTGTTTGTTATTCGCAGTCGGACAGGTTAGCTCACACAGTAGAAAAGACTGAACAAGACAGACGGATTTGGCAGGGAGATGAGTTACGCAGTCATTTGCAGGAGGCCACGCCTCTGGACGCTCAGGGAAGCAGATGAAAAAGGGCATCTTCTCACGCTGTTATTTTTCATGCTCCCCGTACACCAACACAGGGACCAGGAAGGCATCGATCGCTCATATGCCCACAAGCTGACGAAATAAACAGAAGGGAGGTCTAGCCAAGGACTTGGTCAATTTTGGTGTGCACTGGCACACCTAATGGTAAACACGTTGAGATGAGGATATCCTGGCATTGTGCTTTGAATACTTTGTGTCGCTGTCCCAGCGTGCTTTTTTCGTCATTCACATGGGGAGCAGTGCCATCAGCGCCCGTGTGGCTGCCTTTCTTTTCTTCACACCTGTGCCTTCGCCTTTGTTGAATAGGAGAGTGAACGTGCCATCACTGCCTGTATCGTTTCCTGTGAATGCCTTTTCTCCGTACCTGTGCCTGTGCAGCGTCTGTCTCCAGCTTGCTGCTCAGCTTCTTGGCCTGCAAGGACCCAAAAAAAGGAAGATGTTAATGGAGCTACGTCAAATCCCCTATACGCACAAACAAGATGCCATTTGAGTATGTGACACAAACACGCACGCATCCACGCACATGCAACTGTGAGAGGGGCAGCTCTCGAGTAATGGTGTCTCGAGTAATAGTGTCACAGGCTTTACTGCACTGTTCACCATCTTGTTGCGTCAGTTCAAAGATCACACGCTATGTATACAGCAAACAGCATGTGCACACAACACATTAATGTACAATGCACACATACACCTGTGCTGCATACCTTGGTGCTGGCTGTCTTGAGCTCAATCTGGCATTTGGCGTCCTTGCGTTCAAAGTTTTTGAACTCCTCCTGCGCTGATCCTAGCGCCTTTTGGATGGCCTGTGTGCAGAAGCAACGAGGACAAAAAGCACAGCAGGCTTAGCACATACAACAGCGTTGAGCACACAATTGTTTTTCAAGGAGAAGAATGAGTCCTTTTTACTCTTTTTATGGATGTGTTCTTGTGTGGAGCAGCGAGAGCAAAAAGAGTGGCTTGACGCAATGACACTAGCTAGATAAGATCCACCTGGGTAAGCCACGTGTGTGAGTTTGTGTAAGTGTGAGTAAGTGCACATAAACAGACACGTGCACACAAAATCGCATACACATATGCACACACACACACACAAACACACAACACACAACACACATACAGACACAACACTCACACACCTTAAATTCCTTCTCCACACCAGCAAATTTCTTCTCAGCCGCCTTGGCCTCTTTGTCGTGGGACTCAAACTTTTTGCGCTCGTAGGCAAGCTTGGACTCAAAGTCTTTGGCCTGCCCCTCAAGCTTGCTCAAGTTCTCCTGTGAGGGAAGGAGTAAGTGTGCAAGTGTTTGTGTGTGTGCGTGTTAAAGTGCGTGTGCATGTTTGTATGTGTGCCTGTGTGTTTATGTGTGTGTACGTGTGAGTGTGTGTGTGTGAGTGTGTGTGTGAGTGTGTGTGTGAGTGTGTTTGTGTGTGCGTTGTGTTTAGTGTCTGTGTGTACACACCATTGTGTGAGGCACATGTACTTCTCGAATTGCGTCTCCAACTAGACCAGTTGCATTCTGAAGGACCTATTGGCGCCTGGCTGGCATTCTGGAGGGATCATGTTTCAGCGAACCACGCACACAGCACACGTACACCAATGATACGGGACCCTTGTTTTAAAAGTCAACAGCCTGCGGCAGGGGATGCCGGCTAGAAACAGGAAAGCTTTTTGTGGGTGAAGGAAACACTGAAGCACCCATCGGGTGTGCGTCAATACAAGTTGCATGTAACACACAATACACCAGACATTGCCTTTGCCATTGCCGGGCTCAAGTTAGAACTTTCTTAAGTACAGTTCATGCCTATAAAGTAGAGGTTACAAGGAGGAGCTACGATGTACAAATACACACGCGCTGCATTACATACACATGTACACACACATGCACATACGCACACTCATGCAAGAGCGGTACTCATACCCACGATCCCCACACGCACCTGAGTCCCTGTAATGTGGATGGTGTTGGCATAGATGCGGTCGCGGAACATGTCAGCCTGCGTATGCGCTTTTTACAACTGTGTTTGTGAATGGATATTTTTGGCCCATGTTTGGCAGCAGAGCCGCTGTCAAGTACGAGAGCGAGCACCAGCGGCAATCTCATTCAACGCACTGTGCTCAGCCTCAGGACTGACCCACACACCTTCACAAGGCAATGATTGGGGGCCAACGAAACAATGAGGCACAGATTAAGGAGAATGGACACAAAGGACACGAGATTGCTTATGATGGGCCCAGAGCCTTAAGATAGGGGGCCTGTTAAACATTAAGGGCACCACTATGAAATCAATAGCAAGATGCACTTCTGGGTGCCCACAGAGGACTCCACAAACACATACACGTGCGCACAAAAGCACATATATAGGGTTTGCCAGAACCATATATATACGGTGTATATAGGGTGTTTTTGGCAGGGAAATCACCATATATACGGTCATGTAAGGTGTATATAATCGGTTCTGGCCAACCCTACACAGATACACAAACAAACACAAAACACATACACACGCCCGCACACGTACCTGTTTTGCCAGGAACATCTCGGCCTCTGTCTTCTTGCCCTCCAAAGCATCTTTCTCCTTCTCAGAGATCTTGAGCCGCTGGATCATGCTCTGCCGTTTGTCATTCACTTCCTCCAGCCTGGATGGGCAATGTTTAAAGTATGTTTCAGACACTGCAGTTCCTGACATCGTGAGCTGTGTGTTGGTGTGATTTCCTTGCAAATTGACACCCCTGTGGAATGGATCAATACCGCTGCACACCAAAACACACACAACACATTCGAGCCTGACCTTCGATCTCTACTGCCCATTTAATCATTCATCCACTGGTTATAAAAAGAGTGCTCTTCCGTGAAAAAGTCTATTTGTTGGCGGATCTCTCTCTCTCTCTCTCTCTCTTTCCCCCTCTCTCTCTCTCTCCCTCTCCCTCTTTTTCTTGCAAGCGATTCACGTTCATTGCCACACTCTCTGAAGCAGCTCGTAGGCTGAACACTGAGCAACTATTTTACGAAAGCGCTCTGCACATTTCACGCTTTCAAGCAGCGTGCCCTTCCTTCAGTATCCACTATAACAATCCTCAACCACAAACATGCACGCTGTTTCTTAGCAGTGGCCCTCTTGCCGCCCAACCACCATCAACAAGCAGAAACTTAGCAAACGGGAAGCATCTCTCACCCCTTGTGGACCCTGGCTGCCTTATGCACCAGTCCAAAAGCCAGAGTTTCTTAGTGCACGCTTCATATCTCCACTTGTTACATATTTCCACTTGGTGCACGCTTCACATTTCCACCACGCAACTAGCCCACTTTGAAAACGCAACATCACACGTCGCACGGCAGACAACCCAGCACCCCACCCTTTAGACGCCTCCTCAATGGGCTGCACGTATTTGTCGGTGCCGATGATGTCCTCTAGGTACTCCAGCAGGCCCGTTTCATTCTTGTCCTCCCCCTTAGGGCGCATCATGCTGATCTGCTCCACCTCCCCCTATGAAGCAAGTGTGTGTATGTGTACGTGTATGTGTCTGTGCGTGCCTGTGTGCGTGTCGGTGTGCCTGTGTGTGTGTGTGTGCCTGTGTGTGGGAATATGTTGTGTGTGTGTGTGTGCAAACGCTCTTCCACGCATGCATGCAAGTGTATGTGTTTCTATGCATGCGTGGTGTGCATCATGCCGCCTCATGCCTCTGCGGGAGAAAAGGGAGTTGAGCAGAATGTACGTGATAAATACACAAATCCACCCCTTGCCTGTTGCCAAGGTTTTAAGACCGTTAAAAATGAATTTGCAGCTGCAAGTTTCAAAGAGCGTAAAAGAACGCACAAGCACATATAATAGGTGGTCACTTGATAATTGTGGGGGATGGTTTTCACTGGTGCGTAAGCGAGTCCCTATAGCAGTGAGCTGTGGCACCAGGTATGCTGTAAACAAAAATGCAGTGAGCTGTAGCACCAGGTATCGTTGCGAACAAGAATGCAAGTGCACTCAGCCTGCAAAACCACGTGAGCCGGCACAGCATCACCTCTGCACCTCCAGACAGGGGCAGGAATAGCCTGGCGGTGCTTACATGCAAATGCATGCTGCGTTATGCGCGCCAGTTTAAGAGTACATTTCATGTATATAGACCAACAGTAGTAGGTAAGGATGCTGTTGCTGCCTAGTGTCTAGGGTGCGCACAGGTGTAATACTATTGTTGAAGACAGTGTGTGATGCAGCCGCACAGTAATGAAACACATGCAACACACAATAGCTTTGCAGCCAACGCACAGCCCACATGCATAGCATGCTGCCGTACTGTCATTTGAACTTTTGCACTCTTTGACATTCGAAATGCATGAATGTAAGTCATTTGAACTTTTGCACTCTTTGACATTCGCAATGCATACCTGAATGTCATTTGAACTGTTGCACTCTTTGACACTCGAAATGCATACCTGTAAGATGAGGAACCTGTTGTTGTCTAAGTCAATGCCGAGGCCCTTCAGCTTGTCTGTCACCTGTGAAAGGTGTGTGGGCGTTCACGATGCAAAAAAAGTGTCAGACAGGAAAGCATACACGCAAACAAGACAGCGTGCATCGTGACAAAGACTCATAAGACAACCAGGTCAGAGCCCTATTTATCACTGAGATCCTATGCAACAAGGAGAGCATATGAGTCTTGGTGGTGTCGTTGGTCCGCGCAAGCTCGGGATGTAGGCTGACATGTTACAACAAATGAGGGGGGCTTCAAGCAGCTCACATTTTCCAAGAATGCGTGCACGCAGCAGCTGCTTTTACCACTTGATCCTTAAAAGACACAGAGCAGCTGTTGTAATAATTTGACTCTCAAAAGACACTGAGCAGCTGTTCTAATAATTTGATCCTCAAAAGACACTGAGCAGCTGTTCTAGTAATTAGACTCTCAAAAGACACGGAGCAGCTGTTCTAATAATTAGACTCTCAAAAGACACTGAGCAGCTGTTCTAATAATTTGATCCTCAAAAGACACTGAGCAGCTGCTCTAATAATTTGACTCTCAAAAGACACTGAGCAGCTGTTCAAATGATTTGACTCTCAAAAGACACTGAGCAGCTGCTTTGCAACAAGGCAGACAGGATGATCCTAAAATGTTTGTAAGCGCTCTGGCACGCAACCCTAAATCAAGTTGCACGCCAACATGCCTTACTTTCCCTTCAGGAATAGCAACAAGTTACACTCAGGATCATAAATGCCTACACTCAGGCTCATGTGCTTTGGCATATGCCTATGTGCGTTACACTCAGGCTCATGTACTTACACACAGGCTCATATGCCTACACTCAGGATCATGTGCTTACACTCAGGCTTATATGCCTACACTCAGGCTCATATGCTTACACTCAGGCTCATATGCCTACACTCAGGCTCATGTACCTACACTCAGGCTCACATGCTTACACTCAGGCTCATATGCCTATGTGCATTACACTCAGGCTCATATGCCTATGTGCATTGGCAGCCAAATTATGACTGAGGCATGATGAGCTAAATACTACAACCAGCCTGCAGAAGCTATGAGTTGACGTACAAAAAACCACACAATCTAACACACATATGTAGGGTTGTCCAGAACCGTATATACACCGTATATGACCATATCTTTGATGAAGTCCGTGGCAAAATTACCGTTAATACACCGTATATACATGGTTCTGGCCAACCCTACACACAAGCCTATGACAGTGATATGCGATATACTGTAAGCACGGTGCACCTACGTCTTTAGCAGGCACGCGCTTGTCGTTGATGTAGTAGTCTGAGGTGTTGTTGCGGTTGGCTGTACGTGACACAGTGAACTGGGAGTTGGGGACAACATCAAAATCCTCCCCCTCCTGTGTATGTGTGTGTTTGTGTGTGTCTGTGTGTGTGCATGTGTGTGTGTGAGAGTGAGAGAGAGAGAGAGAGAGCAGCAGCAATGCTGGACACGTTATCATCTTACACACCAAAAATAGCCGGTGTGGTTGAGCCACAATGGTGTGCTTTGTAAAGCTTGTGTCAGGAGCAAATTATATAGAAAGGGTATTGCCAGAGCAATATCCACGATGTCAGGGTAGCTTTGAGAATTGTCTCCAACTGTCTGCATCACACAAAGTTGCTAGAACCACAATGAGGTTAGAGCAGGTATCTGCATCGCACAAAGTTGCTAGAACCACAATGAGGTAAGAGCAGGTATCTGCATCGCACAAAGTTGCTAGAACCACAATTAGGTTAGAGCAGGTATCTGCACCGCACAAAGTTGCTAGAACCACAATGAGGTCAGAGCAGGTATCTGCATCGCACAAAGTTGCTAGAACCACAATGAGGTTAGAGCAGGACCTTTAACACAAAGGACAGCTCCTCCTGGCGTTTTTGAAGGCATACATTTTCGTTGCAAGGCTGAATTGTCCTTCATCTTGGCTTGCCAGCAAACAATCGATCAATATAGTTTTGTGCAACTTGCAGCACAATGTGACAATGCACCTCAAGGATCAAGAAGACTGCACCTTGTCAATGATATCCTCAAAGTAAACGGTGACCTTTGCAGCATCCAAGTTGCGGAAGTTGGTTGAGTTATGGATGAGCTCTGAGACCTTGTTAAATCGCAGCTGCGACAACGAGAAGCAAAATGATGTATATAGTATAATTGTGTGCCATGAAGGAGAGCTGATTCCGTGCACATGCGGCTTCTGCTGGCGGGCAAGTAACGGTAAATGTTAGTGTTTGTGAGTATGTATGTATGTATGTATGTATGTATGTATGTATGTATGTATGTATGTATGTATGTATGTATGTATGTATGTATGTATGTATGTATGTATGTATGTATGTA
>Ga0307942_1002385_pt1 | contig 15220 bp, 12 predicted proteins | sample OrgLakmetagen175_FD_201846 | JGI IMG/M metagenome (GOLD analysis project Ga0307942, IMG submission 201846) | Saline water microbial communities from Organic Lake, Antarctica - #175 | ecosystem: Environmental > Aquatic > Non-marine Saline and Alkaline > Saline | place: Antarctica: Organic Lake...
ACGCATACGCATACGCATACGCATACGCATACGCATACGCATACGCATACGCATACGCATACGCATACGCATACGCATACGCATACGCATACGCATACGCATATGCATATGCATACGCATACGCATACGCATACGCATACGCATACGCATAGTACGCATACGCATACGCATACGCATACGCATAGTACGCATACGCATACGCATACACATACGCATACACAAAATACAAGTACGCACGCACGCAGGGTGCTGAAGGTGATGGCGAAAAGCGCACGTCCAAGTTCCGAGGCGTCACCAGGCACAAGCGCAGGTCGGTGCTCACATGCTTTTAACGCCTTAATCTTTCTATGATGTCAACACCAAACAATGATTACCAGTCTTAGCACGTTTACCTCTGTGCTCCGCTTCAATTATGGGGATACATGCATGGGTTATTTGGGGGCCAAGTGTCTGATGTCTCACGCATCAAAGATGCAGCTGCACATAAACAGTGATGCCTTATCGAGCAGAACACATGCAGTCAGACGAAGCCTCAGCCTTGTCATATGAGGAGAGTCCCATTTTCAAAAGCGATATGCATGACTTCTCCATATTTGCACAAATCGACGCGTAGCGGTCGCTGGGAGGCTCACATCTGGATCAAGGAGCAGAAGAAGCAAGTGTACCTGGGTGAGTGTGTTGGGGTGGGGGATAAAATTTCCTTAAAAATGTCTACTTTTCGTTAGAGTTAATACATCTTGCGGTAGTAGCCCACAGGTCAGGACGAGTTGTAGCGCTCTGCCTCCACACAACAATACAATGACCAATCCTGCTTAGCAATTATTGCAACTTCTTTGCCTCACCTGTCTGCTACAACCGGGTGGGGCTCTGGTGTAAAGGTAAAACTAGTATAGGATGTTAGGGTTAAATTGAAAAGAATACCTCAACCCCCTTACCGGTACTGGAAATGTGCCTACAAAAGTGGGGAGGCGTTTGTCAGACGTTGGCTCTTAGGTACGCAATAAGCAGAAGGAGATTTCGATGAAGGCTGTCAGATCAAATCACTGTCACTGCAAAGTATAGAACTTCTACTATCGCAAACAAACGTAATGTTGCAACCCTAAAGATCAAGGGCCAGAGCTTAGCTACCACTTTTGTCATTATTTTATTTCGTACCTTTCGGTTTCTTTTCATCCTTGTAGTAGGGAGTTTTCTATATCCCCTTGACTATGTAAACACGCAAAATCCAAATTTTTTTCGTGTCTAGGAGGAAATGAGCACGAGGACCATGCTGCAGAGGCTTCTAATGTTGAGGCCCTAAAGATGAAAAGCCAGAGCTCACACATTCACTTTTGTCATTCTTTTCGTGTGTAGGAGGGTATGAGCACGAGGACCATGCTGCAGAGGATTTTGATGTCGCGGCCCTAAAGATTAAGGTCCAGAGCTCACACAGCCACTTTGAACATTTCTTTTGTGTCTAGGAGGATATGAGCATGAGGACCATGCTGCGGAGGCTTTTGATGTCGCGGCTCTGAAGACCAAGGGGAAAAACTCACATACCAACTTTGGGGTGGAGCGGTACCAAGGACTTATGGGCTGCATGGACTCCATATCCATGGAGGAGCTTGTGATGGCAGTGCGCAGACAGAGCCAGGTGAATGTTTGCCTTGTGTCAAAATTTGTGTGTTGCGAGTATATGTAAGAAAAATATTTACTTGTGTGGACTCCAATTCAGGCAAGGGCTAATAATTTAAGTGTTGTATGCAAACAGAAACAAGCTGAGATCCTTGAGCAGAACTTAGTGCCTGAGTTTCTGCTCTGTACACAGGCAAGATGTCAGATATTTGTTGTAGTAGCCTATTGGTGGGTATTGCCGAATAACATGGGTTCTGCCGATCAATTCAATACAATATTGGTGTGCAAAATCAAACGACAGACACGATTGTATATTTTGATGGTGGTGCCTTGCAAATGGACATCACTAAAAATAAGTAAATTCGAGCTGATGCAAAGGCATGCCGGTAGTTCTGCTAGCTTGGCTGGCCTTACTCCTGAAAAATGAATCACCAGATTCTGGGCACTTCACCTTCATCCAGCCATAAGTGTGACCTTGATAAGTGAGGTTGCAATTAGAATAGCTTGTTTAATTCCCAAATATCATAGAATCGTGGTCAGGTAAACTTTGGCAACTCCCTCAGCAATTGTTATTTGATTGCCATTCCCACACTTTTTCTGTGTGACTCAACATCATCACCTCAGGCGCATTTTTTTTCAAGGGCTCCAGATTTCCAGCTAACAGATTGAAAAAAAAAAAGCAAAGAAAATTACACGAGCCGTGAAAGCACTTCCCCACGTAAATTAAGGAAGAAGAGCTGCCTTGGTACCGGGTGCCGCCAAACTCCACCAAAGTAATTAGGGTTGTAGACTTGGCTTCATACCGGCTCCTGATGAGAGTTGTTGATAATGGTTTTGAAAAGAGCGCGTCTGTACGAGAAGTTTAGCAGGGTATAGTTGAACAGACTGAAGGTTAAAACTCTGCTCATGCGCCTGGGTCATCATGAGCAGGGAAGGTAATACTACTTATTGCATAATTACAATACTACCTGTTGCATAATTACGAGGTCCTTCCCTTACAGTTTCCATTTGTCTTCCAATTAAGCACATAACTTTAATGCCGCGGCTAGTCACATGCCACAATGTAAATAGACCTTGTCTATAGACCTTGTGTTGTTGTGCTGAGTGCCAGATGGATGGAATGCTGATGCCCAAGGTTGTGCATCATAATTAATAATCCCTCCTTCCCTCCAATTACCCAGCACCTAGCACACTGTGACATTGGACTCTCACAAGGTAGTGTATCATAATCCCCCTTTCCCTCTGATATCCTAGAACACTGGAGCATTTGACTGTCATAGAGTTGTCCATTATGATCCCTCCTTCTCTCTGATCTCCTAGCACACTGTAACATTTGGCTCTCACAAGGTCGTACATCATAATCCCTCCATAATTCCTCCATAGTCCCTCTGATCTCTTAGCACACTGTAAAGTATCACTCTCAAGGTCGCTACGGGCGCAGGCATAGGGCTTGGCTAACTCATTAGAAAGCCTGCATTCTTCTTGCATTCTGGTATCAAAAGAAGGGAAATGTTGCCTCTCCAGTCCCCTTAAGTTCCTAAGGCTCATGCCCCGCCAAGCATTCTTTACCCCCCCACCACACTGAACACTCTTGAATAACTTTCAGCGCACGTCCGTACTACTTGCAATACATTGTACAGAGCTTCACTTCTGCGGAAATTCAACACCCACGTGCCGTGACCTCTAACTCAAGACCTGTGCGCATAAATAAACAGGTTTGTGCTAGACGCGTTTAAAATGGATAATTCTCTCCTGCTCACAGGTCTGTTTCCTGCTCCCCTTTACATCCCACTTGAGCAGCACGTGTTGTGCAATGTTATAGTGGTCTCTCACCTGAGAGCACCACAGAGCGGGCGAGCATGCTCTCACATGCTCTCACTTGTGCTTTCACATGCTCCTCCAGTGGCTCCCTGCCTAACAAGGAAATTTTAATCCTCATGAATGTGTACACATTTTTCTGCTTGCCTCGCTCGAATCCATGTACAGGACTTCCTCCATGGCTCCTACAGCTTTCCATTCGTGACCCCATGACGTAGTATCTAGCTTTCCAACTAATGATTAACACACCCTACTCGTTTCTTTCCTGCGTGCAGGGCTTTTCTCGCGGATCCTCCACGTATCGAGGTGTAACCTCGCATCCTAGTGGTAGATGGGAGAGCCGCATCGGTGTGCCTGGATCCAAGCACGTGTACCTGGGTAAGTGATTTCTTTGTGACGCTACCCCTTGCATCCCAGTGGTAGATGGAGAGCCGCATCGGTGTGCCTGGATCCAAGCACGTGTACCTAGATGAGTGGTTTTTGTTGTGACGCTACCCCCTTGTCTTCTTGTCTTTGTTCAGGTTCATAGTTTGCATACGATTCAGTGCTGATACTGCCTCATGCAGGCCTGTTTAATGATGAGAAAGAGGCAGCAAGCGCGTACGACCGTGCCTTGGTTCGACTCCGGGGCGTAAATGCTGCCACCAATTGTGCACTGAGCGATTACGGCAGGGAGATGATGGAGCACCAGCAAGCGCAGGTCAGGATGACGATGAACACGAAGAAAGGCAAAGGCGTTCTTTTGTTGTACTTGCTGCAGCCTTGATTGCAGGCTTCAGGTATTCAGCAGAGGTGAGGGAGCACCAAGTGAGGCTCGCAAAGGGAGTTGGTCACCTCAAGGCGTTATAATTAAGTTTCTTGGCGTTTTGGCAACAACCAATGGAGTGAAGTTGCTGCTGCCGTGCTGCACAGGCATCTTACAACACAGGCAATCAATCTTACAACACAGGCAATCAATCCTGCAACGCAGGAAATCAATCTTACAACGCAGGCAATCAATTTTACAACGCAGGAAATCAATTTTACAACGCAGGAAGTCTATCTTACGACACAGGGAATTAATCTTACGACACAGGAAATCAATCTTACAACACAGGCAATCAATGTCCTGTTTGGTGTGTACTGTATAAAGACTGAGGCGAGGCATCTTACAACAGGCTTCTTACAACGCAGGCATCTTACCACAGGCATCTTACAACGCAGGCATCTTACAATGCAGGCAATCAATGTCCTGTTTGGTGTGTACTGTATAAGGACTGAGGTGACACGTCTTTGTCTAGTGGAGGGACCTGATAGGAATAGCACGCAAGCTTTTGAGTAAACTGTCAAGTGCCTCGCTTGTACTGTCAAATGCGCAGGCTCATTCGACTCAGTCCGGCCAAGCACTAGAGAACATTTTGTCTTGCAAAGACTACGAGAACTGGGTGAAAAATGGTCACACACAAGGAGAGGAAGAGGAGGAGGATGACAAAGGGGGCCTGGACCTGTCAGCCTTTTCCACTCAAATTCCACAGGTGATTATTTGCAACCTATTTGCCTATTTGCTGATTCTGGATATATTCCAGTGCTGAGTCTGGATACATACTGCTGAGTCTGGATATATTCCACAGGTGATTATTTGCAACCTATTTGCTGAGTCTGGATATATTCCACAGGTGATTATTTGCAACCTATTTGCTGAGTCTGGACCTAACCTTAGAAGCCATGACTAGCAGATGCGGCTGTGTATGGAATCATGGCAACAACGTAAACCATGCAATCTGAATTCTGGGCCCTGTGTGCATGGCAACGGCGTAAACCGTGCGATTTGAATTCTGGGCCCTGTTCTGGGCCCCACGCTTGATCACCGCAAGGCACACATTTGATATTGTAGCATCGACCTAGAAGCATCTGACGGCCAAGCTGGAGGACAGGTGAGATGGCAGGGACGCTTGGTTGATCATGGGATGTAGCAGGTCGCCAGAACAAAGATTGGCATGCTGACAAAGGAGGCAGATCGCAGTTGTGAACTTTTGCTTCATTATTTTGCATGATGCCAAAGAGATGTGGCTGGCTGTCAGCTGATTTAAAGTTTTGCCTTACTGCTTTGTTGTGCACTTGTGCACGTTTGTACACTTTGTTGTGCACAACTGCTTTGTTGTGCACGTTCTTGATGTGCACGTACTTGTTGTGCACGTACTTGTTGTGCACTTTGTTGTGCACAACTGCTTTGTTGTGCACTTTTTTGTGCACGTACCTGTTGTGCACTTTGTTGTGCACTTGTGCACGTTCTGTTTGTGGCAGCATAGTGATGAGGTGTATCTGTGAGGTGTATCTGTGAGGTGTATCTGTGAGGTGCATCTGTGAGGTGTATCTGTGAGGTGTATCTGTGAGGTATCTGTGAGGTGTATCTGCGAGGTGTATCTGTGAGGTGTATCTGTGAGGTGCATCTGTGAGGTGTGGCAGTGAGGTGTGGCAGTGTGGCGGGGGTTGTAAGGTGCCCAACATCAATATGGGAATGACAGTTTCCACAAATAAAAGCAAAGGCCTGAACTACGAGCGATTGCATCATGAAAAAAACGCGCAGGGAACGAACCGCCAACAGAGGTAGTTGCAACAATGGAAAGTTATAAGGGTCTACATTTCTGCAAATGGTACAGCAGGCTTTCATGCCCCTTTATGATCGTGCCTCTTCTCATGGCTTATCTTTTATTATGATCGTGCAGGGAGAGGAGTTTATTGCTGCCACCACCAATGCCGCCAACAGCTTCAACTGTGCTATGCCCGCGCCACACATTGACCTTTCAACATTCCATCTGCCTGGATTTGGTGCATCAGACGCCTCAGGAGGCCCCCTCATGGATGCAGCTGCTGCGGGTGAGGATCACACTGATTAAGTTGCTGCCTTTCAGTTAATTGCTCTTTAGCTATTCACTTGAGTCGCTGCCCTTCAGTTGCCGCTGCCCTTTATTCTCCGCCCTGCAGTTTATTGCCCTTCGATTGCTGCCTTTCAGTTTATTGCCCTTCAGTTTCTAGCTTAAAGGTGCTGCTCTTCAGTTCCTGCTGATCAGGTTGCTACCATTAACTTGCTGCCTATTATGTTGCTGCCTTTTGTGGCGCATGATGCACCCAATAACGTTTACAAGAGCATTGAATATGCCTTAGAGCTCGTCTGATACTTGGCCTAATCTGACCTTGGGTTTTACATGACGTTAGTTTATAACGTGATGTACAACGAGATGCATAACAAAATGTATAACACGATGCATAACTTCAATAATGGATTGGGCATACATTGATCCACCCACCCCACAACTGCTGTGTTAAAAATCTAGTGCATGCGTGAACTGTTGTAAAATATAGGCCTTGCACAGCTGTTTAAGTTGTATGGTGCAGTAATTATTGCAAGCGAGATCTGGTGGAGGAGTACTTGTGTACTCTATTGTGGTAGAGGGACTCCATTTCCACTCAAGCACACACAAAAACGCCCACATGCTTGCCTGCTTTAACATGGTTATGCAATGTACCTGCCACCCTACTGAATGCTGTATCTGTTGGTGTGCAATGAATCTTGGACACACTGCCCACCCATCTTGTACTGATTCGTGGAAAGTGGCCTTGAGAGTGCTTTTTGCACGATCAAACTTGTGAAAACCTGGCTAGGGAAAAGGCACTTACATACGGTACTTCACTTAAATTTTGCGGTAGTGCTTTTTGCATGATCAAAATTGTGAAAACCTGGATAGTGGAAGGCTCTTGCGTACGTTCACCTAAATTTTGCTGGTCCATCACACATCATCTTACACTGGGTAAATAAAAATTGTCGTATTTGGCTGCATATACTGTATGAACGCTTCCGTGCCCAGCCTTGACCTTCACACCGTATGTTGGGTTATGACCAACTCTCTCTGCAGAGGCAGCCGTGGCAGCTGTCATGAAGCAGTTTGAGGAGGGAGGGGGAGTTGGCAGTGGTGCTGCATACACAGGTAACATATTATTTTAATTTATCACTCCCAATCGGCGTTAGTAGATTAGTAGATGTGCTGTCTTATATTATGCAGTGACGGTGATTTGATCTGACAAATTACTCACTTTTTAACCACTCACAAATCCTCAGCTTACCACGAGGAGGACTAAGTGTAGCCTCCCATGTATACGAGGTCAACCTGGCAGAAGGTCACCCTATCTATAAGTTATCATTGTTTGTGAGGATTGATGACCCCTGTGTACGTAAATTGACAGAGGTGGTCATCTGAGGCCCCAAACACGGGTACTTTTGAAATGTGAATTGAGAACGGTGGCCGGGACTGGCAACAATCAAGCTCAGTTCCCAGAGGTATCTGCTGATAGCACCTGAGCTTGAATGTTGCCAGTCCCGGCAAAAATGTCTGATTGCCTGCGGCATGAACCCTATTTTTCACCACAAAATCTCCATAGCAGACCACCCACATTACCAAATCACATGATTTTTGGTGTTATAGAGTCCTTATAATAAACAAACATCATGGCAAGAAATGGAGTGAAACGGTCAACTAGTTGGGGATGAAAGCCAACAATATATGCTGTTTTCCCATGCAAAACCACCGTCCTAAAGTTTTGTTGGTCACTGTGGGCTTTCAGCCCTGCCGATTTGCACACAGAGTTACCCACATGAATTTAAGCACATCCTCGTGTGACTCATAATTCCAGATTCAATCTAAAGCAAAAATGGTACCAATCGGATAAAAGGGCAGTGGATGGCTGGCTTCCGAGTGCAAATAGGGCACATATTTGGACATTTCCCCAGTTGACCACCCATGGTAAATTGAACCCTGCTTGTTAACCAGCATGACCCACTCTTATAATTGTTCACGAGTTTGCTTTCACAATATGTGCTGTCCACTGCAACTTTTGGCTTTCCTTGCGCACAAAGGCATGCCGACGGTTTCCATGCCTCCGGCCAGCGGACCTCCCTACGGCTGTTTTCCTCTGCCACCCCATCCTCAGCAGCAGCAAGACGGCTTCCTCAATGCTGAGGGGGCTGCAGCACCTTCTGCTGCGGACGCTGCTGCTGCTGCTGCAGCAGCTGCAGCAGCTGTTTTTGGAGATGGTGCGGTAGAGGGTGCAGCAGGTGAGACAGCACGGATGTGGCAGTCTTGATAACAAGGGGTACTTGAGCTGGCGCTGGTGCTGGTGGTGATGCCATGATGGGATGGTTTATGCTGTCCAAGTCGTGGTGTCTGCCAAATCTCAATCCTGGCTGTGCCATATCAACGGCACAGTGTTTGGTTCTAGATCCTGCCGGGGCATATCGTATGACCAAGACATAGTATAACCCTTAGGGGGTTGGGGTTGATCTAAAAGAGGTTTGGTGAAGCTGCAAGAGGATCCTGTCTGAACCGCGCTGCTGGCATTGGGAAGCTGTCGCACAGCTCTTTAAGCCAGGAAATTATGGTGCACAGATTTGAATGTGGTAGAGCAGTCGTCTGCAGGGGCCCTTTCCAGGCCATGGCGTCGAATAGTGGGTCCAGTTGGGAAAGTGAGGTTTAGATGGGAATACTTAGGGTGTTGTTTGCCCCTCAAAGGCAATCAAAAAGAACGTGTGCTTGCACAGTTACAATGACAGACTTCTTGCAGTATCAAGAGTGTTTATTGCACGGGTTGAGGTCACAATGATGACCCAATATTTCTTTTGATCCACATCTTGTGTGTAAGGTATGAAAGAGTTCCATGCGACTGCCCTATGATAGTGTTTTATTTTCTGGAAAGGTCGTTCGCTCTAATGAACATCCGATCGTTGCTATAAAAGCACAGCAGAACGAAAATGCATGTACAGAGGTGATGACGATTTGCAAGCGCGTTTGGAAGGAAGAAGACCTCTGATATGCAGGCCTTATAATGGAAACGTTTGTTTGTTACATTGCAGGCAGTTGCTAAGACAGGATGGCAGTTGCAGATTACAAGGTTGTAAAGAGGAGTGTTGCTGGCGATTAAATAAAGTCCAACGCTTGATACTCGTAACTCTGCGTTTCACAGATGCAAGGCTTTTCATTTTTATTGTGTTCGTGCTTAATTATGTTTCGGTTGCTTATTCCTGCATGTGCTCCTATTTTGTGTGATCTGCTTGCATTTTTCTGTATTTGTCCATTTACATGCATGTACATAAGAGCATATGCATGCGCTTTTGATGTGTGAACCTTTCCCTGCTAGCCTGGCTGACCGCGGTGTACTGTAAACTAAGAGGTGAAGTCTGGGTCAGAATTTCTTGAGCATGTTGTTTTTTTGTAAGGATGGTGATGCTCTAGATGTCTGCACGCAGCTCTCTAATCCAGACATGACAAAGTCCCAGAAAGTATTTCAAGCAAAATGCTCATTGCTTCACATTAGTAAAGGCCAAATCATATACATAGTTAGCAAGAGGTCAACCAGAAACATTTGCAAAAAAACTAGGGCCTTTCACATGTATTTAATGGCACATTGAGGCTATGAGCCACACACTTTGTCCAGAAGGTCTACGAGAGCATGAAAAAGGAGGGGTAGATAAGATCTGGGTAGATCCAAAGATGCTGCGTTGTATGTATGTCGTCTAAGTCTTGGCGAACATGTAATTAGACAGTCAGCACTGAGCAAGTACTTTGCTTTTAGTTCAATACAACCTACCTTATTTTTAGGCTGCTTTAAAAATGGCATTAAAGCACAGGACAGGACTTTTGTGGACTAAAAGACTCACACTCTAAATGTTGAGCACATGCACTGGATGCTTTCATATAACATTCCCATTAGAAACGAAGCATAACATAGTCCCCAATCTTGGCGCGGTTGTCAGTTAACTGCTGAACAACTTCGTTGCCCTTCTTCCCCCCAAATAATGATTGAAACACTCCTTTTATTTCTTAGACAATGAGCACACATTTAGAAACGCCTAAAAGTCAGTTTTCCAGAGCAATACATCTTTAGAATTGCACTACGATATACAAAATCCAGTATGTATACAAAACCAGCTGGCTCTGCAGAGAGCTTAGACGCGTCGACGCAAACGTCTGCTTGATTGGAGGGCCCTCCCTACCTGCCGGCCGGCACCCCGCCGCCGCCCGTAGGGTGCACGACAAGCTAGCTAGCACCAGGTCCAGAATCCGAGCTTTCGGCAGCAACAGACAACATCTCGTTTGCTTATCAATCAATTGGCTCATCCATTGATGCAGAATGTCGGGCCGCCCGCTAGAGCCCCAAAGTGAACTCTTAAGCCGGGGAAAATGGTCCAAGCAAGTTTTTCCCCGTTGCACACACAGACATACGAAGGTATTTTTCTATCTGAACCAGTTCCGAGTTTGTCCTCCCTGCAATTGACCTTCAATTTCCACCCAAAATCCCCCCATTTTATACCTCTCTTCTCTCCCCTTGCCCTCTCCTGCTCGGGAAGCTCATTTCCAACCTTGCATGCATGCATACGTCCCTCCCAGGCATCCCCATGAACTTAGGAGCAAAGAACAGTACAGAGCAACATCCTGGACCAAGAGCCCTCCATGCCCATAGTTTGTTTGATAGTCTGTCACTGGTCAAACCGACTGTTTAATTACCACAATTCGGAACAATTTGGCACGGGTAAAAAATATGTTTAGTTCCGAACTCAATCCAATCTTCTGCAACAATAAGCTACATCTTCTTTCTACTGACTATGGTCTTTGGCCAATTTTGTTATTACATGTTATAACTAGCCGGAGAACTGTGTGATGTGCAGTGTGAAAGCTAAAGGAAACAACCATTAATACCCAACACACAAAGTATCAAGAATGTGTGGAGTGCAAACTTTTGGCCATTTAGGGTACTTTTCAAGGGCCCAGGACAGGCAGCTCAGCCTGCAAAACACCAGTAGGACCCAATTACTTAAATCCGAGCTTGCAGATGATCTTAAATTACCCCTAATACCCAACACACAAAGTTTTAAAAATGTGTGGAGTGCAAACTTTTGGCCATTCAGGGTGCTTTTTAAGGGCCCAGAACAGGCAGCTTGGCCTGCAAAACACCAGTAGGACCAAATTACATAAATCTGAGCTTGCAGATGATCTTAAAACACTCCTAATACATAAAACCCAATACACAAAGTTTCGAGTGCACACTTTTGGCCATTTAGGGTGCTTTTCAAGGGCCCAGAACAGGCAGCTCAGCCTGCACAACACCAATTTACTCCAACATACATAAATCTGAGCTTGCAGATGTTCTCAAAATACCCTTATTTCCCAACACACAAAATTTTAGATAAATCTATGAAGTTAAAATTTGGGCCTGGGAGCTCAATTTTTGCAATTTTTGTTAGTGCTGAGCCAGTAACCGCCGGGCGGGTGTGTTCGGGACAACCCCCCGCTTTAAGAATGTCAATCGAATCAGTGAAATCTACCGATTCAAACAAAAAAACAATTAGAAGTTGAAGTGCCCTTAAGGGTGAATTTGGCCATCACCCGGAACCAAAAGGTTTAGACAGTAAGAGAAGAAATTAGAAAATGTCAAGACGGAAGCAGAAGGCACCTAAAAAATCAGCCAACGATGACTTTGTCCCCCTATCAGACCCTGAGCAGCAGCAGGACAAGGTGTCACTGAAGAGAAAAACCAGGCAAGTTTTATCCTCACTTTCGTGTTGTCCCAACCAACGCTGTAAACATCACCTTGCACTTCTCTCGCCCACGCAACACGTGCGCACAGGTCACAAAACACGCAGCAGGTGAGATGCGTCTTTTAGTGCATGTTTGCTTCAGCAATTGATTTGATTCCCACAAACCGGATGTTCGGTTGTTGTGCACGTGCAGCATGGCACACGTAGCGCGAAAGAGGACCAGCCTGATGCTAAGAGGGCTCGTAAAGGCGTCATAGAAGGTAAGGAACCAAGCACGGAGGAAGGGACGGAAGTACCAAAGACTGGCCTCGCCACGACAAGCAAACAGACAAAAACAGTTGAGTCCTTACCCCAAATAATTCCAATCCTGTGTCCTTTCGCTCACAAGCCAAGCCAAGGCTCTGGTCATACACATGCAAGTACCTGCATGTTGGCTAAGGCCACATGCTTTAAAGGGCATGGTTTGGCAATAAGGACAGAGCAAGCCACCACAAAGGAAACTGCTGATGTCCTGCTGACCTTTTCAGGTGTAAGGAAAAAGAAGAAAAAGCTCAGGAACCCGGCAGTAGGAAGGCGCAAGCGCAATGCAAGTAGCAGCAGCAGCAGCAGCAGCAGTGCCAGTAGCAGCAACAGCAGCAGCAGCGGTGATCCAGACTTTGTTCAAGAAGAGGATGGGGAGAGCTCAGGGGCCTCAGGGCTGTTAGGAGAGGAGGAAGAGGAAGCGGGAGAGGGGAGTGAAGAAAATAATGAGGCCAGGTATAACTTGCATATTGTGAAAGCATCTCTTTTCTTTCTCCATTTGCCTCTAAAGTTTGGCTAGCTCATCCATTTATGCAACTTTGTTCAGGTGTTTGTTGCCTGATATTCCTTATTAGGTTTACCTATACATTCAATTGCTAAGGCAAACGGACCAGGTCGGCTGTAATAATGTCTTTTGGAATGCACTCGCACTCCTGGGAGTAGGGCCTTACACACATGACATGTGCAGATATGCATGCACGCTATGCATTCACAATTTTCACATACATGCAAATACAAGCACATCAACTCACACTCACTCAAATACACACTGCACACTCTCTCACGCACACACAGACACACACAGACGCACACACACGCGCCCACACGCAAACACGCTCACACACATACACACACGCGCACACACATACACACACACTGACAAGCATATGCCTTGACACACGCGTGCAGGTCTTTGGGTGCAAGGGGAGGGAGGGGAAGCAACAGAGGAGGTCGTGGGACAGGTACGCGCACTTGTTTACTATAACGTCCACTGCGTTTTTGCAGTGAGTGGGCACACCATCGTGTGGTTTTCTGAAAGCACAGGTGCAGCAAAACATGGGATGGTAATGATTAAATGTAAATTCACTCCAGAAGAGAGTGGCAGCTCTGCTCGCTGCAGTGTGGAGGGTCTGGAATGCTGGAATTCCTGCTTTGAGGGACGGCCAGAATTGTAGATCAGGTCAAGAGGTAAAGGAATGACAACAATTAAAAGGAAGGAAAAAATGCGCATGCAGTGCGAACCACTCCCCACTTTGATGATCAATGATCAGGAGCTGCTTTGACTTAGTCAAACCGTGACCATATTCACACCTGTTGATCGTGCGCCACGTAGTTTCTGTTGGAAATGATTTTATATTTACTTGTTTTCATGATTCTACTCCGGCTAGGTTCCACCGAATGTTAGAGGGGAATTTACACTTGGTCAACCATCTGCATGCTGCAGAGTAATCTGCAGTTCTGGCCAACCCAAAAAGTACTCTGCAGTTCTGGCCAATGTACTCTGCAGTTCTGGCCAACCCAAAAATTACTCTGCAGTTCTGGCCAACCCAAAGTACTCTGCAGTTCTGGCCAACCCAAAATTTCTGCAGTTCTAGCCAGCCTAAAAAGTACTCTGCAATTCTGGCCAACCTAGAGTACTCTGCAGTTCTGGCTAGCCCAAAAAGTACTCTGCAGTTCTGCCCAATGTACTCTGCAGTTCTGGTTAACCCAAAGTACTCTGCAGTTCTGACCAACCCAAAATACTCTGCAGTTCTGACCAACCCAAAGTTTCTGCAGTTCTGGCCAATCCAAAAACTACTCTGCAGTTCTGGCCAACCTAGAATACTCTGCAGTTCTGGCCAACCCAAAAAGTACTCTGCAGTTCTGGCCAATTCAAAGTACTCTGCAGTTCTGACCAACCCAAAGTGCTCTGCATATCTGGCCAACCCAAAAAGTACTCTGCAGTTCTGGTTAACCTAGAGTACTCTGAGTTCTGGCTAGCCCAAAAAGTACTCTGCAGTTCTGCCCAATGTACTCTGCAGTTCTGGTTAACCCAAAGTACTCTGCAGTTCTGGCCAACCCAAAGTCCTCTGCAGTTTTGGCCAACCCAAAGTCCTCTGCAGTTCTAGCCAACCTAAAAAGCACTCTGCAATTCTGGCCAACCTAGAGTACTCTGCAGTTCTGGCTAGCCCAAAAAGTACTCTGCAGTTCTGCCCAATGTACTCTGCAGTTCTGGTTAACCCAAAGTACTCTGCAGTTCTGGCCAACCCAAAGTCCTCTGCAGTTTTGGCCAACCCAAAGTCCTCTGCAGTTCTAGCCAACCTAAAAAGCACTCTGCAATTCTGGCCAACCTAGAGTACTCTGCAGTTCTGGCTAGCCTAAAAAGTGCTCTGCAGTTCTGCCCAATGTACTCTGCAGTTCTGGCCAACCCAAAACGTGTACGATTTAGACATACAGGCTTGCTGGCCGTCAAGGGATGTGGCTGGTAGTGTGCACTGGCAGTGATGACCACTCCCCATTTTAAGGAAGAGGAGCCGCTTTGCAACCGGCTCCGTAAAGCAGCTGTGCATTTTGCGTTTCTAGGCTGGGGGTGAGGAGGGGGAACAAGGGTGGGTTGATGAGGGGATGTCTCCATGAGCAGATCGCATTGGTATTGTTTTTGTGCGTATTGTTTAGGATTTTTCCTATACATGTGTATGTACGTGAGTGTGTGTGTGTGTGTGCGTGTGTCTGTTTGTGTGTGTCAGTGTAATTCAGGTGGGAGCAAAGGGCTCCCTGGCCAGATTGCAGAGGCACATCACTTGAAAGCCCCGCTCACAGAGGGTGGCAGGGGACGGCATCCTGGCCAGATTGCAGAGGCACATCACATGGAAGCCCCGCTCACAGAGGGTGGCAGGGGACGGCATCCTGGCCAGATTGCAGAGGCACATCACATGGAAGCCC
>Ga0307942_1002386_pt1 | contig 15217 bp, 18 predicted proteins | sample OrgLakmetagen175_FD_201846 | JGI IMG/M metagenome (GOLD analysis project Ga0307942, IMG submission 201846) | Saline water microbial communities from Organic Lake, Antarctica - #175 | ecosystem: Environmental > Aquatic > Non-marine Saline and Alkaline > Saline | place: Antarctica: Organic Lake...
CAAGGGAATCTTGATCCTAGCTTAAAACATTTCTTCAATAAACTGGCTACCCCGAACGTGTTGGGCCATTCTCATACTGAGGTGGGAAGACAAGCTGGTGCTGTGTGCGAAGGCTAACAAGATGTCCATCGCATGCAAAGGTAGACAGGCGACACAGACATATGATTCCTTTTTTTGTCATTCCACCAGCCAGGAGCATTGCAAAAAATTACACCAAAATGTGTGTAATCTTTAAGGCTATCAGCAAAACAGGCGCACTAGGATCATGCGTTGTCTCCATGCATATAGGCAGCAACAAACGGATGACCATGCAAAACCTCCAGATTTCTGAAACAGCCGAAAATATAAATGTTCCCAAATGGCTCTTCCCATTCCACTTCCCAGATAAAGACAGATTCATCTCTAGACGTCCAGATTATGTGCTAGATACTCCCATTGCTGCAAAAACACAAAAACAACAAACTAATGTAGGGGGGTGAATTCTTCGAAGTGGCAGAGAGCAATTAAGGAGACTGGGAGCACCTCAGCAGCACCACCAGCCACCAATAGAGCCACCAGCCCCAAACTAAACCGACCTAAAGACCTCAGCAAACATCGGCGTGACATCCACCTCGTCAAAATCAAGTACTGTGAGGACACCAGACCTCAGAACAAGATGAACGCCGCAAAGGGACAGCACAAAGACCTTTGCTACAGTCTCCAAAGAGCCTCCGTTACTCTCCACGTCATCCTTTTGGGTGTGGGCGGCACCATCTACAAGACTCACACTCTGAAGCCTTTAAAAGAATTGGGTCTTGATTCTCAAAAAGTTAAGGAGCTTGCCTCCAAGCTCCATGTGCACTTTGTGAACTTCGCTGCTTAACTTGTCCTTACCAGACGTGCCCTTTCCAGTGCTGTTATCAACTTTCATCAGGAGCCGGTTTCAGGCCAAGCCTGCAACCCTCTTGATCCTCATTGATTTTTCCTACCTTTTACGGCGGAAGAGCTTTACTGTACCAAAGTGGCTCCTTTTCCCTAATTAATGTGGGGAGTGGCTTTCACTGCCTGCGTAGTTTTTTTTTTTCCTTTTTTTTGTGTGAGATGAGTCCTCGTAATAATTCTGCTGGAATGATGAGCCTCATGTGGTGTCAAATTGTCACTAGGTTCTGCCGATAATGCAAGACGAGTTGCCCGTGATACCTAACTGTGTAGCGCAGCGGCCAAAATGGTTAACCTGGAGAATGAGCGATAAGTAAATCGTACTTAAATTATACATGTTACAGTTAAAGGAAACTACAGAGTACTCTGCAGCCTGCTGCAGAAGTACTCATGTTTTTGGAGGCGAGTGCAACCAAATGTCAGTTGGAACTGTCTTGCTGCAGCTTGCGCTGTAGAAACCATCTTTTTACACCGGGTCTTTAGTCAGAGCTTAGGTTTAGTTCTTCCCTCTTCCTCTCGACTTTCTCTGCTTTTTGACCTTGTTGGCAGGTATGGGTGTCAACGGCCCAGCCTGCTAACTTTCTTATCACACTTCTATTAGGAGGGCTTCATTTTAGCCGGTTCGGTGTTTCTCAGTTTTTTCAGGCGGTTTCTCTCTGCTCATTTTTCCTAGGCAGAGTTTTTGGAAAATGTGTTTGAGTCTTTCCTGGATGGTTGGCCATGCATGTGTAAATTCCCTTCCAACATTCGGTGGAGCTGAGCCGGAATAGAACAACCCATACTATCGGTAGTACCCCCTCCCCTGGCTATGAAACCAAGAGACATACAACCAAACAAAAGCCATATACATTTATTTGAAATTAAGTAACTACTGTGTAGACACTTCCCCTACTCATCAAGCTGAAAAGGCATGAGAACAACATGAGCTGCTAATGCCTCGCTGATTCGGACACCATAAAACCCTTCACACCATCCTGGTAGGAGCAACAGGCACCATTTACAGCAGCCACACAAAGAACCCACTCCACAGCTGCGGAGTTACTGGTCTACACACAGCACTCATGAAAAAACAAGCCTGCATGCAATCAGATCCGCAACAAAAATCATACAGGTGAGATGAGATATTGAACACAACCCCACAAATATCTGAGCAAAACTCCTGGTGGTTGTGCTGGCTTCTGCCTCCCTTCTACCTAATTGAAAATAGTTTTTTATTTATATTCTCCAGGTGGGATGTTGTGTGTCTCCGCATCCATCGGATGGTGCAGAACACAAAACTACATCCATGTCGGTAGTGTTTACATTACCTGCGTTCTCTTTCGTTTCTTTTGTTACCAAGGTTATTACCAAGACCGATACAAGGACAGAAAGACAGAATTTTCCATGCGCGATCCAGTTGATTAAAGGCAAGTTCTATCCCTGACACCAGATTACTAAGCAGCCCGTTAGTCATCATGTACATCATGCTCTCGGATGTCATCCAGCTTTCCACAAAAAACTTTGCGGTACACGATCTACAAGAATACACAGGGGATAGGAAGGTGCTCTGTTAAAAAAGGCACGAGCCAGATTATGAGTAGGTCGACGGCATAAGCGTGTAATTGAAGCCTGCGATCCTCCTTATCTCCATAAAAAGTTCCGATATCGTGATCAATAATAGTAAAGTGCCTACTTTCCCTCAACGCGGGGAGCGACTTTCACTGCATGCACAGTTTTTCCTTTCCGTCAATGGATAGCCGTGGACGTGACGTGACACGTGAGATGGGGACTGAGGGCTGTGCATGTCTTAGAGCTGGTAATACCTACCATTAATCACTGTAGGCCTTTGTTGGCCTCGGCCTATTACCTTGAGGATGAGGAACGTCCAGTACAGGTGAAGCACCATCAGCAGAAGCAGGAGGCTGTTGAACAGAGTGTAATGAGGTTCCACCCCAATGCCGTGGATGGCTGCATACTTCAAAGACTCGGTGAGTGTGCTGCACAAGAGAGGGGTGAAAAAGATTTGCCCTCAGTGTCTGACAATCAACAAATGGCCAGAAGAGGAGGAACATGTGATAAAGAATGGTGATGGTATTGCAAGAAATGCATCAGCCTCCCCAGTACTCAAATGGGCATGTACTTGACCAACACATCACAAGAATGCTGGCCCTGCTCACAGTTCATCACTCGAAACAAATTGAGAGCTGCTGCTGCCACTTGCTCAGGGTATTACCTCCTGATGATGACCAACGGAAAGTAGATGTTGCGTGTCACAATCCAGATCGGGACAAACAGAACAAACATGCTGACACCGATGGCTTCCTGCTGAGCACACCTGGGTGGTAGGAGGAGGGGGTAGGAATAAGAATCTGTTGGTAGTTGCTTTGTAAATTGTATTGTGTCTCAATAAAGGCGCCTTGCATCATAAGTTACATCGGCCTGAGAACAAGAATTGAGAGAATGAGAGATGAATGGATGACTGTTAAGATGTATTGACTGTAACCAGTATCAAAGTGGCTCCTTGTCCTTCACTTATCTGTTCTGGGAGGTGTTTTTCACTTCTGCTTGCTTGGTTTTTCTTCTTTATGCATCAGATCCCCAACGATGTCACCTTTGGCAAGGCCATTACAGATGAACAGAGGCCTTCCAAAGACGAATACAGTTATCTTGCCAAATGATGCAGTAGTAAAGCATTGCGATTAACTGAGCATATTCTATAGCATTACGTGGAGACTTCCAAAACACCATGATAAGTACACACCTGCACAGCTTGGCAGCTTCCAGAAAGATGTCAGACATGTCATGGACAAGCAGGACCATGACTCCCACACGCGTGAAGTTGACGTAGTAGGAGTACACCAGCAGCAAGGTGGTGGCAATGTGGTGTATCATGCTCTCCAGCCAGTCTTTACGGCGTACCTAAGCAAAGGGTTAGATGTCAGGATATTGGTGATATGAGTGGTACACAGTGACTCAACCCAGCCAAACAGCAGCAGCAGCCGCGAGGTCTGGTTATTACCTTACTCACAAGCCCCAACCATCGCACTACGCACCCATCTTTATGTGGGGTCCTTACACTTACGTTAGCACACTCACCCAAGTCCATATAAACACACATGCACACACGCATGCACACACACAAAATATATCACACAGCCATCTGCACCTCATGAACAGCTAAGAAGTGGATGGCCTGGATATAAAACCCCGTTTCTAAGGCGTAGAAAAACAGCACGCCCTTGGACACGGTGAGGTTGCAGGGCGGAAAATGGTTGCAGCCTAGCCAGTAGAACCTGAGAGCATTGGGCAAGGAAAGGCGGACATCGGCGATAGTGAGGGGGGTGAGCTCAGCAAAAAGATGGACATGTAGTTCCTGCGTCGAAGTATGGCTAGCTTACGCTAGGAGGAGAACCGTTTGGTTGTGTAGGTTATCATAACGCCAGTGAGGGTTGCGTTTTAAACATGTAGTTTTTCACATTGGCAGGCTATTTTTGTTTGTATGTGTTAATACACATCACAGAGGTTAAAAAGCTGCATAAAAAAGCAGAACAGAATGGCGCCTTGCCTCAAAAACAGTGGCGCACACACATGCAGACACGTACATAAACACACACTCATATAAACTAACGACACCACGTGCAAGGAAATTGAAACCTGTTTAAACCTGCATGTTAAACCACCTACCGCGTGTCCGTGAACCAGACCTCCCCATAGCTCACGAAAAAGGCGGTGAGGGTGAAGGTGACGAACACGGTCAGCTTCCATGCAGATTCAATGAACTTCTGCATCCATTCTGTCTTTTGTTCCTTCGTCATCTTGAGCTGGTGCTTAATGTACACCTGATTGGCTGCAGGCTGTGGACAAGGACGTTGAGGGACAGGAGGAATGATGTTTGGCCTTCTCGCGTGTAACTTCCTGATCAATGCCCTGCCCTAGTTGTTTAAATTGCTACCGGTTGTTTAGAGTCAGATTGGAATGGAGATTACAGCTGGAGTGACAACCTCAGCAGCGTGGACACATCAGCAAGCTCACCTCGTAGATTGCGGCTCTCAGGATGCCGCGCAGCAGTGGGAAGGCCAAGGCAAAGAAGATGGCAAGCCCATAATCATTCCAACGGTTGCCTAGCAGGAACACTTGCTCTGGCTCAGGATTGTCCAGCACATCTATTTCCACCTCGTGATGGGGCAGCAAAGCTGCCATGTACCGCCTACAAGTTGATGAGCCAGGGATGGACATGCGAAATAGTATCTCTGATGAAGACCTGTTCATTGCATGTGATACTTTGCATGGTGCCTGTTCTTCATTAACTCCAGAATGTACTGCATGGGTGTGAACATTGTCTGTGTATGTTCGTTTTTCATGTGAGAGTGAGTGTGCTTGTGTGTGTGTGTGTGTGTGTGTATGTGTGTGTGTGTGTGTGCGTGCTTGCGCATGTGCGTGCGTGTGCGCTCGCATGCATGCTTGTGTGTCAGTGCCAGTGCGTGTGTGTATGTGTGTGTGCGTGCTTGCGCATGTGCGTGCGTGCGCGCTCGCATGCATGCGTGTGTGTATGTGTGTGTATGTGTGTGTGTGTGTGCGTGTGTGTGTGCCAAACATTCGTGTCCAAAACCTACCTAATTCCGCCTGCATATGCTGTATTTAGTGCCATGATATTAAAGTAAATATTTTATTCTTGCTGACTTTGCGCGATCTATAAAGTAGGTGCACAAACACAAACAAACACACACACACACAAGCATTGGCACATATTGACACATGCACGTGTGTACACACATACACACGCACGCACGCACACACACACACACACACACACACACAGACACACACACACACACACACACACACACACACACACACACACACACAAACACACACACACAAACACACACACACACACACACACACACACACACACACACACACACACACAAACACACACACACACAGACACACACACACACACGCAAAACGCACACACACACACACACACACGCACGCACGCACGCACGCACAAGCACGCACGCACGCGCACACACACACACACACACACACACACACACACACACACACACACACACACACGCGCACACACACATGCATGCTATCACACATACAAACCACGTTCACACACATATACACACACTTATACGCACGCAGGTCCCAAGATGGAAGTGGAGTTTCCTTTCAACATTGTATTGGACGAACCTAGCTCAGAAGATGAGAGCACCCTTTCCAGCCACGACCAAAATTCAGATCTGTTAAGAGGCGAGGATGGCGATGAACTAGAGGCAGACGACGATCAGGGCATCTTTGAGGAGAGGCATATGTCTGACCCTGTAATTTCTTTTGCGCCACCCAATGATGAAGAGGTAAGAGGCTAAAATCCCAAGACTGCTCTGTGCGTGTGTGTGTGTGTGTGCATTTAGTGCACGTGCGCGCACGTGCGCGCGTGCGTGCGTTTGCTTGTAAGATTGTGATCATTTGAACCAATGCTGAGAATTGCACTTTTTTGGCGGGTAATATTAAAAGTAGTACATTTTGATAAATTGTATACTTGGGTTTCACTTCAGGTTTTGGGTTCCAGGTTTTTCTGCAAGCGGCAGATGATGAGCATAAAAAGGAACAAGTGTGCAATTTAGAGCTGAGGTATTTACAAGCTAAGAGACAAGACAGCTCTGCCTGGTATTGGTAGTTTGCCCCTGCACACAAACTCTGTAAAAGAGTCTTTGTATGCGTGTGTGAGGCCCTCATACCCTCTACATTCTGAATTTTGTATTTGATTTCTTTGATTACAAAGTTTAGACCCCAGAGTTTAGAGATGGGGGACGCTGCAACGAGAAAGTCATGGGGTACAAAATGATGGGTCAGTATAGTTCTAGTGAGGGGCACTGGGCGGGATTCCAAAGATGTTTTTGCCAATCTACCTTCTAAAGTAACATCAAAAGATCATAAGCTACCGGTGTATGTGTTTTAATTCACTTGTTGCTCTGTGTAAAAGTTGACAGGATTCAATGCAATGTGTAAGGCGCCTGTACCTATGGGTGGTGCTTTAGCGGTCAGATACAGCATATAGGTGCTCGGAAAGCAGGTTTCACGCCATGGCCAATCTGATGCGTGCCCCACGATTTGCAGCTTAGAAGCTCAGCTGCATTGGAATTTACACGACAGTGCTAAGCTTGAAAACTGAAAACCAATCAGGCAGCAAGTACCCTAGGAGCGTATAAAAGCGTCCTCAATTTGAGCCACAGTTTTCCCCCTCTGGTATTGATCCCATGTAGATTGTAGCAGGGTCTGGGGTAAGTGAGCATAAGTAAGCACCGCTGAATTGCCAGTGGGGCAGCAATTGTCCAGTACACGGCTCTAGCCTTCTCACTCGTCATGCTTTCATTCTTGAAAACTGTACACCTGCCTTCAAACTTACGCAAAGAAGAGGATATGAATTACTGCAGGTCAGCTTGCGTAGTAATCGCAGAAAACATGTGCCGAGAAATTAATGCAGAGAAGAGGCAAGGTATGCTGCAAATCAGTGTGCACGTGTGCACTGTAAATGCAGATACCTAAGTTTCGAACATTGATCCAGTCATTTAAAGGGTAAGTGGACCTTACGTGATTTTGGCCTCACCAATGTATCTCCAGGCTGACACCTCGGCAGAGCAGGCTGCTGAAGGGAGAGACCTGCAGGTGTGTTACTTAAGATACAAGATGCGCTTCCTCTGCAAAGATTACACAAGGAGTAGTAATGCACCACTCCAGCATTGTTGAAAAAGGTCTTGAAGACATAACCCAATGGACGCTAATTGCAGAGGCCTAAACTTAGCATCTCCGAAGTTGTGCATAACGGGTGCTAAAGTTACACGGCACTGTTTAGAAACAAAAGCAGTAACAAAAGTCGGCTCTGCTGTTTTGTTCACCAGGGCATTCCATGGTCACGCCTTCAATTTTCCCGGGAGCACTACCGCAAGACACGGGTGCGTTTGCGCTATTGTATTGTTTTTGTTCTTTTACAACCTTGGACACATTGATCAAAGATGAGACATTTGTGTCAATAGAAGTGCTTGTAAGCCTTTTGCGAGTTTTCATGTGTGCTTTCTCCTGTAATGCAATGTTTGAGATTCCTAACATACTGCTTGAAAGTCCTCTGAGAGCACTGAACTGGCTGAGAGCTAGCCTCTGAGAAAAAATTACAAGAAAGCTTGCAGCTGGGCCGTTGATACCCAAATTTGCCAACAAGAAGGAAACGGTAAGAGCAGCGTGTTGCTGAAGTAGAAGAGGCAAGAAGGAGTAAATGAAAAATCAAGCCTATTCACTGAGCCCAGCCAGGCGTGCCTGTGCTTCTCGTCCAATGGCTTTTCTTTTACTTCTTGTCAAAGCTCTGAACACTTACCACAAAGGAAGAATGTGCTGAGAGCCAAACTTGAGAGCTGAAGCTGAAAAGTATGGCTGCAGGTGATCTCTTACCGCAACTACGTGAACGTTGTGCCTGAGGATCCGGTGGAATTTCGGCTTGAATACAGGTAAAGGTAGAGAGCTTCCTTATGCACACCACGGAAGCATCCGCTTCTACCTGCCTATTCCCATATGTAATATGTATGTATGATGCCAAAACGCTTCGTACACGAGCGTGTTCAGTGCAATTATGTGTGTTTGACATTACTATGCTTGTGCACATGTGTGCACATGTGTGCGTGTACAAAGTTCTGATTGATGAATTGTTTTTTGCACATGTGTGTTTTTGGGGGGAAGGGACGTGGGGGTCAAAGTGTGCACGTGTGTGTTGTGGGTTCATGTCTGTTTATAGGCATGTCTGTCAGGATGTAAGGGAGTGTGTGCGTATGTGTGTGTGCGTGTGTGGTGTGTGTGAGAGAGTGAGCACATGTGTGCATTGTCGACCATTATAACTCAATCGGCTACGCCCAAAGAGTTATGAGAGTTCTCAACTGTCAGACGCTCTGTTCCATCACATTCTATGCATTCACAACCGTTTTCAGACTTTTAAGCGTGTCCCTTAAACAATTGTTCTGGTGGACCCAGGCAAAGGTAATTTGACAGGTGGTTGAAGGCCGGGATTCCAATTATTTGGTGTTATAAACGCCTAAAAGTACTCAGTCGTTTTCATGTTTTCATCATCACGTTTTCATCAGGTGCTGTGGCTACTTGGATGCTGTAGGCAAAAATACATTATGTATATCAGAATGCATACAAACACAAACCGGGCCCTGGCATTCCAGACCCCTCATTTAAACCGCTTTGGCCCTTGTAGTTTCGAAAGCGTGGGTCTTGTGAAGCTGTAGTTATGCAGAAGCTTAGTTTGGAGGTATACAAACAGTCTAATCAAACAGCTTGGGTCTAGGAAACTCGTGTGCAAGTCTCAGGCACGTTTACTTTGCTATTGCAGGCCAGAGCTGATGAAGAAGTGTACGCCGGTTGCTTACGATGTGGGCAATGGAATAGGCCCCCCTTTTCACACCTCAGACAAGGAGAAGGGCAGGAGGGGCTCGCCCAAGCCAGCATTCTTCAATTTTGTGCGCAATAGCCGAGCTGTGCAGTCCAACATTGTGCACTTCCAGGTACAGATGCCATACAAAATAGCCTGAAGGAGGGTTAAACAGATGCGTAAGACTGAGCTAGCTAAGCACATACACAGAGTAGGGTTCATACACGTCCTTCCATTGCAGAGGACAATGGGCCCAGAGACCGCAAACATTTGACGCTACGTGTCAATCAAATAGAATCACATCCGGAATGCTGATGTTGAGAGCTACCCGATGGTATATATAATATAATGGGTCCAATCAGAGGGTCAAAGGTGTTATAACTTTTAGGACCTCTCCAGAACTTTACTTAAGTCACTTTCTCTGAAATATAAAGGTACATCTGGATTTCCCGAGCTCAAGCCAACTTGCTTGGCACTATTTTTAAGGAAATAGGTTATAAGGGGGCTTGGCACATGGCCACAAGTCAGAGCCTTGTCTGGTTGTGTGCTGTAGGAGGTGCGAGAGCAAAGGAGCAGCAAATCCCTCTAAAATTGTGGCATAGTACCATCATAACATACTTAAAGGATTGGAAAAGAAAGGAGAGCACAATCCGTGGACAATTAAGCCAGCTGCCGGAGCCTGGCAGGTCATGTACCAATGCAAGAGCGTGCGCAACTATGTTACCGCCCCAGAGCTGTGCAAGAACTATTTTCTTGGTCATGTCTAGAAATCACCTGGACGTATGAGTTAAAAGGAGCAGAATGACACCCTTTATGTATGGGTGGGGGCATAGGAAGGGGGGATGAGGGGTGTGTTAGAGGTCCCTACCCCGTCATTTACTTACCGTACGAAAAGTATATCGCTACCTTCTAATCGTTGTTTTTTGGTAGGGGCGGTGACCCGGCAGTGCGGAGGACCTGCTTGAGGATGGTCACCGCCCTGCACTCGTTGATGTCTTTCGGAAATATATATATTTATTTATTTATTACTAAAACGGGCGGATGTGGGGCAGTAGCGGAAATTAAAGTCTTTGAGCAGTGCGAGCGATGAGTGGTCAGGAAGCCTTCCCAGCACTTTCTGACCTCCCAGCCCCAGCTCCGCCTGCCCCTGCCCCTGCACCCCCAGCCCCAGCCCCGCCTGCACCCGTTGCACCCGTCGGGAAGTTCCAGTGAGGGGGGACGATTGCAGTACTGTAAAAAAAAAATTTTGGGGGGGGCGGTGGATATATGGACGTACGGTACATGTGGCGCCCAATGACTTATCTACTTTCCTGTTAATGACCACAGAACCTCATTAAATATGGCCTCAAACTTCTTATTCCTGCACTATTTGCTTATCTTTAATGTGCAGCTAAGGAACCTCGTCTGGGCACTCTCTCGCAACGACTTGCTTTATGTTCACCTGAACTCTGTAATGCACTGGAGCCCCATCACTCGTACGCACACTGAGCTGCTGCGAATGTCTGGGCAAGGAAGGCGGACTGTTCCTAACTTGGGACGTGTGCAGGTATGCAAGAGTGCTCTTTTGTTTGGAGAGTAAACATTTTGTCGGAGCTACACTTAATTGTGCTGCAACTTATAACAACATTGTAGAGATTTGTAAGGGCTTTTTATGAGTAATTTGCTGTTTTGTCCTGCTTACTTGTACAAGACTAGACGACTCATGATGTCAACCAGTTCTTTCATCTAATTACGGGACTCCTGAATGCTGCATTTAATTACGCTGTGCGTGGTGTGGAGGTTGCAGGTCAGCACAATGGCGTGGTGCGGGGAGCTCGTGGCTGCTGGCGGCTTTAATGGTGAGCTCATCTGCTACAGCATGAGGGACAGCGGAAAGTTTCTGTACGGGGAGCGCATTACAAACAGGTGGGACGGATGGGGTGTGGGAAGCGCTGGGACATTATGGCATGACATGATAAAAGGACATATGGCTCCCATTAAAGGTGGACTGCCTGCCAGTAACGAGGCACATTCTTTGCTGCCTACCTTACTGCACATTTACACATTTAGTATTGCAAGAATGGACATAAAACTTAAGGTGCCAATATCCATTATAAACAGGGATGTGTCATACAGTCAATTGGGACGTTTAATACGGTAAAATACGTCTTAAATACAATATTCGCGTATAATATGATCGTATTTTTATGCTATTTTGGGACTGTCGAAATTTGACCCAAAGTGGACCCAATTTCCCCCAAAACCACCCAAACGTTTCCAGTTCTTTACCAACATATCACGTGTTACTAATATGTTGCAAATTTATGTTGCGATATGTATCTCAACACATAATGGCATCGCACGCTCGCTGGAAGGCCGTTTGTAGACCGAAAAATGCCTTGAAAGGCCCAAAATGGCAAAATTTGCAAACGTATGAAACGGCAAAAATTTTTCAACAGGATTGATACGCATTTTAACATGATTTGATATACTGTACAGATATGCAGTATGCTTTCGAGCATTAAGCTATTGCAAGGCTCCTGAAAAGTTTGATAATACGTAAACTCGCAGTTCTGTGGGGGTTTCATTGTGCCCCCCCCCCCCCCCTGCACTTTTTAACTATTTCTGGATGCCCCTGGGCTGTTGCCTCCTCCCCAGGTGCAGAAACCTGATTTAAAGCAGCCCTGACCACACAAATGCGTCTCTCCTGGAGGGCCTTGCACATGGAGGCCTTGTATGAGTATATTCACTGTGCCTCCTAGCAGAAGCAGGGAGAAATGCTGACAGTAGGGAATTACATCTGAGGCCCAGAAAGCGCCCCAGTAACAAATTTTTCTTTGCAAGTTCGTGAATAAATTATTTTAAATTTGATTTGACTTAATGCGAGGAGCTTGATGTATTGATCAAAACAATCAAGCATATCACAGAATATTTTACAACACCACATCCAATTTTCCTTGTTACTTGTTTCACTTAGTCTGCTTTTCTAAGGCAGTTCCAAAGGGACCAGATTAAGCAGAGTTGCTCATGTTTTCTGTTCAATAGCCTAACTCCTATATTACTGTCTGAGAGTCATTGATGGATGGAATAACTTGTCACCAGTTGGGATTCAGCCTGAAACACAGCCTGTGGTAGAGGCTTTGTGAAAGGCTCTGTGAGCATTGTTTTACACCTTTTTCTGTGTGCCACATGTTACGCTTGCAGTGACAACGGAATTACCAACGCGCTAGAAATTTTTGAGTCGCCCCAACATGGCCCGCGTGTTTTAGCATCAAACAATGACCAGGCAGTCCGCATGTTCCAGGCACACCCTTCAGGGCTAAAGTGAGTTGAAAGGAGCACAGCAGCCCCTTTTTATTTTTCTTGTAAAAGGCTGCATTGCAAATAGCAAAACGCTTCAATGTGAATCAATAGAGACGCTTGCTTTGAATGCCTGGACTCTGAACGTCCTCAGAGGTATTCATGTTAAAATCCTTGCCTGTCAGGCTCGTCAGCTGCTGGGATTTTGACTGGGCTGTGAACTACTCTACGGCCCGACCCCAATCAGGCCAGGTGTTAGCTGTGGTGCGTCTTCTTGATACGCAGCTCCTTGAAATGGTTTTTTCCCACTGACATTAGTCTTTAGGATGATGGTTTGTAAGCTTTACTGCCACTCTCTTCTTCCGTTGCTTGCTTGCAAAAGTGAATGGCCGTTTACCATTTTCAGGTCGGCGATGACCCCACTACACACCTCCTGGACGTCAGGGCAGGGGACATAGTTGGGAGCCTCACAGCACATGCAGACTACAGCTTTGGGGCTGCATGGCACCCTGGTACGTGTTTTTTCTACCACATCACGCCAAACCTGCTGCTGTGCATGGGGTGGCATGTACCGTTTGTGTGCATTTGCTGCCCCCACCCTCTATATTAGTCTATCATGGCATACATTTACTAGTCACCATGCGTGTATGTGTATGTGTGTGTATGTTTGTGAGAGTGTGTGTGGAGTGGACGCAGGTCTGTTTGCGTCCCACAGCACGTGATATGCCTATGCGCTTGGAGTTTATGCTACTCGTTACTATTTTCACCTGCCTGTGAGGCACAGTGGAGAAGTGGTCCTGGCTCGCCACGCCCACCTGCTCATTTATGCATAATACTGTGCACGCATGCGTATGTGTGCATTGAGTGGGGATACGCGTCTGTACCTGCGTGCCTGTTTTACTGCTGTGCATGGAGTGTTGCTCCACCACATGCTTACGTGTATTCTCGTCTCTACGTAAGTAGCAGGGTGTGTGTTTTCTATGTTTGCTTTTTATTTGTCAGAACGAACGCATTAGTGCCTTATTTCACTCTCCCTGCCTGCCCACATGCGTGTCTTCCTGTATTGTTGTCTGTTTGTCTATTTGTATGTGCGAAGAGTAGTGGTCTTTGTCTGCCCTGCCTGCTGCTTGCGTATTTGCCTGCTGCCAGACTGTGCATGGCTTGGTGCATATGTGTGTGACTACATATGTCTCCTGGTACGTAGCGCGGTGCCTTCTGGCCTTTCAAATTGGCTATTCTCTCACTTCATGCTTCCAGGAGGGAACCTCCTTGCCACTGGCAACCAAGATACTACCACTTGTGTGTGGGATGTACGGCAGCCTTCTTCTCCACTTGCTAGGATGGCAGGCAACATGGGAGCGATTCGCAGCTTGAGATTTACTTCTGGTGCGTGTACCACTTAACATTCTGCGCCTTGTATATTTGCTGACTAGACTGCTAATTGTTTCTCATATATTTTGCATAATCACTGGCAGGCTGAAAAAACTAGACAGGCTGTCAAAAGTATACCCCACAGATTAAGAGGAAAAGCCACACCTTGGTAACAAGTACTGCAAAACTCCTCTACCATATCTAAAAAGAGAAAGATACAATCAACTGGTATACGGAAGGTCATCCGTCATCTGCAGGCTTGGCCCAAACTTGGCTCCTGGCAAAGTCACTGACAACGTACTGGAAGGGCATCATTTTATCAAAATCAGCTTGTTATGGCCAATATTAACTGCCAGGTTGCATTCATGCCCAAAATGGTTATTCTGCGCGTTTTTTGCAGATGGCAAATACCTAGCAGCAGCTGAACCAGCTGATTTTGTACACATATATGATGTTGCATCTGACTTCAGACATGCACAGCTGGTAAGTCAGTTCTTTGATAATTACACGTACGCTATGTCCTCTGCTCTTTGTTTCATATTTGCCCTTTTTCCTTCAACACTTGCTACTTAATCAATTAGCTCAAATCAGGCCCAAACTCAAACGCAAAGCTTGTTGTACGTACCTTGACATCTCCCGTCCTCCACTTTGTCTGCTGAGCAGATTGATTTGTTTGGCGAGATCAGTGGAGTATCATTTACGCCTATGGGCGACGAGCTGTTTGTAGGGGTTGCTGACCTGACTTACTCCAGTAGTTTGGAGGTGGGTGGTGCGGTGAAGAACAAATTAAGTGCACTTCATGAGTATAACAAGGGAATTCCTTAAAAAACACAAACACCTGCTGCATGTGCAGTATAGAGAACTTGATGCTTCACAGTAACTATAATACATGCTCAGCAACTGCCTGCCCGTACACTTCATGCATTGCAGTATGAGCGGGCTGCTCCCTCTAGCATTGGCGTGGACCTTCAAGATGTACCAATGCAGGTACGTATGCGCATGCTTTCTCGCAACCCTCTCATTTTCTCTCTCTCTTCTCTCTCTCTCTCTCTCTCTCTCTCTCTCTCTCTATATATATATATATATATATATATGTCTCTCTCTGTCTCTCTCTGTCTATTTATCCCTCTATCTATCTATCTATCTATCTATCTATCTATCTATCCATCCATCCATCCATCCATCCATCCATCCATCCATCCATCCATCCATCCATCCATCCATCCATCCATCCAT
>Ga0307942_1002387_pt1 | contig 15215 bp, 22 predicted proteins | sample OrgLakmetagen175_FD_201846 | JGI IMG/M metagenome (GOLD analysis project Ga0307942, IMG submission 201846) | Saline water microbial communities from Organic Lake, Antarctica - #175 | ecosystem: Environmental > Aquatic > Non-marine Saline and Alkaline > Saline | place: Antarctica: Organic Lake...
ACTTTGATGTTTTCAAGCGCTCTTTGGTAATTTCATGCCGTATCCGTGCTTGGTTAGGGCTTGTACACACCTTCCAAGCCACCAATGGGTTCGTCTTATTGCGCACTTTGGGAACCAAAAGCACAGACTTGGCCTGTACGCACTTTGTACGCACTTTATACGCACTTTATACGCACTTTCAAAGGCACTTTGAAAAGCTCAAAGTGGCACTTTGAGATTTCAAAGTGCCACTTTTAAATTTCTAAGTGCACTTTGAAGATCGAAAGCGCTTCTACGTCATTTAATGGCTCTTCATGTGTCTGAAACTGGGCACGACCATCTGTGCTCAGCATTAACGACGCTGAGCCTCTCGCAACAACCAAAAATCGGCAGATCAATAGTATCAAAGTGCACTTTGGTGAGGCACTTTGAAATCAAAAGCGCACTTTTAATATTTAAAAGCGCACTTTGAAACTATTTAAAAATGACAAGCTCCAAAATACGCTACTTCACCGGCGCTTGCACGTTTCGCGAGCATATATGCATTGTAAGACATGGCGGACAACCAATCTGATACAATTTGGGCGCAGGGGTGGATGTCCGTGGTCAGACCCATGTCCCGGCTAGGCACTTTAGCCTTCAAAGTGCCTATCAAAGTGCCAGCCATGGGGACAGTGACGTGCAAATAAGAAACATGATCACCGAAAGGTACAACTTAGCATGCCGCATGATCTTTAAGGCTATCAGCAAAACAGGCTCATTATGATCATGCATTGTCTCCAAAGATACAGCAGCAACAAACGGACGACCATGCAAAATCTCCAAATTCCTGAAACAGCCGACGAAAGTAAAATTGTCCCAAATGGCTCTTCCCACCCCGCTTCTCAAATACAGACAGATTTACCTCCAGCCGCCCATACATTGTGCTGGTTACTCCAATCTCTGCAAAAACACAAAAACAACGAACTACTGCAGGGGGGTGGGTTCCTCGGAGTGGCAGGGGGCAACTGAGGGAGACTGGGAGCACCCCAGCAGCTCCAGCAGCACCGCCAGCCACCAGCAGAGCCACCAACCCCAGACAGCACCGACCCAAATAAAGACCTCAGCAATATACCTCGGCGTGACATTCACCTCGTCGAGATCAAGTACTGTGAGGACACCAGACCTCAAAACCAGCTGGATGCCGCAAAGGAACAGCACAAAGACCTTTGCAAATTTCCCCAAGGAGCCTCCGTTACTCTCCACATCATCCTTTTGGGTGTGGGCGGCACCATCTACAGCACTCACACTCTGAAGCCTTTCAAGGAACTGGGTCTCGATTTTTCAAAGAGTTAAGAAGCTTGCCTCCAAGTTCCATGTGCACTCTGTGAACTTTGCTGCTAAACTTGTCCATACCAGACGTGCCCTTTCCAGTACTGTTATCAACTCTCATCAGGAGCCGGTTTCAGGCCAAGCCTGCAACCCTCTTGATCCCCATTGGTTGATCGTTCCTTTTCGCGGTGGAGGAGCTTTACGGTACTCGGTACCAAAGTGGCTCCTTTTTCTTAATCAATGTGGGGAGTGGTTTTCACTGCCTGCGTAGTTTTTCTTCTCTTTTTAATATATAATGCACAGATCTAGGTCATAGTCAGGACAGAGCATCTTGCAAGGATTAACGTCACGTCAACAAGTTTACAAAATAGTAGGTCAAGGTGAAGGAAAGAAATAACCCTACGACAATGAACAGTAATTATTGAGCCGTTTCTTTAAGGTGACGGATAAGGGGGGGCATTGGGCTGGGTAGACCTCGGGAGGCGAGGAAGTGCGCATCAAACATTGGGGTTCCATACACCTGCGCAATTGATACATGCACAACAGCAGTTGAGAGGGAGGTGTACTGCCTAGGTGTACTGCCCCTTTTGAAGCTGCTAGTCAGCTAATCACCAGGAAAACTAAGGAGGAGGAAAGGTACCTACTACTTCTCACTTTCATTCCTGTGCACTTAAAAGCACTTTCTTGCAGGTTGTGAAGCCTAGTACCGAGATCGCTCTACTTTTCCAAATACGCACAACAGCTAACGCCACCTGTTCCGGCCTCATCCCCTCAGATATCCCACAAGGACCCCATAAGTTACAAGAGTGCATTTACGCACCTTGGCCTCATTTCTGTATCCCACAAGGCCCCATAAGTTACAAGAGTGCATTTACGCACCTTGGCCTCATTTTTGTATCCCACAAAAGCCCCATAAATTACAAGAGTGCATTTACGCACCTTGGCCTCATTTTTGTATCCCACAAGGCCCCATAAGTTACAAGAGTGCATTTACGCACCTTGGCCTCATTTCTGTAAGTCCACATTGGATTGGGACGCCACGTTGTATCTGGCCGTGTCTCCAGCTGGTGGATCAAAGCAGCACGGTCCTATGACAAGCGCAAAAAAATTAAAACATCAAAACCTTGAGTAGCACGCCACACGCCACGTTAAAATGTCCGCGCCGCCCAGCTGACAGATCAAAGCAGCACGGTCTCACAGACAGTCAAAAGCAATGAAAGCCTTGAGAAAGCATGCCATGCTAAAACTGTCCGTGCCTCCCAGCTGACATATTATCAAAGCAGCACTGTCCTACCAAAATTACAATTGAAAGCATTGAGTACTCAAGGGAAAGCAAGAGAACAAGAGAGTGTGCTGTATAGATGATTGAAGCAGTGAGTAGTCCACGCTGTATGGCATTGCAGGCAACTTGCTCAAACAACTCCTTTTTGTCTGTGCTAGCCCATGATGCTGGCAATTTCTAGCTTTCTGTACATCTCTGTTTTGCCCCCTCAACATCATCAATGCTTACGGGGTAGTGAAGAAAAGTGCAAGGTGCAAACATCCGTGCACATTCTGTTGAGTATGACCAACATTTGCTCTGCTCTGCTCCATGTGGCAGGACACACTGTAGGACACATTGTAGGACACACTGTAGGACACCCTATAGAACACACTGTAGGACACACTGTAGGACACACTGTAGGACACACAATAGGACACACTGTAAGACACACTGTAGGACACACTATAGGACACACTATAGGACACACTGTAGGACACACTGTAGGACACACTGTAGGACACACTGTAGGACACACTGTAGGACACACTGTAGGACACACTATAGGACACACTGTAGGACACACTGTAGGACACACTATAAGACACACTATAGGACACACTGTAGGACACACTGTAGGACACACTGTAGGACACACTGTAGGACACACTGTAGGACACACTGTAATACACACTGTAGGAAACGAGAGGTTACAAACATGCAGCAGTATTATTACCCACCATCATCATCATCATCATCATCATCATCATCATCATCATCATCATCATCATCATCATCACCAATTCTTACCTTGGCTTCTGATTCTTGGCTTCTGATTCTTACCTTGGCTTCTGGTCCTTACCTTATCTTCTGATTCTTTCCTTATCTTCTGATTCTTACCTCGGCTTCTGATTCTTACCTTGGCTTCTAGTTCTTACATTGGCTTCTGATTTTCACCTTGGCTTCTGATTCTTACCTTATCCTCTGATGCTTACCTCAACTTCTGATTCTTACCTTGACTAATTCTTACCTTGGCTGTGTAGCGCCCTCTGCTCTGTGCTGTGTAGCAGGACTCAATGTCAGGCAAGCACAGGCAGCCCCGCCTCTCAGAACTCATGGCAGATGCAGGATCAAAGATCGTCTGCAGTTTGCAAGGCATGCATGTTCTGGAAAGTGCACACGTTATATATAATATACAATGGGACGAGGAGATGTCAGACACATGAACCGGGTTCTCTGGAGTTTACGACAGACGCCAGATCAAATATCACCTACAATTTGCAGAGCAAGCACACATACATGCACGCACAATAACGTGCACGCTACTTCTCTCCTCCACACACCCACCCCCTCCTACCCACCCACCCACACACGCATTTCCACACCCACACCCACACCCACACCCACACACACACTTACACACCCAAACCAACACCCACACCCCCAACCACACCTACACCCACACCCAGATAAAACCACTCACACCTGCTTAAACCAAGTGCTGAGCTGGCCCCACACAAACTGGGGACCATAGCGCTTAGACAGCTCTTTGTCTCCGTGGATAAGCAGCGCAGACGCCCCAGTTTTTTCAGGACTGACCTCAGATTTCTTGCGCCTGTATACAATTGCAAGGGAGCATGCGCATATACACCAGATTCAGGCACAGCATATTCTTTCGCAACTGATCTCTGATTGCTCGCGCCTGTACACAATTGCAAGGGAGTATGCATGCACACCAAATTCAGGCACGACATTTTCTTTTGCAACTGATTTCTGATTGCTTGCGCCTGTACACAATTGCAAGGGAGTATGCGCATATACACCAGAACTAGGCGTAACATATTCTTTTGCGACTGATCTCTGATTGCTTGCGCCTGTACACAGATGTTAACGAGGGACGTGCACAGACTGTTGCAAGTATAAAGGAAACGTGTTATCAGGATTTCAACCAGGAGAGCTGAACTTATCATTTAGTAGGCGTTGCATATCAGAGGCAGAAAGGGTGCAAGCATCCAAAAGTCATTGAGTAAATTACAAAAGTAGGCATTGCAAGTCAGAGGCAGAAAGGGTGGAAGCATCAGAGACGGAGCCTGTGGGACATACCTGCTCTTTACAATTAGTAAAAAGAACAAAAAGTAGGCATTGTATGCCAGAGGCAGAAAGGCTGGAAGCATTTGAAAATGGAGCTTGTGGGGCACACCTGCTTTTTAAAGTGCAGATCACCTTTAATGACTTGTGAAACCATGTCCTCATGTCTGAGAGATGAATTGCGCACGTCCCAAGCGTGTTTTAATAATATGCCCAGGCTCCCCTCATGTCTAAGAAATAATTGTACACGTTCCAACCGTATTTGTACACGTTCCAACCGTATTTGTACACGTTCCAACCGTATTTGTACACGTTCCAACTGTATTTGTACACGTTCCAACCGTATTTGAAATAAGGCACAGCTACATAGCCTCAGGTGTACTCGATACAAAGCTAAGGCAACTGCTTCAAACGTTCCAAAAAAGTCTGTCAACTATTTCAAACTGTTCCAAACGGTCTGTCAACTGTTTCAAACTGTTCCAAACGGTTCACACTGTTCCAAAAAAGGCTGTCAACTGTTTCAAACGTTCCAAAAAAGGCACAGCTACCTTAACTCAAGTATACTCAAAAAGAAGGTAGGCCAGTTGTGATGAAATGCCAAACACACACATACACACACATACATACCAAGTAAGACTGAGCTACTACCAACCACAGCTTGTACGTTTTTTTGCTCCACAAGCGTTTCAACAGATCGACAGTGCCTGCACTTGCCCATACTCCTTGAATGCACTTACTTTGTATTTACTACACTTGCCCATACTCCTTGAATGCACTTACTTGCGGCTCGCTCTGATACCTTCCCCATTTCCATCAACAGCTACTGCTCCGTCTTGTGCCTCCCCTGGTTCCTTCCCTGCTGCTGCTGGTGCTGATGCTGCGCAACTTGATGGCAGTGCTGTTGCTGCTGCTGCTGCTGCTGCCGCTGGCAGTTCTGCTGGTGCCAATGTTGGTGCTCCTGCCTTTGCTGGTGATGCTGCTGCTGCTGCTGCCAATGCTGGTGCTCCTGCCTTTGCTCGTGATGCTTCTGCAGCAGCTGGTGGTGGTGGTGGTGGTGATGCTGCTGCTGGTTGCAGGGCTGCTGCTTCTGCCTTTGCTCGTGATGCTTCTGATGCTGCTGCCATTGCTGGTGCACCTGCCTTTGCGGGTGATGCTGCCACTGGCGGAAGAAACCCTGAGGGTGCTGAGGCTGGCACCATTGCCATTCCAGTCGATGATGCTTGCACAGGTGCTGTTGCTGCTGATGCTGATGGTTTGGTGCTGCTGATGCTGATGGTTGCTGCAGCCGATGATGCTGGCGCAGGTGCTGCTGTTGCTACTGCTGATGGTTTGTCTCCTCGCGTGCCTAGGGTTGTGTGAATGTATGTGAGATTGCACGTGTTAGCTTGTGTGTGGGTATGTGTATGTGCCATGTGTATGCGAGCGTGTATGTGTCATGTGAGTGTGTGTGTATGTGTGTGTATGTGAGCGTGTGTGTGTGTGAATGTGAGATTGTATGCACTAGCTTGTATGCAGTTGTAAATATGTGTGCCGTGTCTATGTGTATGTGTGTGTGTGAATGTATGTGAGATTGCACGTGTTAGCTTGTGTGTGTATATGTGTGTGCCATGTGTATGTGTGTGTTTGTACACTTGTGCACCATACATATGTATGTGTGTATGTGTGTATGTGTGTGCTCACTCTCACCAGTGGCACCTGCATATAGGTGTGTGTGCATGTGTACGGATACATGTGTGAGTCTGTAAGTGTTTGTTTGTGCGTCTGTGTGCGTATGTCTGTCTGTTTGTTTGTGTGCGTGTGTGTGTGTGTGCGCGTCTGCTTGTGTGAATGTGTGTGCTGACTCTCACCTGTGGCACCTGCAGCTGCCTTTTTGCTCGCAGCTCTGCTCCCCCTTTCATCTCCATGTCCCGCATGTGTTTGCACGGCACACAGCTTGGAGGCAAGAGACTTGTGCAGCATGAGCAGGTCAGCGTGAAGGTCTACTGGCGGAGATGTGACGCCTGCAAATGATGCAGAGGATGGATGTCGCTTTTCAAATGAGATAAACAAGGGGGTGCTCTGCAACGAGGTGCTCATTGTCTGTGTGTGTGTATGTGTGTGTGTGTGTTTGTGTGTGCGTATGCAGCATGATATAAAAGGTCAGCGTGAAGGTCCACTGGGGTGGTTTGATATAAACAAGGGGGTGCTCTGCGACTGGGTGTTCATTGTCTGTGTGTGTGTGTGTGTGTGCGTGTGTGTGTGTGTGTGTGTGTGTGTGTGCGCGCGCGTGTGTGTGCAGCATGAGTAGGACAGCACAAAGGTTATCTGGGTTAAATAACCCACCCAGCCAGCCCCCCACTCACCCACATTTCCCTACAACACACCCCACACACCCCACGCACTCTTATAATGTCGCTCTGCAGAGATCCAGGTGTGCGTTGCCGCGTGAAGGCGCAGCAGGTCGGCACATGCGGTGTGACTGCCTGCTGCGTTTGCGTTGCTGCACCTCGCACTAGCAGCGCGCAGTACCGCTTCCATTTCACTCAGACACGTGCGTGCTTCTTCTGACGTGCTCACCTGAGTGGATAGGAAACGTGTGCCACAAGTGTGAGTAAGAAAAGGGGGCAGTATGTAGGGCAATGTGGACGGAGAGGTGTGCACAAGTGTGAGTAAGAAAAGGGGGCAGTATTTAAGGTAATGTGGACGGAGAGGTGTGCACAAGTGTGAGTAAGAAAAGGGGGCAGTATTTAGGGCAATGTGGACGGAGAGGTGTGCACAAGTGTGAGTAAGAAAAGGGGGCAGTTGTGCCTTCTTCCCCTTTTAGGATCATGAGATGAACCGGAGATTCTGGTATAGACTGCCTATGCATTCAAGAATGCCCATGCCAATATTCAGGCGAATAATTTTTTTGTAGGTGCTACAAGTCTGCGATGCTAAGACAAACACTCCTCACATTTCAGCAGTGATCACACATAACGCAGCCTAGCAGTCGCACTTTTTGAGGTAACGGCTGGTTCTGCAATCTCTGTAACCTCTGTAAATAAGAAAAGGGGGAGTACTCAGGGTAATGTGGATGGAGATGTGCAGGGCTGCCTTTCCATACAGCGCACTCAGGGCTGTGTGTGCTTTTGTCTGCTGATGATGTGCAGGACTGCCTTTCCATACAGCGCACTGCACTCAGGGCTCTTTTGTCTGCCGGAAATTGCAGGACTGCCTTTCCATACAGCACAATCAGAGTTGTGTGTGATTTTATCTGCTGAGGATGTGCAGGACTGCCTTTCCATACAGCACAATCAGGGTTGTGTGAGCTTTTGTCTGCTGAAGATGTGCAGGACCGCCTTTCCATACAGCGCACTGCACTCAGGGCTCTTTTGTCTGCCGGAAATTACAGGACTGCCTTTCCATACAGCACGATCAGAGTTGTGTGTGATTTTATCTGCTGAGGATGTGCAGGACTGCCTTTCCATACAGCACAATCAGGGTTGTGTGAGCTTTTGTCTGCTGAAGATGTGCAGGACCGCCTTTCCATACAGCGCACTGCACTCAGGGCTCTTTTGTCTGCCGGAAATTGCAGGACTGCCTTTCCATACAGCACGATCAGGGTTGTGTGAGCGTTTGTCTGCTGAAGATGTGCAGGACTGCCTTTCCATACAGCGCACTCAGGGCTGTGCGTGCTTTGTCTGGCATGGCGTGGTTTTTCCAAACGCTGGGACAAAGGGTGAGGTGCACGTGCTTGTACCTTGTTCGCAATTGCAGCTTGAGGAGTAAGCTTTAAATAGCGCACATTATTACAGACACAATTGCACACACACACAAACACACACAACACCACTTCTGAACCCTCATACCCACCTAAGGCCCCACCACATACCCCCTCTGCCCACACCTGCTTAAGCAGAGCCCCTCATACGCATGAACTCATGTGCAAACACTTACACACTCGCATGCGCATACACATGCAAACACTCACACCTGCTTAAGTGGAACTACTCATATGCATACACTCATGCACACTCACATGCAAACCCACATGCACACCCACATGCACACACACATACGCACACACACATACGCACACAAACATATACACACACAAACACACACATGCACACACACACACCTGCTTCAGTGCAACCTGCAGCAGCTGCGACAGAAAGGGCCAGCTGTGCCCATACTGCGTCAGCACCCTCTGCATATCTGAGACACTGACAGCCCCTGAAGGACTGCTTTGCAGCTGCTTTGCCACGGATGTTGAGCTCAGGGCTGCGCATGCAGCCTGAAGGTAGCGGAAAGTGTACACATGCGTAAGAGAGCTCAACAAAACGATGGGCAGGAATATGACCAGCACTAACGGCAGCTGTTTTGCCACGGATGTTGAGCTCGGGACTGCGCATGCAGCCTTAAGATGTGGAAAGTGAAAGAATGTGAGAGATCGTGCAAAGCGATGGGCAGGAATATGACCAGCACTAACAGCAGCTGTTTTGTCACGGATGTTGAGCTCAGGGCTGCGCATGCAGCCTGAAGGTAGTGGAAAGTGGAAGAACGTGAGAGATCATGCAAAACGATGGGCAGGAATATGACCAGCAATAACGGCAGCTGTTTTGCCACGGATGTTGAGCTCAGGGCTGCGCATGCAGCCTTAAGATAGTGGAAAGTGGAAGAACGTGAGAGATTATGCAAAACGATGCGCAGAAATATGACCAGCACTAGCAGTATTAGCAATTGCTTTGCCACGGATGTTGAGCTCAAGGCTGCGCATGCAGCTTTAAGATAGTGGAAAGTGAAAGAATGTGAGAGATTATGCAAAACGATGGGCAGAAATATGACCAGCACTAGCAATTGCTTTGCCACGGACGCTGAGCTTGTGGCTGCGCATGCACCCTGGAGCCAAAAGAGGACGCACGTAAAGGGAAAATAGCTCATGGCTGCACATGCAACCTGGAGCCAAAAGAAAGACGCACGTAAAGGGAAAATAGGACGTCATGGACACTAGATCTAAGGGTTAAAGAGGGCACAGTGCAGAGTATATATGTAAAGGAGAGTTGGGGGAAGGGGTAGATCAAAAGCACGCAAAGAAGAAAGCAAGGATATTAAATACGCCAGCGGCAAAACTGCTAAGACCTCAATCAAGGCTTTGCCCTGCAATTAATTTCACTGTGCCGCAAGGTGGGAAGTACACATGCAGCCTACATATTATACATATTATACACAGTCCATACATAATTCGCATAATATACGGCTTGGCCATCTGAAACCACACCTTCTATCACAGGCGATTCATTAGTGCTGCTTTTTTCCATCTAGATTCTGGTCTGTGCCTTGTATGCTCGACCCACTAGCGTCAAAGATGACAAAGCCCAGCCTCAATTTGCCCTTGTCGACTCATCCCACACAACTATGCAGGCCGCACTTTTCTTGCCACTCCATACACTCCATAGTACAACTACACTCTTTACCCATCATTCCCAGCGCATCAAAGATGAAAAGAACCATAGCCTTGTAAGCCACGCTATTTTCGTCACTCAACGTCACACCTGCACAGATTACCCACAATCTACATGCACTTATCTAACAGCACCTGCACATGCGGCCCACAATCAACAACTTCAACAACTTCTTACCCGTACAGCCCTGCGGGCCACACTTACTTTGCCACTCTACATTACACCTGCACACTCAGCCCACATAATCTACAATTCTAAGATTTTCTTACCCACACCCTGTGGGCCACACTTACTTTGCCACTCCACATTACACCTGCACACTCAGCCCACATAATCTACAATTTTAAGAATATCTTACCCACACCCTGTGAGCCACACTTACTTTGCCACTTTGCACCTGCACACTTACTTTGCCACTCCACACCTGCACACTTGGCGCACAATTTGTACTTGCATATTCCTTACCCCCACAGCCCTACGGCCACACTTTTCTTGCCACTCCAAAGGTGCTCCATAATGCATCTACACACTTAACCCACAATTTCCATCAATTCATTGCCCACAATCTACATTAGAACAACTTCTTACCCGCACTGCCCTGCGGGCCACACTCTTCTCGCCACTCCAAAGGTGCTCCACAATTTCCTCCTTGCTCAATTCGTGCAAAGGGGGGGCCTGTGAGAACACACGAGAATTTACACAGACCAATGAATTTCCAGGGTTAAAAAAGGGAATAGCGTGCATGTACCAATACATAAAGAAAGAGATGAGCTTGAGGGAGTTTTAAGGAGCAAATACGCGAAGTGGCTTATTGAAAGTGATAATATAGGGGCCTGACAGGGCAGGTATGCAAGGATGACAAAAGGTATGCACAGAATAAATTTAGCGGGCATTCAGAAGAACTTGGTTGCTTCGAAATAAATCCAGGACGTGAATCAAGGCAACCCAAACACGTTGTTAGGATTGACAGAATGCGTAAATGAAAGTTAGCTTTTCGTGTTTGTGCTAGACGTCGCACATTTTTACAAAGCAACGTAACATCGTATCCTATCAAACAAATCGGTACGATCGAGAGACCGCATAAGTTAAATTTTTCCTGGACATTGTTGTTAGACGTTGCACGTTGTAATGATTAAGAGGACGCATAAGTAAGTACGCCCTGCATGTGGTGCTTGCGACAGATAGGACCCGTTATTATAGTACAACGTAACCTTGTTGTTGTATTGTGTCAAACGAAATGTTGCGATCGAAAGACGCACAAGTACGAGTCCTGCAGTAGTGCTTGCAATAAACAGGACATGTTTTTTAGCAGACCCGCAAATAGTACATTCCCTGCCTGCGTGGATGCTTCAGTGTGTGTTCCTTGTTGGTGACAGCTGGCTGTCCCGAGCTTAGCACCCAGAGGCAGGCGTGCTCTGAATTTTTATTTGCACCTAAGCTTGAACATAGCAACTTAGGGCGCACGTGTCTGATTTTCCGTGGCGTGGACCCCACTTTTCACCACAAAATCTTCACAGCAGATCACCCACTCCACCAAATGGCATACTTTTGTGTGGTATGGAGTTGTTGTAATAAACAAATATGATTGCAAAAAAAAATCTAGTGAAAAGATGAAGTGCGTGGTGATGTGGCTCAACATGTGCTCTTTTCCCATAGAAAGGCACCAAATTAGGGATTGGGCAGTCAAGATGAGCTTTGACCCCCGTCAATTTGCGCACACTGTGACTTACATGGATATAAGCACATCCTCGTGCAGATTACAATATCAGCTTTCATTTAAAGCCAGGATGGTGTCAGTTGGCTGAGTGTGCAGTGAATGGCAGGATTCAGAGTGCAAAAAGGGCACATTTTCAGGCACTTCCTCAGTCAACCCCCTCTGGCAAATTCCAGCCCGATTTTTGCTCTCAGAGTTGCGAAACAAAAAAAGAATATAATAATATTTAAATGGGGCCAATTGATGGCCTGGGTGGGTTTTGATGAAATAGTTTGACCCTTTACACGCGGCTGGAGCTTTTTTTGGCCCCATTTCACACCCTCCCATTTACACCAGAGTTGCGTGTTGCGGACCAAAAGATCAAGGATATTAAAATTTAGAGGGTGCAGTTTGTGAGCAATGATGTCTGACTTGTCTGACCAAAATGGTGAAGGGAAAGGGGAGAAAGAGCCAAAATTGGCTTGTTGGGACTGTTTGGCTTGCAAGGGGGTGGGCCGTTCATGGGGAAAGCCAGCCTTTGGACAAAGGAAAAAAGGAAAACTCAGCAGAGCAGACAGGCAAAATTGCAGCATGCTTTCTGCGTTGCCTCTGAGTGCTTACTTCACCTACTACTATGAATTTACTAGAATACATCCTTTCATAAAAACTGTGTCGCACGCTTCCTGCCCAGCGTCATTATCTATTGACCGCATGCATTCTTTACCTTATCTTTAAATTTACCTACCGCTCGCATTTATTTTTCATTTTTTCTTTACCCACCGCCCGTATAAAAATTTAAATGCCTCACCTGGGATTGCCCAGACTGACTAAGGATGTGTTTTAAAGCACGCTTCCTGCACAGCCTTCTTCTTTTAGCGCCCACATTTAATGAATAAACACATACTAAATAATTTTGATGTTTAAATGCAGCATGTGCCTCACCTGGGATTGCCCAGGCTGACGGAGGAAGTGCTTCATCTTGTCCAGCACAATCACAATGTTGCACAGCCGGTTGTGCATCACACTCTACAGGCACAAGAAAGAAGAGAGGGCGTTAAAATGACAGAGAAGCATCTAATTTTTCATCTCGTAAAGTGTGATATTGCACAGCCGGTTGTGCACCACACTCTACAGGCAAAAGAAACAAGAGAGGACGTTAAGATGACAGAGAAGCATTCTGTCCATCTGTGAAACACTAACTCAGATTTGCTCATCCCTGCCTGAGACTCAGCATGCTCCAGCATGTACGAACTGCGGGGTTTGACGTAAAGCATGCAGCACACACGCACTCTATCAAACCTATTTTTGCCCCCAACACACACGCTCACCCCTGCTTGTGATTCAGCAAACTCCAGCGTGTACGAATTGCGGGGTTTGGCGTAAAGTATGCAGCACACACACACTCCACCAAACCTATTTATTTGTGCCCCCAACACACACGCTCACCCCTGCTTGTGACTCAGCAAACTCCGGCGTGTACACGTTGCGGGGCGGGGGTAGAGCAAGCAGCTCACTGGGCAGGGCTTTGTGCTCCAGATCCACAAACGCTAGAGCTAGTGCCACCCACTTGATGGCCCATGCTGGGAGACGGCTGTTGCAGGGCTGCAGGTGTTTTGGACATTGAGGATGTTGGACTCTTGACGATGTTGAATACTTTAGACAAGAGCATGGTTGCTGGGTAGAAAATCAAGGGTCAGGCGCATTTGTGAGGCCACTGTGCTGATCGTGCACGGCTGTTGCAGGGCTTCAGGTGTTTTGGACATTGAGAATGTTGGACACTTGAGGATGTTGAAATACTTTAGACAAGAGCATGGCTACTCGGTAGAAAGCTAAGGGTCAAACGATTTTGTAAGGCGACTGTGCTGATCGTGTACGGCTTTCGCTGGGCTGCAGGTGTATTAGATAATTGAGGATGTTGGATACTCAGAGGCTAGAGCACGGTAGGTAAATACTCGGACAGAAAATCAAGGGCCAGGTGCATTTGTGAGGCCACTGTGCTGATCGTGTACAGCTTTCGCTGGGCTGCAGGTGTATCAGATAAGGATGTTGAATACTCGAAGCAATAGCAAGATAGGCTAAAGCAATATAGGCAATTAGTTACGTCCTCAAGTTAGTTAAGTCCTCAAAAGACAGAGTCAGGCGCATTTGTGAGCCCACTGCAATTATGGCGCACGGCCGCAGATGGGGGATGTGCTTTTGCTTTTGGAGGGAGGTATTGATGCTTTTGAGAGGTGAGAGCATTGATGAGGTGGACAAGGGCCAGGCAGGTTTGTAGTTATAGTCTATGCACAGGATGATAAGTCTATGCGCAGGATGATAGTCTATGCGCAGGATGATAGTCTATGCGCAGGATGATAAGTATATGCGCAGGCTGATAAGTCTATGCGCAGCTGCTGTTTTACTTATAAATGAGAGACACATACACAGATACCTAGAGTTGGCCAGAACCGTATATATACGCTGCGTATACGATATTTTAAGAAAAGACATCGCCTGATATACAGTTACATATAGTGTATTTATACAGTTCTGGCCAACCTTACAATTACCACTACAGCATCAACCAAGGCAGCAGCGTCCATGTGCGTGCAAGCCTGGATCCTGTATTTTATAAATTCATACACAGGCACGGCATGCAGTTACCACTGCATCATTGCATAAAGAAGCAGAGCTCACGTACTGTGCATCAACCCACAGTTCCTTTATCCATGAGGATCAAACGCACAGCATGCAATTACCACTGCATCATTACCCAAAGCAGCAGAGCCCATGTTGTATGCATGCAAACACAGTCCCTTTATTCATGAGACAGGCAAACACGAACGTACCACTGTATCGTTGCCCAAAGCAGCAGATCCTATGTTGTATGCGCATAGACCTCATTCCAGGATTCACGAGATCGCAAAAACACACACACACACACACACGTACCACTGCATCATCGCCCAAAGCAGCAGAGCCTATGTTGTATGCACGCAGGCGCTGTTCTTCCTCTGGTGACAGCTGAGGCTCCATGCATGCTAGGACTACCATCAGCTGTCGATGCAAAAAGGTGTGGTAACGCTCCAAAGCCTGTGTGTGATTGTGTGTGATTGAGTGTTTGCGTGTGTGTGTCTGTGTATGTCTGTTTGTGTATGTGTGGGTGTCTGTGTGGGTGTGTCTGTGTGGGTGCCTGTATGTCTGTGTGTGTATGTTAGTGTGCGCGCATGTGTGTGTATACACGACAGTGTGTTTGTTTATGTATGTGTGCGTAAGTGTGTGCGGTGTGGATAGGTCACCAATACTACTGCTTAACCACCTCTATGTGGCAGTTTTTTTAGGCATGTGGGGCTCACCAACATTTTCACAGTGTTGTATTTAGCATTGTCACCAGCACTTGCACGTTTACTGTCATATACTCAAGCATGCATATTGTGTAGCCACACACACACACACACATACACACACACACGCACACACA
>Ga0307942_1002392_pt1 | contig 15201 bp, 20 predicted proteins | sample OrgLakmetagen175_FD_201846 | JGI IMG/M metagenome (GOLD analysis project Ga0307942, IMG submission 201846) | Saline water microbial communities from Organic Lake, Antarctica - #175 | ecosystem: Environmental > Aquatic > Non-marine Saline and Alkaline > Saline | place: Antarctica: Organic Lake...
TACACCGTGCAAGCCTGCGAAGTCTACACAGCCTGCGCAGTCTACACCATGCAAGCCTACACCGTGCAAGCCTGCGTAGTCTACACAGCCTGCGCAGTCTACACCATGCAAGCCTACACCATGCAAGCCTGCGTAGTCTACACAGCCTACGCAGTTTACATTATGCAAGCCTACAAAGTGCAAGCCTGCGAAGTCTACACAGCCTGCGCAGTCTACAACATGCAAGCCTACACCGTGCAAGCCTGCGTAGTCTACACAGCCTGCGCAGTTTAGACCATGCAAGCCTACACCATGCAATCCTGTGCAGTCTACACAGCCTGCGCAGTCTACACCATGCAAGCCTACACCGTGCAAGCCTGCGTAGTCTACACAGCCTGCGCAGTCTACACCATGCAAGCCTACACCGTGCAAGCCTGCGTAGTCTACACAGCCTGCCCAGTCTACACCATGCAAGCCTACACCATGCAATCCTGTGCAGTCAACACAGCTTGCGTAGCCTACACCATGCAAGCCTACACCGTGCAAGCTTGCGTAGTCTACACAGCCTGCGCAGTCTACACCATGCAAGCATGTGAGTCTATCCTGTGCAAGCCTGCAATTATTCAACACAAGAGCAGCTCGGTGCTTGTATGTGCATACAGCAGCTGCAGCTTCCCAATCACGAGTACCCAAGCTTGGGTGAAGTGTGCACCATTGGAGCCTGCCGCTCAACAAGAGAGATGTGGGGTGGGAGCGCATGAGTGTGTATGTGTGTGTGTGCATGTGTGTGCATGTGTGTGTGTGTGTGTGTGTGTAAGACCATTTGAGTCTGCTGCTAACATTAGGGACGTGGAGTGGGAGCACACACGCTTTCGTGCTGATAGCATGCTTGCTGTGTGTGCATGTGTGTGCAAGTGTGCAAGTGTGTGTGTGTGTAAGTGTGTGTAAGTGTGTGTGTGTGTGTGTGTGTGTGTGTGTGAGTGAGTGCATGTACGCAGCATGCTCACCATTAAGGTTAGCACACCTCCGCGCAATGTCCAAATGGTAACAAGAACCAACTCCTCACCTTAACGACTGAAAAAGAGCCCCACACTTAGATGCAGGAGAATTGAAACATGCAAAACTGTGCAGGGAGTACCACTCTCCCCCAATCCACACCCACAAATGCACTTACCATGCTCACCACGCAATGCGTGGCTTTGAGCAAAAGGGTACAGGACAGCCCAATGTGTTTCATGCTCTTTACGTGCATGCATGACAGTGTTGCTTCTGTTTAAATTGGCCTGGTAAGCACACACACATGCACACACACATTCACGTACACACACATATACACACACATGCATACTCCCGGGCGCATCAGAACACACACACACTCATACACAAACGGGCACACAAACACACACACACACACACGTACCTGAGAAAGCAACCGTCCGGGCGCTGCAAAGCCTCGCTCACTGTGTGTCTGCGTGGCATGGCCTAAACTCTGGGGCGGAGGCACAGGCTGCGTGTGATGGCAAAAATGTAGGGTTGACCAGAACCATACATACATTATACATATGTATACACATACGTATGTACGGTTGCACTACGTATGTATGGTAATTTAAGCAGGGAAATCACCATATATACAGTCATATACGGTGTGTACATATGGTTACGGTATACGGTTTTGGCCAGCCCAAAAAAGATGGCACGGCACACTTCTGGTGAGAATGTGGGTACCTAGATGGCATAGGTCGAAATGGGGGCACGTGGAACGCAATGCACCTCAACGCCTGTACAAAGCAACGCTGCACAGGCATTTCATTTCCTGGATGATAATCAGCTGCCATCTTACGATGCAAACAAAATAGGACTGCCCCCGCCCATAATCAAGGAATGGGAGTATGGTGACTTTTCCTTTGTCACTCCTCCACCACGATGCAAAGGAAGCACATAAACTGGCTGGCCAGAACCATATATATATATTGTGTATGTACGGTGTTTTTGGCAGGGATTTCATCAAAGTACCCCCATTCCTCCACCATGATGCAAAGGAAGCACATAAACAGGTTGGCCAGAACCATGTATAGATATGTATAAACCTCTCTCTCTAAATATATATACACGGTGTTGTACGGTATTTTTGGCAGGGATTTCATCAAATATACGTTCATACACGGTGCATACATACGGTTCAGGCCAACCCTACATAACCCTACATATAAACAGGGGTCAGAAGGGTCACAGGTAGGGTTGGCTTAAATGGTATGAATGCACCATTTGTGACCGTATATTTGGTGATTTTCATGCCCAAAATACCATATATACACTATATATATATGTTTTTCTAATTAACCCTAGTCATAGGCTGCGCCTGACAAATTTGGAAGGATGTTTTTTTTTATAGGTGTCGCACGTGTGTGTACGTGCAGGCACGTGTGTATGAAAACATGTGTGTGTGTGTGTGTGTGTGTGTGTTCTGATGAGAGCAGCCAGCGCGCACTGTCATGCAAAAGGGGTCAAGAATTGCTTGCTTGCCAAAATTCTCAAAATCGACAACGTGGCTGCAGCTAACGTTGCTTCTGCGCAGCTGATTAAAACACATCGTCAACTCTGCTTATACGCAGCCAATTAAAACATGTCTTTTTAACAGAAGTGGCGATGACACCTTCAGCATTGGGTTAAGAAAAGGAGGTTGTGTTTCAAAGATCACAGATCTGCTTGGCCCTGTTTCAAACACGTTGGCCCTGTTTCATGACCAAAGTTAGCTATATGATCACTGCTATATGATTACAGATTTGCATGGCCCTGTTTTCAACATGTTTTCCAACAAACTATTATCAACAACTCCCACCAAACTATTATCAACAACAATAATTTGCATACCTATTTTTGATCCCAGACAAAGGAACACGATGCAGTCGCCCCTCCCGTGCTATTTCACACAAACACCCATTGAGCACACACACACACACACACACACACACACACACACACACACACAAACACACACACACACACACACAAACACACAAACACACACACAAAAACAAACACACACACGCACACACACACACACGCGTATACAATCAAGCATGTGAATGCTAGTTCAACTCGAAAATGTCCACAAACACATGCATGTGCGCACATATGCAGGCGCACACACACGTACTCACATACAGCTTCATACATACACAAGCTCATATGCACAAATACAGTCACAAACATACTCAAACTCACACACACCTTAGGCAGCATCGGCTGGTACTCGTCATCCCCTTTTTTCACACCAGCAGTAGGCAGTCGCCCTGACAGGGGCGCCATGGGAATTAATGATGCCACAGATTTTGCGCTTTTTGAGGATGATGAAGCCATCAGAGCACGCCGCTCAGTACCCCTCTGTGTGTGCGTGCACATGTGTGTATCTGTGTGTGCATTTGTGCGTGAGTGCGATTGCGCACATGCACGTGCACGCGCAAGTGTCGGTTAAGCATGAGTATCTGATGTGCATTTGTGTGCACATGTGTGTGTATCTGTGTGCTTTTGTGTGTGTGTGTGTGTGTGTGTGATTGTGCACATGCACGTGCATGTGCAAGCGTGTGTTGTGTATTTTTCTGTGTGTGTGTGATTGCGCACATGCACGTGCACGTGCAAGCGTCGCTTAAGCACAAGTGTCTGCTGTGCATTGGTACCAACATATGATAATTCCTTCTCAAACATGTTGCTATTCAACAAGTTGCCATGTCCAATAAAAAGTAACAGGCTCACGGATCGTTCATGGTCATAACATACTGGTAGCTGACATTCATGGGCTAAAGGACCTGTTCCATGTTTAATCATCTGATCATTCACGTTTGTAGATGATTTTGGTCAAACCGAATTGTATATATCATACATGTATTGGATCGTATACCTCTATAGATTACGTATTTGATTATTTTTGATTATTCAAGTCCATGCTGAAAAAAGTTATTCACCAAGTACTCACGATCCTCTGGCCATCTCTGTACATGTGTAATGCACATTGCACCAGAACATGGAGTCATCATAAATGTAAGGCAAGAACAAACCACGCAGGTGCGGACAGGAATTTCCCACATCGTACAAAGACAGGGGAGTCAGTTTCGTACTGGGCACAACTTGTTTAAAATTTCACAAGGGATATAACGGTGAAGAGGCTGTGAAATTAACTTATGAGAACCTTGCAAACAATTTGGGTTGACCGGAGCAGTCTCATGGGACTTTTGTTACGGACATACCGTAGATCCTTGATCACTTTGTGACACCAAGAATTATAAATTATTAAAATTTCGTTTTTAGTTCGTCAGGGATTTATTTTTGGTTCAAAGGGTTTGTGAGGGTTCTGTCGAGAATTATTAATGAATTCGAGAGCCCGCACTGTTGGCCACCGCCGCCGCTGCTGCTGCTGCTGCTGCTGCTGCTGCTGTGCAGGCTGATGGGCAGACTGCCCATTGGCTACATGGGGATAGCTGTGAGTGCTTGCTTGCAAGTGTGCTTCCCTCAATCAGAGAAGCAGCCCTCTTACCCACTTGCCATCTTCACTAACACTGTGTGCATGCCCCAGAAAAAGGGACTTAAGGGGCTGCGAGAGGAGCAGGCTTGTTCTTGGAGCTCCATGCATGGGCGCCCCACGGGCTTCTTCATCACAGCCTCTCTGCTGAGCAGCCAGCTACTCAGCTGGGGACTGTGGCTTGAAGAACAGGGCCAGGGGGGTTCACACTGGCACGCTGGGAAGCCATTTAAATATCACCCTCGAAACCACTGGAAAAATCAAAAATTTCCCTTTGAATGCAGTTTAGAAAGGGCTCCGAGAATTATTAGACATTTTCGTTTTTGGCCAAAGAATCATTTAAATTCCGAAGTGATCAAGGATCTACGGTACACTGTTTATGAAGAAACTACTGATGTATTCGTCGTTTTGCCATAAACCCTACAAGATACCTACGGCCATATTTCCACAGCGAACATATGTACGGCGTATATAAATATGTACGTGTGTGTTTGTGTGTGTGTTTGTGCGTGCTTGTGCGTGTGTGTGTGTGTGTGTGTGTGTGTGTGTGTGCGTGCGTGTGTGTGTATGCAGTTTTAAACATACATGCACAGTTCTTGAATCAGGGGGGAAAATATGCGGGCATTGAAAACCACTTCCCACACATTTCAAGGAAAAGGAGTCAGTTTCATACCGGGCATTGTAAGCGTCCTCCACCGGAGAAATTCAACATTTCCCTTTATACCGCTCAAGCTCGGCACTGCATTGAATAAGTTTGATGACAAACCTCCAGTCTTTCATATATAGGGTTGGCCAGAACCATATATATACGGCGTATATACGGTATTCTTGGCAGGGATATCACCAAATATACAGTCACGTACGGTGTAAATATACGGTCCTGGCCAACCCTATTCATATACAGTACACAATGGAAAACAGCGCGTCCAACGATGACATAACTGCCTCTAGCCACATTGAACACTGATCACAGCAATTATTTAGTAAGAACTCATTACACGCAAGCCCCTCTCGCAGGCGCACCTCACGGGAGGAGGCAGCACGCGCAATGGTGGCAGCACTGTCTTGAGCCACCTTAAAACACCTACCCACTGCATCAACTGAGTTCCAATGCACGCAAGCCCCTCTCGCAGACGCACCTCACGGGAGGAAGCAGCACGCGCAATGGTGGCAGCACTTTCTTGAGCCACCTTAAAACACCTGACCACTGCATCAACTCAGTTCCAATACACGCAAGCCCCTCTCGCAGGCGCACCTCACGGGAGGAGGCAGCACGCGCAATGGTGGCAGCACTGTCTTGAGCCACCTTAAAACACCTACCCACTGCATCAACTGAGTTCCAATACACGCAAGGCCCTCTCGCAGACGCACCTCACGGGAGGAGGCAGCACGCGCAATGGTGGCAGCACTGTCTCCAGCTACTGAGTGACGGACTTGGCCATCTTCAGATATGCCCGAGGGGCTGGGGAGGTTTATCACTTCAGACGTCACCCCCCTGCAATGTAAACGCATACACACATACACACAAACTGCTCATATATCTTTCGGCATGCCCAGGCTGGGGAGTTAGATCATTCACAGCTGCAGGTGCCACCCTCCAGGAAAGATCACTCACAGCTGCAGGTGTCACCCTCCAAAAAAACATAAACAACTTCAGGTGTCACCCCCCTCCAGGAAAAATCATTCACAGCTTCAGGTGCCACCCTCCAGGATAGATCATTCACAGCTGCAGGTGTCACCCTCCAAAAAAAACATAAACAACTTCAGGTGTCACCCTCCAGATCATTCACAGCTGCAGGGGTCGCCCTCCAGGAAAGATCATTCACAACTTCAGGTGCCACCCTCCAGGAAAGATCAATCACAGCTGCAGGTGTCACCCTCCAAAAAAAACATAAACAACTGCAGGTGTCACCCTCCAGATCATTCACAGCTGCAGGGGTCGCCCTCCAGGAAAGATCATTCACAACTTCAGGTGCCACCCTCCAGGAAAAACAAAAACAACTGCAGGTGTCACCCTCCTACCTTCACAAAATACATAGAAGCAGACTACTTTGTGGTGTGACAAGTCGTGACTGCATGGCTGGAAAGATTTTCCGACACGTATACAGTATACAGACACCTGGGCTGAGGTGGTTGGTCATCGTCGTTTCAGGCTTCACCATCCTGCATCACCCACGCCTACAAGCACCTACTTAAAACCACACATACAAGCACCCACTACAAGCATCTACCTACAAGCACCCACTACAAGCACTTACTACAAGCACCTACCTACAAGCACCCACTACAAGCACCTACCTACAACCACCCACTACAAGCACCTACCTACAAGCACCCACTTCGAGCACCTACCTACAAGCACCCACTACAAGCACCCACTACAAGCACCCACTACAACCACCCACTACAAGCACCCACCTGCAAGCTCCCACTACAAGCACCTACCTACAAGCACCCACTACAACCACCTACCTACAACCAACCATACAAGCACCCACTACAAGCACCTACCTACAAGCACCCACTACACGCACCTACCTACAACCACCCACTACACGCACCTACCTACAACCACCCACTACAACCACCTACCTACAACCACCCACTACAAGCACCCACTACAAGCACCCACTACAAGCACCTACCTACAAGCACCCACTACAAGCACCCACTACAAGCACCTACCTACAACCACTCACTACAACCACCCACTACAAGCACCTACCTACAACCACCCACTACAAGCACCCACTACACGCACCCACTACAAGCACCCACCTACAAGCACCCACTACAAGCACCCACTACAAGCACCTACCTACAAGCACCTACCTACACGCACCCACTCTAAGCACCTACCTAAAAGCATGAACCCTCCAACCATTACATATGTATGCAATTAGACCTGGCCTGTATGCCATTACGAGGCTGTCACACACACCTGGTCACATCTCCTGCCTTCAATCTTGAAACGATTGCACACGCACACACAAGTGCGCGCACACACATACACACGCACGCACACACAGAGATACACACTCACAAACACACACACACACATACACACACACAGATACACACACAGAGACACACACACACACACACCAATTGAAAAGCACACTTCCCCGCTCAAACACCTTCAAGACAGCACATTGCCGCACCTGATTCCCAGCCTCCGCACTACCAAAAGAAATGGCCTGTTTTGTTTCCCTTATTCAATCCGAAAAGCGTACTTTCACAATACAACTTTCAGGGCAGCTCATTGACGCAGTCGATTGCCAGCCCCCACACCGTCATGACACACTTGCCTACTTAGTCAACCTACAATCCAAAAAGCGTACTTTCACAATACAACTTTCAGGGCAGCTCATTGCCGCAGCCGATTGCCAGCCCCCACACCGTCATGACACACTTGCCTACTTAGTCAACCGACAATCCAAAAAGAGTGCTTTCAACTTACAACTTTTAGGGCAGCTCATTGCCGCAGTCAATTAACAGCCCCCACACCGTCATGAATCTCACCTGCGTGCTTGCAAGGATGCCTCTGCAGGTGATGTGCTCCATCGACTGACAGGCTCGCTTGCTCTCTGCAACGCACAAACCACACATTGCGCAACATGTATTATCACATCAGCTGACTGGCTCGCTTGCTGTCTTCAATGCATAAACCACACAATGAGCAAATCAATATATGTTATCATACCATTATCATGACGTATAATTTTACATCACATTTTTTAGAAGGAGCCGCTATTGACATTTGTAACGATTTGACTAAAGGCAGCAACCTAGTTGGGCGCCATACTTGTTTTGCGTGCTCTCTGCAACAGGAATAGAAAAGGAGGATGAAAGCAAAAACATGCAGCACGCACCACATTAAGTAATCAAATGTGCAAATGTGGCCATTTGCTTTTGTTCGTACTATATAAAACAATAACATGCAGCACGCACCACAACAAGTACTAAAACATGGCCATTCCCGTGTGCTGCGTGCTGAAAAAATAAGAACATGCAGCACGCACCACAACAAGTACTTAAATACGGCCATTCGCGTGTGCTGCGTGCTGCATACAAAAACATGCAGCACGCACCACAACAAGCACTCAAATGTGGCCATTCTCGTGTGATGCGTGCTGCAAATAAGAACATGCAGCACGCACCACAACAAGTACTCAAATGTGGCCATTCTCGTGTGCTGCGTGCTGCAAATAAGAACATGCAGCACGCACCACAGCAAGTAATCAAATGTGGCCATTTGCGTGTGCTGCGTGCTGAAAATAAAAACCTGCAGCACGCACCACAACAAGTACTCAAATACGGCCATTCTCGTGTGATGCGTGCTGCAAATAAGAACATGCAGCACACACCACAACAAGTACTCAAATGTGGCCATTCTCGTGTGCTGCGTGCTGCAAATAAGAACATGCAGCACGCACCACAGCAAGTAATCAAATGTGGCCATTTGCGTGTGCTGCATGCTGAAAATAAAAACCTGCAGCACGCACCTCAACAAGTACTCAAATACGGCCATTCTCGTGTGCTGCGTGCTGCATACAAAAACATGCAGCACGCACACAACAATTAATCAAATGTGGCCATTCGCGTGTGCTGCGTGCTGAAAATAAGAACATGCAGCACGCACCACATTGAGTAATCAAATGTGCAAATGTGGCCATTTGCTTTTGTTCGTACTATATAGAACAAAAACATGCAGCACGCACCACAGCAAGTACTCAAACATGGCCATTTGCGTGTGCTGCGTGCTGCATACAAAAACATGCAGCACACACCACAACAAGTAATCAAATATGGCCATTCTTGTGTTCTGCGTGCTGCAGTGCTGCAACAGCACCTTTGGTTTAGGTGGCTAGTAGTTTCAGCACACTTAGTTAGGTTAAAATTCAGTACACCTATAGTTACTACCTATTTACTAGTAGGTAGTTAGGGTTGGCCAGAACCATATACCTAAACGGTGTATATACGGTATTTTTGGCAGGCTAATCACCAAATAAACGGTGATATACGGTGCACATAGCCGGTCCTGGCCAACCCTTTAGGTAGTGCTGCAATGCTGCAACAGCACCTGTGCAATCCATTATTCACAGCCAGGCAGAGTTATAACTTGAACCAAACAAGCAGTTATTGTATAGCTCCGCCATTATTCACAGCCAGGCAGAGTTTTAACTTGAACCAAACAAGCAGTCCTTGTGTAGCTCCATCTTTACAAAGACCCACACACACATTCATAGGGAATAACATGAGCACGGAGACCCACACACACATACATAGGGTATAGCATGAGCACGGAGACCCACACACACATACATAGGGTATAACATGAGCACTTGTGTAGCTCCTCCATTAGAAAGACCCACACACACATACATAGGGAATAACATGAGCACGAATGCACAATAGCTCGTTATCTTACGCAGCTTACTATGCACGCATAATGCAGCTCACGCAGCTTGAGCAAAATCTTTGCCTGGCCTTCACACACCCCAAAACTAACACACATGAAGGCACAACACACACACGCACACGCACACGCACACGCACACGCACACGCACACGCACACGCACACGCACACGCACACGCACACACACACACACAAACACACACACACACACATACACGCACGCACGCACACACACACACACACAAACACACACACACAACACTTGCGGAGTCCGGTAGCTCCAGTTTGCTAGGCCCCGAAGTGTCCTCGAATCAAAATCCCTACATCCCTCAACAGCCTCCACAAACACAGCTCACCTCGTCCGGTAGCTCCAATTTTCCAGGCCCAAACGAGTCCCCGAAGGTGACCTTTCTGATTCCCAAGCTGCCCGAGCTACGAGGGGCGTCGTCTTTGCCCAAGTCCCCTTTTGAGCTGTGTTGTGCACCTGCGAGACGTGCATGTGTTTCGTTTCATGAGAAATGTACAGATGTGTCATTTCATGAGAGATGTGCCGATGTGTCGTTTCATAAGAGATGTGCACAGAAATGTGCATGTGTGTCGTTTCATGAGAGATGTGCAGATGTGTTGCATCGCTTCATGAGAAATGTGCAGATGTGTTGCATCGTTTCATGAGAGATGTGCAGATGTGTTGCATCGTTTCATGAGAGATGTGCCGATGTGTCGTTTCATAAGAGATGTGCACAGAAATGTGCATGTGTGTCGTTTCATGAGAGATGTGCAGATGTGTTGCATCGCTTCATGAGAAATGTGCAGATGTGTTGTATCGTTTCATGAGACATGTACAGATGTAGTGCATCGCTTCATGAGAAATGTGCAGATGTGTTGCATCGCTTCACGAGAAATGTGCAGATGTGTCATTTCATGAGAGATGTGCAGATGTGTTGCATCGCTTCATGAGAGATGTGCAGCTGTGTCGTTTCATAAGAGATGTACAGATGTGTTGCATCGCTTCATGAGAGATGTGCAGATGTGTTGCATCGCTTCACGAGAAATGTGCAGATGTGTCAATTCATGAGAGATGTGCAGATGTGTTGCATCGCTTCATGAGAAATGTGCAGATGTGTCGTTTCATAAGAGATGTGCACAGAAATGTGCATGTGTGCCGTTTCATGAGAGATGTGCAGATGTGTTGCATCGCTTCACGAGAAATGTGCAGATGTGTCGTTTCATGAGAGATGTGCAGATGTGTTGCATCGCTTCATGAGAAATGTGCAGATGTGTCGTTTCATGAGAGATGTGCAGATGTGTTGCATCGCTTCATGAGAAATGTGCAGATGTGTCGTTTCATGAGAGATGTGCAGATGTGTTGCATCGTTTCATGAGAGATGTGCAGATGTGTTGTTTCATAAGAGATGTGCACAGAAATGTGCATGTGTGTCGTTTCATGAGAGATGTGCAGATGTGTTGCATCGCTTCATGAGAAATGTGCATGTGTGTCGTTTCATGAGAGATGTGCAGATGTGTTGCATCGCTTCATGAGAAATGTGCATGTGTGTCGTTTCATGAGAGATGTGCAGATGTGTTGCATCGCTTCATGAGAAATGTGCAGATGTGTCATTTCATGAGAGATGTGCAGATGTGTTGCATCGCTTCACGGGAAATGTGCAGATGTGTCATTTCATGAGAAATGTGCAGATATGTTGCATCGCTTCACGAGAAATGTGCAGATGTGTTGCATCGTTTCATGAGAGATGTGCAGGTGTGTTGCATCGCTTCATGAGAAATGTGCAGATGTGTTGCATCGTTTCATGAGAGATGTGCAGATGTGTTGCATCGTTTCATGAGAGATGTGCAGATGTGTCGTTTCATAAGAGATGTGCACAGAAATGTGCATGTGTGCCGTTTCATGAGAGATGTGCAGATGTGTTGCATCGCTTCACGAGAAATGTGCAGATGTGTTGCATTGTTTCATGAGAGATGTGCAGATGTGTTGCATCGTTTCATGAGAGATGTGCAGATGTGTTGCATCGTTTCATGAGAGATGTGCAGATGTGTCGTTTCATAAGAGATGTGCACAGAAATGTGCATGTGTGCCGTTTCATGAGAGATGTGCAGATGTGTTGCATCGCTTCACGAGAAATGTGCAGATGTGTCATTTCATGAGAGATGCACAGATGTGTTGCATCGCTTCATGAGAAATGTGCAGATGTGTTGCATCGCTTCATGAGAGATGTGCAGATGTGTTGCATCGTTTCATGAGAGATGAGCAGATGTGTTGCGTCGTGGAAGATGCGCAGGCCTGTTGTGTCGTGGGAGACATGCAGGTGTGTTGCGTCCAGGAATACGTGCTGGTTTGTTGTGCTTTGAGAGATGTGCAGGTGTGTCCATATGAGAGACGTGCGAAAGTGTTGCGTTGTGGAAGATGCGCAGGCCTGTTGTGTCGTGGGAGACATGCAGGTGCGTCGCTTCATGAATGACATTGCGAAAATTGTGATACAAAGTGTGAAACTTGTGAGATACTACACAGTTTGACCGCGTTTTATTACAAGCAGCGTCGCCAATGTAAACCCATGACGTGCTGTGCGTGCAGCCGCATATCAAAACGCGGATGCATAAAAGCACAAAAAATCTGTCCACTGAGCATGGAAAATTTGTGAGTGGCCTGGCTGCTGAGCATGATATGGCTGTGCGTGGCCTGGCCGCTGAGCGTGAATTGGCTGCGAGTGGCCTGGCCACTGAGCGTGAATTGGCTGCGAGTGGCCTGGCAGCTGAGCATGATTTGGCTGTGCGTGGCCTGGCCACTGAGCGTGAATTGGCTGCGAGTGGCCTGGCCACTGAGCAAGAGTATGTTGTAAGTGACCTGGCCACTGAACATGAATTGTCAGTAAGAGGCCTCACCATTGAGCAAGAATATGTTGTGAATGGCCTGGCCACTGAGCGTGAATTGGCAGTGAGTGGCCTCACCATTGAGCAAGAATATGTTGTGAATGGCCTGGCCACTGAGCATGAATTGGCAGTGAGTGGCCTGGCCAGTAAGCATGATCAGATTGTGAGTGGCCTGGCCACTCAGCATGAATTGGCTGTGAGTGGTAATAACAGAAGCTTTGCACTCCTCAACCCTCCCCCTTCTCCACATTCACACACAGAACACAGCCACGCACATGCACACATACACAAGTGCACCCACACACACACATACACACACATGCACACGCACACACGTGCACAATCGCACACTCCCATACCCACACCCACACTCACACACTACACGTACGCACACCCACACCCACCCACCCACACACATACACACAACCATACACCCACACCCACACACCCACAATAACCCACACCCACACTCACACACGCACCTAGCATGAAGTCAGGAGCGCCTGGAGTTCTCGCCAGATCTGGCTGAGAGGAGGACGGGGAGGAGGGCTGAAAGAGCTGCTGGGACGAGGGAAGCAGCCCGGCACCATGGCTTTGACCGACGCCTACTTGCCCTTTGGCTGGCAGAGTGTGCGGGGCAAGGGACTGCAGGGAGGAGGCTTCAAAGGGGGTGGGCTGGCGATTGGGTACGAGGCTGGGAGGGAGGTGCAAGTTGGCGCCTGCTTCTACATGGTGGGTTTGCGTGTTTGGGGGGGGTCCGTTGTTTGTGGTAGAGGTGAGGGAGGGGACTTCAGAGGAGGCTTGGTTGTGTTCTTCGGTGATGGCGTCTAAAGAGGGGGGGTTGAGCACGGAGGCACTGCCGAAGGATGTCTCCACTTCTTTGCTGACACTTTTCTCTAAGCCGGCGGGCACCTGTGCGTTGTTGTTGGTGTGTGTGTGTGTGTGTGTGTGTGTGTGTGTGTGTGTGAGATTACGTGTGTACATGTGTAAGGCGACATGCCTGCATGCCAACATGCACATACGTGTGTACGTGTGTACGTGTGCACGTGTTTACGGCAACATGCTTGCACGCACATGTGCTGTGAGCCTGCAAAAGTCCCAACAGATGAAAGAGTGAGTACAGGAGACTGCTGTCTTTCATTACTAGGGTTGGCCAAAACCATATATATACGGTGTATACACGGTATTTTTGGCAGGGAAATCACCACATATACGGTCATACACGGTGTATATGTAAGGTTCTGGCCAACCCTAGTCATTACAAACCTCCTTTGGTGTGCAATCTGTCGTGAGGGAGAAGAAACATACACACACTCGCGCGCTCACACTCTTAAAAGTACCGGTATCAAAAGCAACCATGCGCACCTGCAAGCTGCCAAAACCGCCAGAAAGTACGCTCGGCCCGATGCCCAGGGCGCTCCCCCGACTGCTCGTGCGCGAGTGATGCTGCTGGAAATTAGGCCCTCTAGAAAGTGTGCCTCCATCCCTTGAAAAGGTGTCTGTCCCGGTGCTGCCGCTCGTCAGATCACCCAGGCCCGAGATAGAGATCGCCGGTTGGTGCCTGTGAGTGCATATGTGTGTGAGGCTGTGTGTGTGTTTGTGTTTGTGTGTGTGTGTGTGTGTGTGTATGTGTGTGTGTGCGTGTGTGTGCGTGTGTGTGTTTGTGTGTGTGTGTGCGCGTATGTGTGTGCGTGGGTGCGTTTGTGTTTGTGTGTGGCCGTGCGTGTTGTGTGTGTGCGTGTATGTGTGTGTGCGTGTGTGTGTATGTGTGCGCGCGAGCGTGAAAATGCAAGTGCATGTGCAAGTTTGCCTTTTGTGTGCGTGTGCGTGAAATGAGGTGCGCACCTGGCAAAAGCTGTCATGGGGCCAGTGGGCAGCTGTGTGGTGTGTGGAGGTGAGTCCGTGGTGTGAGGGTGGGAAGCAGGGGGGGTGCGCTCTGAGGGCATGGAGTTTGAGTCCCATTGCGAATCTGAGAAGCCAGACACGTGGGAAGACGCGGGGGAGTGAGTTCGCGAAACACTGCGAGAGCCCCCAGCTGAATTTTTATGGGACGAAGGAGGAGGTGCTGCCCCCAGCTTGGACGGCGGCGATGACGACGCAAGCTGTGGCTGTAAATGGGTGAGTGATGGCTGCTGCTGCCCCTGCTGCTGCTGCTGCTGCTGTGCTTGCAGATGGGCTGTCGAGAGGTGGATTGGGGTGTGTGGGTGTGAGTTGGCCGACGGCTCGAAGGGCAGCTGAGGACGGAGCACCCCGCCCTCGGCAGGCTGCTGTGGGCGTGAGGGTGCGGCTGAAGCAGAAGCTGGGTTGAGTGAGGAGGAGTGGGCGGATGGTATTGAGGGCGGCGTAGAAGCTGGGACGGTGACAGGCTTGAGGGGGCTGCGGTGTGTGGGGGGGAGA
>Ga0307942_1002394_pt1:0-2500 | contig 15196 bp, 15 predicted proteins | sample OrgLakmetagen175_FD_201846 | JGI IMG/M metagenome (GOLD analysis project Ga0307942, IMG submission 201846) | Saline water microbial communities from Organic Lake, Antarctica - #175 | ecosystem: Environmental > Aquatic > Non-marine Saline and Alkaline > Saline | place: Antarctica: Organic...
AAACTACCGCATTAAAAAGTCTAAGTATTGCGAGGTCTGAAAAAACTATTTATTTTCGGCTTGACTTATTGCGAGGGTCCGTAATAATTATTTAATTACTCGCAAAACAACCAAGCGCAGTACGGTATATATATATAAAACTGGCCAACCCTACAAACTAAACAAAACTGAGCTATGGTGCGCACACCTAGCGATGAGTTACCTGCATAGGGTCCGCCTCTTCGGTCACACTCCGTGTGCCAGCTTCATGGTCCATCACAACGACTCGGCTCTGCGTGGCCACCACCTGTGCAGTGCAAACATGTGTGTGTATGTGTGTAAGTGTGTGTGTGTGCCTGCTTCATGGTCCATCACAACCACCCGGCTCTGCGTGGCCACCACCTGTGCAGTGCAAACATGTGTGTGTGTGTGTGTGTGTGTGTCTGCTGTGAGTGTGAGTGTTTAGTGCTGCTTTTTACCAAACACACACACACACACTGCTTCATGGTCCATCACAACCACCCGGCTCTGCGTGGCCACCACCTGTGCAGTGCAAACATGTGTGTGTATGTGTGTGTGTCTGCTGTGAGTGTGAGTATATAGTGCTGCTTTTTACCACACACACACACACACACACACACTGCTTCATGGTCCATCACAACCACCCGGCTCTGCGTGGCCACCACCTGTGTAGTGCAAATCTGTGTGTGTGTGTGTGTGTGTATGTGTGTAGGGTTGGCCACAATCATATATATACGTTGTACATACGGTGTTTTGGCAGGGAAATCACCAGATCATATATGGTGTAAATGCACGGTTCTGGCCAACCCTATGAATGTGTGCAGTGTGCTCCCTATGTCATGATCCATGACAGCTCCAAAATTATGTGTGGCCACCTGTGTTGCGTTAATTATGTAAACCCTATAGACCTTGTGTGCATGCACTAGCAGTGTGCATGTGTGCCAGTGTGTGTGTGTGTGTTTTTGTGTGTGTGTGTGTGTGTGTGGGTGTGTGCGTGCGTGCAAGAGTGTGTGTGCGTGTGCATGTGTGTGCTTGTGTGTGTGCGTGCAAGAGTGTGTGTGCGTGTTAACGTGAGTGCTGTGCTCTGTACGTTGTGAGCAACGCCACCCAGTGCTGTGTGCAGCAGATGATCTCAAGTCGTGCAAGAGTGTGTGTGTGTGCGTGTTAACGTGAGTGCTGTGCTCTGTACGATGTGAGCAACGCCACCCAGTGCTGTGTGTGTGTGCAGATGATCTCAAGTTTGGGGAGGGAGATCACATTCAGGACAAACGTGTCCAGTGATCCGGATCTGAGTGAGGCTTTAACTTTAGCTGCACATGGTTTTGAAGATGCAAGACACACAGCAGAATGATCAGGTGTGTGTGTGTGTGTTTGGGACAATAACACATATGGTTACAGGCTCTTGGACATATACACACTTGTTCACACACACACACACTTGTACACATACATGTACATGTACATACACACACAATCACGCACACACACACAACACACACACCACACTCAAATACACACACGCACCTCTAAAGCAGGCATAGCGCCCACAAAGCTGTACCGGCCCTGTTGGTCCCCATTCACGACTGACTCAAACAAAAAGGATGGGGCCCCAAAGTCGTCCTCCTGTGTGTGTGTGTGTGTGTGTGTGTGCGCGTGTGTGCGTGCGTGTTTGTGAGTGTGCATATGTTTTTGAGTGTGTGCGTGTGCGTGTGTGTGTAGGGTTGGTCAGAACCGTATATATACACTGTATATAACCATATATTTGGTAATATCAAAATGTACCTTGTATGCACCGTACATATATGGATCTGGCCAACCCTATATATACATTAGGTACATACCGTACATACATGGTTCTGGCCAACTCTACATATACGGTAAGTGCATATGGTTCTGGCCAATTTTACATATACGGTAAGTGCATATGGTTCTGGCCAACCTTACATATACGGTAAGTGCATATGGTTCTGGTCAACTCTAGAAATGATGCATTTGTGCATGTGGGTCAACCCTAGAAATGATGCATTTGTGCGTGTGGTTCTGGTCAACCCTAGATGTTATGCATTTGTGCATATGGTTCTGGTCAACCCTAGATGTTATGCATTTGTGCATGTGGGTCAACTCTAGAAATGATGCATTCTGGTCAACTTTAAATATGATGCATTTGTGCATATGGTTCTGGTCAACTCTAAAAATGATGCATTTGTGCATGTGGGTCAACCCTAGAAATGATGCATTTGTGCATGTGGTTCTGGTCAACCCTAGATATGATGCATTTGTGCATATGGTTCTGGTCAACCCTAGATGTTATGCATTTGTGCATGTGGGTCAACTCTAGAAATGATGCATTCATGCATATGGTTCTGGTCAACTTTAGATATGATGCATTTGTGCATGTGGGTCAACCCTAGATATGATGCATTTGTGCATGTGGGTCAACCCTAGATGTGAAGCTTTTGTGCATATGGTTTTGGTCAACTATAGATATGATGCATTTGTG
>Ga0307942_1002394_pt1:7500-15196 | contig 15196 bp, 15 predicted proteins | sample OrgLakmetagen175_FD_201846 | JGI IMG/M metagenome (GOLD analysis project Ga0307942, IMG submission 201846) | Saline water microbial communities from Organic Lake, Antarctica - #175 | ecosystem: Environmental > Aquatic > Non-marine Saline and Alkaline > Saline | place: Antarctica...
GTGGTGATTAAAGGTGAGAAAGAGAGTAAGTAGGCAGGCTGCAAGGGGAAACAGGCAGGAGTGGTGATTCAAAGTGAGAAAGAGAGTAAGTAGCCTGCAGGCGGTGACAAACCACTCCCCCAATCCTCACTTTGATAAGGGAAGTGAAGCCAGTTTAGTAATGAAGTTACGTTACGAGTTATTTGTAAACTCCTCCGCCACAAGGAAGGAGGGGGATCAAGGTTACAGGCATGGCACACATTTTAGTTTACCGTGCACCAGGGATGAGTCATACGGCGTAGGCGTATTATACGTCGTATCGTATTTATCACGTATTTAACCGTATTTTGCAAATTGCTTCGTATAGTACGGTTTTGGGCGCTTAACGAATTTTGCAGCCACAAGCCCCCCAGAAGCACTCCCAGGCCCTCTAGAGCCCCCCAAAGGAACTCCCAGCCTCTCAGAACGTAGCATGATCACTTGCTTATTGCTACCACAACCCAGAAGGTGGTGCCTGTAGCATAGATGAATTGTGCAACAGCTGTGTGGAACCACACAAGCCTTGGTCACTGCCCTCTTGCTGCAGGTGTCCAATGACTGTGTAGATGCTGCTGATGATGTGCTTGCTGTAGTCCTGTGCAGGTGCCTCTCTTTTCCTGTATGCTCCTCCCTCTGAGCGCTAGCCTCGGCAATTTCTCCCATTGCTAGCGAGCGCTGCGACTACGCCCTGAGGATCCCTGCCGGGTCAGCTTTGCATGCTGCTACACCTACGCTGGGATTCTGCCTCATGAAGTGCTCGCGGATGCGGGGGGCACCGCTGCTGAAATCTCGGAATCCTGGCATCTGGCATCTGGCATCTCGTAATTCTGCCCCTTCTGTCCCGTAACAACAACACGATGCCACTCAGGGTCTTTACCAGGAGGCGTTATAATGTTCTGGAGGCTGGGGGGACAATTCGTGGTGGTTGGAGGGTGGTTGGTGCAAGCCCAGGGTACCCCCCAAAATAGCATAAATACGTTTTCGTATTATACGCGTATTGCGTATTACCGTTCGTTCACGATCAGTTCGTGACCACACTTTCAAATAATTATTTAAATTTTCGATTTCAGTTCGTGAGGGAGTCTGGGGAATAATTTTTGAGTTCGAGGGCACTTCGGGAGGGCCCTGTCGGGAATAAGTTTTTGAGTTCGAGAGCCCCCCTGTGAATGGTGTCTGTGCACTGCTACTGCTGTTCGTTATGGCTGAAGCTGTGGCTGAGGCTGAAGCTGTGGCTGAGGCTTCAAGAACCCGGCCAGGGGGTTCACACTGGCGCGCTTGGAGCTCCTTTCGATTTTCACCCTCAAAACTACTATAAATAATTAATTTATCACTTCGAAGTCAGTTCGGAGAGGCCTCCAAGAATTAATAAAAATTTTAGTTTTCTGGCCAAATAATTAATTAATTTTCGAAGTGGTCGTAAACAAACGGTATTAGCGTATTATACCGTATGGAACGTCTCAGAAGTCCGTATGACCCATCCCTGCCGAGCACAGCCGGCCACCGTCATCACACCTACCGTTCGTTTACGATCACTTCGGAATTTAATTAATTATATGTCAAAAAACGAAAATTTTAAATAATACTCGGGGCCCTCTCCAACTGAAATCGAAGTGATGAATTAATTATTTATAGTGGTGTTGAGGGTTCAAGTTGAGCTTTTCTCTTTCCCTGCTTCTGAGCACTGTGCAGCACCAGCCACAGCTTCAGCTTTAGCTTCAGCCTCTTTAACAATCAGCAGTAGCAGTGCACAGGCAGCATTCACAGGGGGGCTCTCGAACTCAAAACTTAATTCCCGACAGGGCCCTCCCGAAGTGCCCTCGAATTCAAAAACAAATCCCCAGACCCCTCACGAACTGAAATCGAAAATTTAATTAAATATTTTGAAGTGTGGTCCCGAACTGATCGTGAACGAACGGTAATATGAAACGCCACTTTGACACCAGCACACATCTCTGGTAACCTGACAATTGCATGTGTATGTGTACAGCCATGTACACTGCGGAATTGCAGGGCCCGGCCACCATCATCACACCTAATGTGAGACGCAACTTTGACATGCACACATCTCTGGTAACCTGGCAGTTGCACATCACATCATCTTCAAGGAAAGTCACACAGCTCCTGACCAGCAGTACTTCAACGAGAAAACTTCAACGAGAAAACTTCAACGAGAAAAGGGAGCAATGGTTTGTGTTCAAGACCTCGATGAGCTGCCCGCTGTCTGTGCGTCGACTGAGAGCTATTGAGCTACAGAGCATCCTGCTGTCTGTACATCGACCGCGCTATCTAGCTACAGAGCTGCCTGCTCTTTGCATAATTTTCCTTAGCCGACTGAGCCTACTGCATCCCTCCATCTTAAAGGATAAAGGCATCAGGCATCCCTTCCCCTTAGAGGACCCCCCCTTCAGCACGCAGCGTAGTAGTATTCAAAGACCTATTTTAACGACTTTTCTTGGAGTATCTATATGCATGCTCTTCAAATCTCATCAGCATGCAGCTCAAACTTGTCCTGACAAACCTAGAGCGCATTAAAGTACACACATATGTAGGGTTACCCAGAAATACCCGTATATATACGCCGTATATGACCGTATACTTGGTAATTTCCCTGCCAAAAAAACGTATATACACCATGTATATTTATGGTTGACCCTACATATGGCCGGTTCTGGCCGACCCTACATATGGTTCTGGCCGACCCTACACATTTGCCCTTTGCCCTTCGCTCACCATCATGCAGCGCAGTGTAGTTGTGTGGCCCACGGGCATCAACCCTCACGCCTTTGTCTGTCATGCCCAACAAGGTGCGCACAATCTCTGTGTGACCTCACTAACCAGCATGCAGTGCAGTGTGGCCCACGGGCATTCACCCTCACGCCTTTGTCTGTCATGCCCAACAAGGTGCGCACAATCTCTGTGTGACCTCACTCACTCACCAGCATGCAGCGCAGTGTAGTTGTGTGGCCCACGGGCATTCACCCTCACGCCTTTGTCTGTCATGCCCAGCAAGGTGCGCACAATCTCTGTGTGACCTGCGAGTGCACAAACAATAAACGTAAGATGTGTGTAGAAGGAGGGCATGTGTGTGGTTGTTGATATTTAAGATGCAGGGGTAAGATGTGTGACCTGCAAGTGCATGAACGATGAAACTAGAGACGTGAAAAAGGAGGGCAAATGTGCGGTTGTTGGGATTTAAGACGCAAGGATAATGTGTGACCTGCAAGTGCACAAACAATTAACTTAAGAGGCGTGTAGAAGGAGGGCAAGTGTGTGGTTGTTAAGATTTAAGATGCAGGGATAAGATGTGTGACCTGCAAGTGCACGAACGATGAAACTAGAGATGTGAAAAAGGAGGGCAAGTGTGCGGTTGTTGGGATGTAAGACGCAAGGATAAGATGTGTGACCTGCAAGTGCACAAACAATAAACTTAAGTGGCGTGTAGAAGAAGAGTAAGTGTGCGGTTGTTGGGAATTGAGATGCAAGGATAAGATGTGTGACCTGCAAGTGCACAAACAATAAACTTAAGAGACGTGAAAAAGGAGAGTAAGTGTGTGGTTGTTGGGATTTAAGATGCAAGGATAAGATGTGTGACCTGCAAGTGCATGAACGATGAAACTAGAGACGTGAAAAAGGAGAGCAAGTGTGCGGTTGTTGGAATTTAAGATGCAAGGATAAGATGTGTGACCTGCAAGTGCACAAACGATGAAACTAGAGACGTGAAAAAGGAGGGCAAGTGTGCGGTTGTTGGGATTTAAGACGCAAGGATAAGAAAAAGGCAAAAGGGATGAAAAAGAAACGACGTAAGGAGGAAGGAGGGAAGAGAAGCACCCTATTTCACCATGCATATGAAATGAAAGACTCGTGGCAGCAAATTGCCAATCAGCGCGTGCTGCCAACACCAAAGGCGCATGGCGCGCCATGGGAGTGAAGTTTCGGTGTGAGTGTTTGAACTGGTCGGGGATGGAACCGAGCATAACAGTTGTGGGCAGCAACGAAAAGAGCAGACAATTGAGGCGGCACAGTTTGGCACAAACCATCTAGGATTATGACCCAGAGTGCGAGCTTCTTGCCATCCCTGAAATCCCTGCACACCCAAGCAATCCACCTTTGGCACACTTTTCCTAGCCGCCAAAACAAGTGGGGGCTCTGAAGTGTGGCTTTGTGTGTTCCAAAGCCACAATGCTTCCATCCCTGAAATCCCTGCACACCCAAGCAATCCACCTTTGGCACACCTTTCCTAGCCCCGCCAAAACAAGTGGGGGCTCTGAAGTGTTTTCTTTGTCTGTCCCAAAGCCACAATGCTGCCATCCCTGAAATCCCTGCACACCCAAGCAATCCACCTTTGGCACACCTTTCCTAGCCCCGCCAAAACAAGTGGGGGCTCTGAAGTGTTTTCTTTGTGTGTCCCAAAGCCACAATTCTTCCATCCCTGAAATCCCTGCACACCCAAGCAATCCACCTTTGGCACACTTTTCCTAGCCCCGCCAAAACAAGTGGGGGCTCTGAAGTGTTTTCTTTGTGTGTCCCAAAGCCACAATGCTGCCATCCCTGCAGTCCCTGCACACCCAAGCAATCCACCTTTGGCACACCTTTCCTAGCCCCGCCAAAACAAGTGGGGGCTCTGAAGTGTTTTCTTTGTGTGTCCCAAAGCCACAATGCTGCCATCCCTGCAGTCCCTGCACACCCAAGCAATCCACCTTTGGCACACCTTTCCTAGCCCCGCCAAAACAAGTGGGGGCTCTGAAGTGTTTTCTTTGTGTGTCCCAAAGCCACAATTCTTCCATCCCTGAAATCCATGCACACCCAAGCAATCCACCTTTGGCACACCTTTCCTAGCCCCGCCAAAACAAGTGGGGGCTCTGAAGTGTTTTCTTTGTGTGTCCCAAAGCCACAATGCTTCCATCCCTGCAATCCCTGCACACCCAAGCAATCCACCTTTGGCACACCTTTCCTAGCCCCGCCAAAACAAGTAGGGGCTCTGAAGTGTTTTCTTTGTGTGTCCCAAAGCCACAATGCTGCCATCCCTGCAATCCCTGCACACCCAAGCAATCCACCTTTGGCACACCTTTCCTAGCCCCGCCAAAACAAGTGGGGGCTCTGAAGTGTGGCTTTGTGTGTTCCAAAGCCACAATGCTGCCATCCCTGAAATCCCTGCACACCCAAGCAATCCACCTTTGGCACACCTTTCATAGCCGCCAAAACAAGTGGGGGCTCCGAGGTTTGCAGGCGAACGTTCATTTCCAAGTTAGGGGCACAACGGATTAATGCCTACGTATATGTACGTGCGTGTGTGTGTGTGTTTGTGTGTGTGCGTGTGTGCAGATACATACTTCATTGGAAGCAGTGTGAGTTTTGCTGCATTCTTGAAAGCAGCGCAGTTAGGTTTGATTCGTTGAATGACTAAGATTGGGCACTCGATGCACACTGGGTAACAAAGAATTAAGCATGCTCATTTGTCAAGGCCTCTGAGCACGTCCAATGCATAATAAGGTATACTATGGCCTTGGAGCAGCTGCTTGGAGTAACAAAAAATCAAGCATGCTCATTTGTCAAGGCCTCTGAGCACGTTTAATGCATAGTAGGCATAGTAAGCACAGCGCCTACTCACACCGTCGCTGCCATTTTGACATTCGGCTTGCGATTTTCACCATTTTTGAAAGTGTGATTTACACATTAACTTCTGTATTAACTTTACTATGGAGGTATTAGGTAGCAGGCCACTTTGCACATTGCACGTCTATCACACACAGAGCCATCACACACTCACTCATTCACACATTTAACATATACACAGAGCCATCACACACTCACTCATTCACACATTAAACATATACACAGATCCATCACACACTCACTCATTCACACGTTTAACATAAACATAGAGCCACCACACACTCACTCATTCACACGTTTAACATACACACAGAGCCATCACACACACACTCATTCACACATACATCACACATCCATGCCTTCTCCATATGTGCAGGGTTGTTGTACTCAGCATGGCTTTCCCCTATTCAAGCATGCACTTGTGCACACGTGCACAACCCACAAAGGCGTGCCCACGCTTGGCTTTGCCATATTCAAGCATGCCCACGCTTGGCTTTGCCCTATTCAAGCATGCACTCATGCACACCCCCACGCTTGGCTTTGCCCTATTCAAGCATGCACTCATGCACACCCCCACGCTTGGCTTTGCCCTATTCAAGCATGCACTCTTGCACACCCCCACGCTTGGCTTTGCCCTATTCAAGCATGCCCACGCTTGGCTTTGCCCTATCAAGCATGCACTCATGCACACCCCCACGCTTGGCTTTGCCCTATTCAAGCATGCACTCATGCACACCCCCACGCTTGGCTTTGCCCTATTCAAGCATGCCCACACTTTTGGCTTTGCCCTATTCAAGCATGCACTCATGCACACCCCACAAAGGCGTGCCCGAACTCACCTTGAGGGTGGCTGCATGGCCTTCTTCACAGCACGCCAAAAGTGGACCCTCATTCTCACAGTCCGCAAGGTTTGGGTTCACCCCCTTCACCCGACACAGTGTCTCAACCACGTCAGTGTGTCCAGCCTTGCAAGCTGCAACACAAGCACAGGGACACAGGGGCGGGTCGGTATCGTTGTGTCCAGCTTTACAAGCTGCAACACAAGCACAGGGGACACAGGGGCGGGTCAGTATCTATGTGTCCAGCTTTACAAGCTGCAACACAAACACAGGGGACACAGGAGCGGGTCAGTATCGTTGTGCCCAGCCTTGCAAGCTGCAACACAAGCAATAACGACACAGGGGCGGGTCAGTATCTTTGAGCCCAGCCTTGCAAGCTGCAATACAAGCACAGGGGACACAGGGGCGGGTCAGTATCGTTGTGTCCAGCCTTACAAGCTGCAACACAAACACAGGGGACACAGGGGCGGGTCAGTATCTTTGTGTTTAGCCTTACAAGCTGCAGCACAAGCACCAAAGACACAGGGGTCAGCCTGCTACGTTTACCATCGATACCCACACCATATATACATCATATACACATAAACACCATATATACCGTACAGACTTCATATAACCGCGCAAAAATATCGTTTTTTGCCCTGCGGGGTGACTGCACGCACGAAATGTATCTATTTATTTTGGGGGTGCGGGATTGAAAAACGGGGATTGTTGGCGTATTTTGGAGCCTGTCAGGCAAAAATCCCTGTGCGGGGTTGGTGTAAATTAAATATTTCCAGGGTGCGGGGTTGATGCGGGAGTGTGAAACTATAATATATTTTTGGGGCTGCGGACTGAACTTAAGTCTGTACGGTACGCGGTGCAAACATATATCATATACACATAAACACCATATATACGCGGTGCAAATATATATCATACACACATGTACACCATATATAGAGCATAAGTATGGTTCTGGTCAAAATTGGATACTTGGCATGTTGATGCTAGCAGCCTAGAAGAAACCTTGTACTTGTGCGTGTATCTGCTACACCTTAACAAATCAGCGATATACTCCATACACCATATGCTCTATACACCATATATATATATTATATATATATACATACCATATACACCATACATAGAGCATATGTATATATGGTTCTGGCCAACAACATCAAATTTGACATCTGGCATGTTGATGCTAGCAGCCTAGAAAAAGCCTTGCCCTTGTGTGTGTA
>Ga0307942_1002396_pt1 | contig 15193 bp, 10 predicted proteins | sample OrgLakmetagen175_FD_201846 | JGI IMG/M metagenome (GOLD analysis project Ga0307942, IMG submission 201846) | Saline water microbial communities from Organic Lake, Antarctica - #175 | ecosystem: Environmental > Aquatic > Non-marine Saline and Alkaline > Saline | place: Antarctica: Organic Lake...
CTCTCTCTCTTTCTTTATATATACATATGTATGTATCAAATTAAACACTTTTCTCACACACACACACACGCACACACGCACACACGCACACACGCACACACCTGGGAGGCCCAGGTAGTATCCAACGCCAATGTCGCTGAACCTCATTTGATAGCCAGCTTGGACTTCACGTACCGTGCTGAAGGAAGTAAGAAGTTGATCAAGTGGCACATGATGATCACATGTTCTGTCCAACTCAAAATACATTGTTCCAGCAAGGGCCACATAAGAAACCCACTTAATAAACCTCATTGGCTTGCCATTTTGCGCTTGCATCAAATATGTTTTGTGCATTTTCAATTAAATTCTAGGTTGCTGATCTGCATTGAAAGATAGATTTTACAATTTAAGGGCTACTTAAGCTCCCTGTTCTCTATTCAGATCAACATATATAAGGTCGTGTGGCTACATAAAGACCTGCTGCTTTAAAAATGTCCCTGCAACAGAAGTACTAGTACTCACCGGAAGCTTTCAAGTGCAAGCTCCTCATCAGCCTGTCCATTCTCAAAGAGGGCAGCTGTAGCCAGATTCACGGCAGCTCTTCCAATTTTGACTCCAAGAGTGGATGCACTGGTGGGACGTAGTTGGAAAATGCAGTTGGAGAATGCAGACCTAGTTGGAGAATGCAGAGATGCTTTGTAAAGTTCAAAAGAGGCAACATTGAAAGGCCCTTGTTACAATCTTTCCTTTCTAGTTACTTTGCATCTGAGTGAAGAGCAGCATGCAAAGTGCAAAAGGACATACGAGTGGTATAATTGAATACAATTAAGAATGTTTGCCTAGCTGCTTGATGAGTACCCCCGGACTATTACTGCTGTCAGCATGTAATAATACCTGAACGGAACAGTGATGAGTTTGTGCTCCCGTACTGCTTTCATCTGAGCTGCAGGATGCGTGGAATCGCACAGGTTCTGGACTTTTGAATTTGCAGTGTCCCTGGTGCAGACGCGTGTGAAAGGCAGAATCAGAATTTGAAATTGTAGCCAAGTTTTCGGCAGTGATGTGGCACAGAAGTCAGAGTTGATGTCTGCATGAGATACAGAACGGAAGTGGTTGACCTGGGCTGGCAGGCTAGACTCTTAAGGCAGTCTGAAAAGGCAACAGCAATATGCTACTACAGGCTACTACAGGCTACTACAAGCTTTTGCAATGAATGCTTCCTGCTTAGAATAAATTTCCTCTGTTGTCTTTGTTGACAATGAAGAAAAAGAAAACAAGATAGATACGACGTTTAGTTTGGCAAGATATCTTACCAATTGGCATCAATCAAGATTATCACGTCAGGCTCTGTCTTTACAATCTCCTGCAAAATAAAAAGCGAGATGGGAAATAAATACACAGAGTACACTTTTGTGCTCATATGCTATATGGTTTTGTGCCCATATGCTATATGCAATATAATTTCGTGCCCATATGCTATATGCGAAATATACAACGAGGACACTTCTGTGCTCATAAGCTGCAAATGTTGCAAGACTTTTAACTTGATTACATGAAAACACTTTCCAAAAACACTCGTCCTAACCACCCACACTCACCGACCAGCCCATGTTTGCCCAAGACGCGTTACGATCACTGCCAAGGTCGTCTGCAATGTTAATCAGGCCGGCTTTTCTCATGATCAATGCAGGCGATCCACAGCAAGCACCAATGAAAGGGCTATCAACGTCCCAGCCGTCCAGCCAGAGGGCCTTTAAGCGGCGGCCTGTGCTCTGTAGAATATGTGCGTTGTGCGTAGTGTGATTCTATGTACATGTGTGCATTGATCGTCAAGAAATCAATGCCTTGTTTCTGTAGGTGCTATACCGAGTGTCACAATCAGACCATGCAATAGAATGGGCTAAAAGAATGCACTCTAATGGACATGGCGTTGAGGAAGCGAGCAAATTCCTTTGGTGCAACACAAATTCTTCTAGCATGGCTCAGGATGAAAGAGTAACTGTCTATAGATCCTCACCTTGTTTGTAAGCTCAGCGGCAAGAGCAAAATCCTTGTTGATTTCATCAACCACTTTGGGGCCTCTTTCAGCAACGCCAAAGATGCTCGCAATTGCCTTCACTTCTGATATGACATCGTCGACAGTATTTGTGAAGCTGCTGACCTGCAAGTAAGGTAGGCGCCATCCCAAAACAGTAACCCCTCAATTCTAAGCAACTACTTCCAGTGATTTCATATGGAGGAACGATGCCAACGCTGTACACTTTTTGCAATTCAAAATTTGAACACGTGATCATTTTATGTGTGTTCTACCAAGATCTGACAAAATTGTGCCGCTAAGCAGGATATACTGATGTCAGGGGTCATCCGATTTTGCAGACCGAAAGGGTGCACGGGCTTATGCACGCACAAATAATCCAAGAATGCAAGCCATCTTGACATACCTTGGGATCCTCACAGTACTCTTCCTGTAAATAGGTTCCAATTGAAGCTTCATGCAGGTCTGGTCTGCAGGAATGCAGCTCCCCTGCAGGTCACAACTCACAGGAAATAGATGAGTACATAAAAATTGAACACACTCCAATCAAACAAGGAGAAAGCAATTTTAGCGATGCTGCCTGGTATTCAAAAATGTAGGAGTCGTAACATTGGTCACGGAAAGGACATGTTTGATGGCACTACCACTCACCTCGGCTTGAGTGTTGGTACGTTAGAGAGCAGTTCAGCCCTGTAGATTCCCAGGTTGTATAGTTTATGCTACGGCTCGTAAATGCGCTTGTGTAGGATCCATACAGAAAGTCTGGCTCAACTGCCTCCAGCTGCTTATGGTGAGGGTATACTCTGAACGTCGTGGGGATCTGAGGTAGTTTGCAAAGTAGTCAAGCAAGCTTTGTGAGTGATTAGGAACGAAGTTAATTAGGGCCGGTCAGAAAATAGAAACACGCTTCATTCTGCATAACTTGAGAAGAAATTTAATTGTTCATCGTATACGACCATCAACAGCAAAAAATACTCAAGGGGTGATAACACCACAAGCATGTACGGAAACGGAGACGGAGCTGTCGGACAGCAAAGTACTGGCAGATTCGAACCTGCGACCCCTTAGAGTCTGGCCTGACCACGGACCACTAGGTTTTCAGGGCTACCAATAACAGCAACAGCAACAGCAACAGCTACCCACGACCATCAACAGCAACATGGTTGAGGCTGCTATGGTTGAGGTTGCTAATTAGCTGGTTCCATGCGCTGGGAAAAAGGCACAAAACTACTGCTTTTATTTAGATTTGGGCTACTCTTTAAACTATACCTTTGCATATTGGTCCTCAAATTTTTGTGCAATTGCATCATCCAGGTAAGCGGTGGCTGCAAGGTGATCTTCAAGACCCAAAGCCAGCATCACCTGCGTAGTGATGATGCACCCGCAGAAAACAGTGTTTTGCTTGCAAGTGGCGTGCATGCTGCAGGTAAAATGCAAGTGCACCCTTGCGTTTAGAATTTAGCTGCTGCCACGAAACAAGCCAGACCAATGACGATGCCCATTGTATCATCTGAGATACATCGAATATATGAGATAATGCATCAAATTTGCATGTATGCCGGCAAAATTTCACCTCAGTGGCGCCTTGGTTCAGGGTGACGGTCCTAGAAGGGACCCTGTTGTACTCATACGTCAGTCCGCAGTTGGTGATCGTTGTTGCGGAACCGAGGAGAAGATGGAAGGGCAGGAGGAGCAGAAGCATTGTGAGCATGGTAAAGTTCAATAAATATAAAATTGAATTTTTAAATGCAAAGCCAGTTATCTGCAAGTACATCGTACGGATTGCCGAGTACATCGTACGAAAACGCGTTGCCTCCACTGTCAGTATTTTAAATACACGCATTTTGGTAGTTCTACAAATTAAATAACATTGCGCTGGGGAGGGGAAAAACGACTGTACAAAATTTGTAATTTAGACGCACTTATAAAGATCCAGGGGGTTATCCACTATACCGAGGGGTACTAAAATACTGAAATATAATCAAGTTAGATTGTGTTTTCTACTTAGCAACTACAGGTTTGAAGCAAATAGCTTCTTGGCGCTGGCAGAGGGCAACGGACGCGCACTAGTGCTGACGCTCTTACTTTTGCCATGTTCTCATGAAATTCCTGTTCGTTCGAATTCTCATATCGTTCATTTCATACAATGTCGTTATGAGTCTGATCGGGTAGTAGGTCGCATCCATCGCCAACATGAAGATTAATTGCGAGAAATCATGTGGGGCAGGTGGGCCAAAAGGGGACGCGCCAATTGCAAGAAGGGACTCTTGATACTCTTGCTATTGGGGATCATCGATCCTCGTGGTAGACGTCGACCACGCATTCGTCATAGGCTCGAACGGCTCGAACGTGACTTTCCGTCCATCACACGCACCGCGATCCAAACCCCGGAAAAGGGACGGCATTGCTTCTTCCGTTGAACCCTGAGGCGTGATAAATCAAACTGTATGACAGTGCCCGCAACTTGAGAGATGCCAAAGGAAAAGAGCTTCCCATAGACTTCAAAACGTGCAACGCTGGTGGTAAGTGCGCCGGCGTGATCACCTCTTCTCCGAATAAGGCATGGTTGACCCCGTTGACCGAGATCTAACCCTTACCAGACGACCTGCTCGATTACATCGAAGCACATCGAAAGAAACACGAGGACAACACTTAATAGCTCACAATCACACCGTGGACCGCAAAACAGACGCCTAATTGTAATGAACAGCAAAAGGGGTCTGGAGAAATTCCCGGACTTTCTTTCAACGTGGACCTGGTGAACGTCAGCAACCATATCAGAGCGGATAACTATGACGGATGGATAAAAATGGGCGGGATGGTAAAACGAACGCAATAAACGCGCACGCCATCTTCTTCCTCCTTCGTAAGATACCATACAGAGAGTAGAGTAAGATACCATACCTTACTCTGGAGGTCGCCACGAATATTATACAATTATAAAAATTGACATTCATATTGGAACATTACACAAAAACTAATATATAATGAAATTATGCATCTTATCCTGCCTGCCACAAGAGATATGGGGGATCGTCTGCGGCTTCCTGGACACCAAGGAGGAAAGGATGGTCTTGACCCGTGTGTCCAAGACCATGCACGATAATCCGGATATCAGGAGGCGGTTGTAATCCAAACTAAACAGGAGGCGGTTGACCAAGTTGGTGGTACACGAGGATAAACTTAATGAGAACGATCCAGAACCGGATATGACAGAAATCATTTCGGTCATACCTACGCACCCGAGCTCCAACCTGAAGACCCTAATCGTCCGTTTCAGGGGTATCGAGGACGACTGTACTCTTTCATTACGTGATGACTTCAAAACGTCCTAGGTGTGGACGTGACGACTTCAAAAAGCTGCTGAGCAGCAGAGCACCAGTGCGCCAGGTTCACTCACTTTCGGTCCAGGATCTTTTGCTGGGCCTCCAAATCAGCTTGCACGCCTGTAAGCTCAGCATGTGCTGCCTTGCTCTCCGTGTTCACTGCGCATGATGCGCTGGCTGACGCCAGCTCCCTCCCCGCCTGCTGCTCCTGGGTGACTGTAAGAGCAGCAAGCTGATTTAGAATTATGTCCTCCATTTCACGTTATAAATCATCGTTCTGTAAAGTCCATGTAGTTATATTCAAGCGGCGGTCTTAGATGAAAAATACTGGCTTGCACAGCCCCACATTGCTTCCATCTATAAAATTTCATGGCACAATCCTGAAAGTTTGGAGTGCATTCCATTGGCTTGACTCACCCCGCAGCCTGCACCCAGCGCGTGTGCCTCTGACTTTTGAACATATCCACAGAACCCCTTTAACCCATTTCGCTCAAAAAGGTGGCAATCAACTGGGCTCGAGATGAGATTCCGATGATATATTTAACACTGTAGAAATAGCATAGAAAATCTCTGGAGACCCTCCCCAAAACCCGGGGGACCCTCCACCCCCCCTCTGAACCTTTTGAATTTGATTCATATATATACTAATCGATAGCTCTCGACGTCAGGATTCCGTGTATACAATCTTTAATGATTTGACACTAAAGTTATGCTTCCTTACACCCTCCTCATCGCTATAATATTGTGTGTGTGTTTTATTTTCATAGCCGTCCCTGTGCGGCCTTGCTGCATAATGCTGGCTGCTAGGCGCAATTTATTACCTTCTTTGTCGTTCCTCCTCGCTCCTCTCATTTGGAACGTTTACAGCAACCGCCGCAGCATTCAGACCGGGGCCATTGCTTGCGGCCTCGCCTCTGGATCCACTGCAGCTAGCTGTTCAGCTTGAGAGGCGAAAATGATCCATCTCAAGAGGCGAAAATAATCCGTCTGGTAGGTTTCATTTTCTACATCCATTGGTTATCCCGCCACCATGTGTTGGTGCACGCCCCTACAATTCATGCGGGACCCCGACAATCCCGGTTTTGCGGGACCAATATTGGTAAATTTTTGCCACATTGCAAGAATGCTGAAGTTTTACACTAAAATTATGCCTAGGAATTACAAACGCGCGCATATATTCACAGGCGCGCACACGCACATACACACACGCACAAACACACATACAGACACACACACGCGCACACATACAACGCCCAAACACACAGGCACACACGCGCACACACGCATGCATATGCATGCACATGTTGCGCGCGTGATGGGCTTCGCCAATTTTCAGCGTCGCAAGCGACGCTCCAACACTCGTCCTTGATTTATGTGGGGAGTGGTTATTCACTGCCTGCATTTTTATCTACCAGCATTCATGGACGCGATCACCAGATACCCTGGTATAAAAGAACCGCAGATCCAGACAAAGAGAGAGAGAGAGAGAGAGAGAGAGAGAGAGAGAGAGAGAGAGAGAGAGAGAGAGAGATTGCAAGACAACCTGACTTGCTCGACAGAAGGTCCTCAAAGAGATGACATTGCATTACAACCTGACTGACTTGACAGACTCTGCCAGCATCCATTGACGCGATTACCACCATGCAAGTAGGAAGCTCAGTAAGATCTCACGCTACTACAAAATTGCACAACACACACATTGTAATGAAACCAACCCAAGTGCACGAGAGTGCAAGCAGAGCACCTCGGAAGAGTGTTGCCCAAAAACCTAGGATCAGCCTTTTATACTCTGTGGCTCATTGTCAAAATTTATAAACAAAAACACCTATCTAGGCACGACCGGTGCCATATGAATGCACCACATACATGATCAACAAAAACCAAAGGCTAAACCATATAAGGGCTCACGTCAACAACTGCAACTCCTTGCAGCCACAATCAACAAAAATCATGAAAAACACACCCAGCTGAATGCAAAGCTCTTCCAGCAAACAGGGACGTACGATCCCCCCCCCTAATTGGGTTTATTGTCCAGAGCGGCCAGCACACCCTATACGTCAACCAACCCCTAAAAAGTATCGTGCCTTGTAAATATGTATCCTGCTACTCTTCATCTGCATACGCTGAACTCCATCTCCTAAGCAAGCTAACATTTAAGATGAACATGTGAACATGCAAGCACACTGCGGGTGAGGTTTATACGTGCAAAATCACAGAGCTTGGCAGCAGCCCTTCTCATCTTGCAGACCGCCTTTGCTGCTTCAGATTGGCAGTAGCGTTCTACAGCTACAGATGGGGATCCCATGCTGAAGGCACGCACCTATTCCTCAAGCAAGGCCCTACGAAAATGATTTAAGTATATTGTGGTTTTGAACTGGGACACAAGCAATCACCTCGGTCGGCCTTCAAAAATCAATTTTGTCATCCGTAGTCAAAATCCAACACAAAGAGCAAAATCAAGAAGTATACCAAGAGCTTGCTTGGCGATGAGGATCAACAGCTGTGCACAACCATCAAGGGGTGTCCTCGTACCGACGTGGTACTGATGCCTGTTGTGGCTTTTTGCCTCTGAGGGAGCGCAGGATGCCAGGCTCCCAGCCGCGCCCCACTTTAGTCCTGGGCCCACCAAAGTTAATGCCAAACAGGCGCTCGAAAAAGGAGTTCACAACAACTGGGATGCGGCCAAAAATGGTGGCGTAGCTAGTGGCCACAAGCAGCGTACCACCCTGCGTGCAAAGCACGTGTGTGTGTGAGTGTGAGTGTGTGTGTGTGATTATGGATGTGTGATTTTTTGTGTGTGCATGTATGTGTGTGTATGTGATTATGGATGTCAGATTTTGTGTATGCATGTATGTGTGTGTGCGTGCGTGCGTGTGTGTGTGTGTTGTGTTGTGTGTGTGTGTGTGTGTGTGTGTGTGTGTGTGTGTGTGTGTGTGTGTGTGTGTGTGTGCGTGTGTGTGTGTGTGTGTGCGTGTGTGTGTTGTGTTGTGTGTGTGTGTGCGTGTGTGTGTGAGTGTGTGTGTGTTTGGTTTCTCAAGTATGACAGTGTTTTTAGCACTCTTTTGCAGATCGCACACATGGCTATTTCATAGGAAGTTCTCTTCTACATCTGGTGCGTGCTACAAGCTTTTCAAAGGAAGTTCTCTTCTCTATCTGGTGCGTGCTACAAGCTTTTCAAAGGAAGTTCTCTTCTCCATCTGGTGCGTGCTACAAGCTTTTCAAAGGAAGTTCTCTTCTCTATCCGGTGCGTGCTACAAGCTTTTCAAAGGAAGTTCTCTTCTACATCTGGTGCGTGCTGCAAGGATGCACACAGGGGTTCTTACGATATTACTAGTTCAAGCCTTCAGGCCATCATATGTACGAGCTTTTTAACAAAGCATAGGATGAGAGGTGTTTGGAGAGACACTGAGTTGATGGACCCTAACGTGCACATTAACACAAACTGGCCACTTATCATTATTGGTTTACCATCCCTTTTTCTAGTAATGAACCAATGTGCCACTGCGCCACTGTGCCACTGTGTAACTTCATCTTGATCTGTCAAAACATGTTGAGCGCAGTATCAGAAGGTTCCACTTGCGTGCGCATACTTAATAAGTAGAGGTAGAAGCGTGGCTTGATTGTAGTTCCCACGTACGTGACCAGTGCCCTGGTGCAGAAGAACATGTCCAGAACGAGGTGCACGCTCTGCTATTTTGCTAAGATCTCCAGGCTTTTGAGCTAATAACATAATCAGTTAAATTTGCATCCTATTTTGCGAGCTTCTCAGCAGCCTGACCTTGTTACTTGCTACAGCAGGTCGGCAATTAGTGACCAAATTGTATTGGATTTCCTTTCCCAAAAGAGCACTGCATTGTTGTCCTTATTCCCGAGATTATATTTTTACTTATGGCTGGCCGAGACCAGTCAGCAGCTGGTAAGTCAAACAATCTGGCTAAGGGTCACCTCCTTGTAACCCATGTAACCAATACTGGTTCATGTCAGCCAGTTACGGGAACAGGATGGTTGAATCAAACAGCAACAATTTACGTGAAGCAGTGATAGCTGACGTGTCCCTCAGGAGTTCTGCCTGTGATTGCTGGACTAGACAGATGAAGAATGCTGCTGGTGATTTACAGATGGCACCGCTCTTAAATGTATCTGTTACTTTGCAGGAAGTTTGTACTCCCTAACTGTGCATTGACTTGAAAATAAGGCATCAGGCAATTTGAAAAGAGGTACACGGTCAAGACCCTTCTTCCTGTTTCAAAAGTCCAGTGGTTTATCACAATTGGTTGCTTTGCTGCATATATGTAGGTTACTGACATACGCTCTACATTTAAATTGCCAGAGTACCAAAACAGCTCTGAGTAAGAAATTTGTGAAGAATGTAGCACGGTTTGAATCTTGAGATCATGAGATATTAAACGTGTGAGACTTGTCCAAATATAACATACGTGCACTTTCATAACATACACTACTTTCATAACATACGTGCACTTTCCAGTACTGTTATTAACTCTCATCAAGAGCCGGTTTCAGGCCAAGCCTGCAACCCTCCTGATCCCCATTAATTTTCCTTTCCTTTTTGCGGTGGAGGAGCTTTATGGTACTCGGTACCAAAGTGGCTCCTTTTCCTTAATTAATGTGGGGAGTGGTTTTTACTGCCTGCGTAATTTTTTCTTTTTTCTCATTAATTCATTCTCATTAATTCAGACAGGAGTCGGGAGGCAACAGGAAGCATAACTTTTGGAAACTCACACAGAAGTTGCCAAGCGATGCCGGCAAGATGCCTTTAACGATGAAGTCTCGGGCACCCAGGTTGGCACCATAGTAGATTGCAATGGGGTACTGCAAGCACAAGCATGCAACAGCGTGTTTAGACCAAGGATGAAACAAGAGTAGGTAGCTGACGTATGGAGTTATCTGTAGGTTGGAGTAACTGTAGTGTGGAGTAACTGTAATATGGAGTAACTGTAGTATGGATATAACTTTAGTATGGAGCAACTGTAGTATGGAGTTAACTTTAGTATGGAGCAACTGTAGTATGGAGCAGCTGTAGTATGGAGTAACTGAAGTATGGAGTTAACCAGATGAGGAACTGCAAGTACGAGAGCCACATCTTCCAACACCTCCTCTGCGTCCATGGACATAAAAGGAACGGACACTTCAGTTCACGGACGAAAAGATAGTAAATCATTTAAGTGGATGGGGAACTTCAAACTTGAGTGCCATACATTTCAACGGTTGGTCCGATTTAGTGGACATAAGATTTAATGGAAACAGTTGCAGGCAGTGGAAATCACTCTTTACATTTATAAAGTATGAGCCATTTTGGTACCGTAAAAACCCTCCACCACAAAAAGGAAAAAAGAATATGAAAATCAGAAGGGTTGCACGGCTTGGCTTGAAATGGCTCCTGGCGAGAGTTTTGGCAACAGTGCTGGAATAGCACGCCTAATTAAGTAGTAAAACATTGTCTATTGTTTAATGCCTAGTAGGCACTTATTGGACAATTGAGTGACGCACTGAAATAATCCAGTAATGTGCGTGGATACTGGAAATCAGAGCAACCTTGAGAAATTACGGTTAGATAATCAATGCTCTTGACATTCAGCCCTTGTAAAGGACGGAAGGCTGATTAGATTAAATATCAGACTGACGTTTTTAATCAAACAAACCCTCGTATTGTATCCTCTGCTTGTGTGATGTTTATTAACCAACTGACCTGTTTTTTTGTTATTTATGTGATATTAACATTGACCGTACTGACCTACACTGACTGTGACACAATACAATGACAGTACTGACTACACTGAGTTTGTGATACTACACAATAATGACCGTACCGGCTCACACTGACTGTGACATAACACAAAGACAGTACTGACCTACACTGAGTCTATGACACAACACAATGACAGTACTGACCTACAATAAGTCTGTGACACTACACAATGACAGTACTGACCTACACTGAGTCGGTGACATAACACAATGACCGTACTGGCTCACACTGAGTCTGTGACACTACACAATGACAGTACTGACCTGCACTGAGTCTGTGACACTACACAATGACAGTACTGACCTGCACTGAGTCTGTGACACAACACAATGACCGTACTGACGTACACTGAGTCTGTGACACAACACAATGACAGTATTGACGTACACTGAGTCTGTGACACAACACAATGACCGTACTGACCTGCACTGAGTTTGTGACACTACACAATGACAGTACTGACGTACACTGAGTCTGTGACATACCGCATTGACCGTTCTGACCTACACTGATTATTTGGCGCTCACCAGGAACAGGTTCGCTGTTGTGTGCTCCAAGCCCAAGGCTCCAAACATAGACTTGGGCATGAAGATACCAAACGCCTTGCCAGTCAAATCCTGTGTGCACAGCAAGGGTAAGACGAGCAAGGCAGGTGTCACATAGAACTGGGGTTGAAGACGCCAAGAGCCCAACCAGTCAATTTCTGTTTGCACAGCGCACAGGACAAGCAAGGCAGGTGTGCGGCAGCAGACCGTGCTTGTAAAAATTTGCGCTCTCTTGTTCGTTCACTTGCGCATTGTTGTTGCATAAGCAGCAGACTATGCTTGTAACGAGTTATGCATTATCTTTCGTCCAATTGCGCAATGCTGTTGCCTAAGCTTCTGACAACCTCGCTGAAAGCCCCTTCAGTACACGCTTTTGGTACACACATGTTTTGACGCTCCCAAAAGCAGCTAGAACAAAAGCCTTGTGGTTGTTCTCAGAACATTACGCTAATGAGCTCCGGTGACATGGTTGCGTACGCGCACCGCCAGCAATGCACCGCAAAGCTGCACAAACACGGTTGCCTGCCCAAACAATTGAGCTGATCTGATCTTTCCAGTGGTGTTCAGTACGACATGCAGACACCTAAAATCCCAGGACTTTGGATCTGCTTGGCAGATAACAAGGAGCAAGCTGCAATAGCAGACAAAACACAGTCACGTCCTCCTCTACAGACACGTGTGCTAAAAAGCACACCCAGTTCCCGTTTCTTAAGCCCCCCCGCCCTCAAAAAATACCTCCAAGATCGTGAATGAGGGTAGATGCAGCACACGAGCACACACGCACACACACACACACACATACACACACACACACACCTGCGCTGCACACACACACACACACACATACACACACACACACACACACACGCACACCTGAGCTGCATTGTCTGCCACACCGCCAAGCTGACAAGCCAGTTCGCTAAAAGCCCTCGCACAAATAGCTGGCCGAAGCTCTTGGATGCCTGGGCGTGCACGTTCACACACTTGCAAGTGGCCATGGGCTGGCCCTTGTGGTGGCTGACACAATATGAGTCGCTGACACACTTAGGAGCAATTTGGGATATGCTGATCCTAGCCAGCCTTTCTTTTTACCTGCTTCATTCCTCTTTTAACTGCTTGATCATTTTTGGGGCGGAGCCCCCCAGGGCGTAGTCCCCCTTACATTCGTTCCACTTGCTGAGTCACCAGGCAACCTCAACGTGTAAAACCTGTATGGAATAAAAGCCAATTTTGCGCTGACTCCGGAACACCCCGGTCAAACCCCCCTCCACGAGCGACCCCTTGGGGTCGCGTGTCTTTGTTCCCCCCCGGGATGCAATTGGGTATTTATCATATATTCAGAATGTTTCCTATCATATTCTTAGCCCTTCTTCTCAGTAGTGGTGTCGTTGAGTGGCCGACCGATCCCAACATGCTAACAGCGCTTGCAGCAGCAGAGCAGAGACGGCAGCAGCTCCACAGCACTCGGGAGTACAGGCAAGCGAGGGCCCGAGAGAAGACCCGCATCCATCACTTGGCACAGCACTTGGAGCAACAGTCTTAGCCTGGCAATGCCACTCATCAGGCACAGGAAGCAGCAGCCCAGAGTTGGTGGCTATGAACAACCGTATAAAGCTCAGGCGTTCAGAAGGATTGCAGCCCCCCGAATTGCTCGCTCACATGACACACAGCTGTTGAGGTCTTACACACCATTGGCAAGCAAACAGCTACAGACACGGTTGAATGCCGCTCTTCATTGCAAAGACCAGGCTGCCATCTCAGAAATGGTTGAACAGGAGCAGTGGGGTGCAGAGGGTGCAGCCCCCCCTGAATCACTCTCACTACATTAGGTACAACTTCAATGCAGGTTGCAGCGCAGGCTCCACCCCATTTTTTGTGATCCGCAGGATCACACCCTACTTGTTTTAGATGCTTAATCCCTCTTTTTAACTGCTTGAAACAGTGTGGCAGGCAACCCATGGTATCAGACACTGCATTGTTAGTTGGTCCTACACTGATTTCAAGCGCTGCATATCCCCCTACAAACAGGACACGGAAGGCCAGCCAGCTTGCCTACTCTGCATTGTTCATTGGTCCTATACTGATTTCAAGCACTGCATATCCCCCTTCAAACAGGACACGGCAGGCCAGCCAGCTTGCCTACTCTGCATTGTTCATTGGTCCTATACTGATATGGGTGAAAAACACAGCTCAGACAGCAAGGCTCTGCGGCCCAAGCCAAGGTCATTCTGCGCGCAAAACGTTCCCACTACTGAGCTCCCACCTTCTCTTCTGCCAAGTATATAGCATACCGCCCGTCGTCACCCTCAAACAGCCCAGCGGCAATCATTAGTCCGACCTGTAGCGTATAACGAGATCGTGCAGCAAACACTTTCTGTGAAAAGCAAGATCGTGTAGCACACACATTTTGTGAAGAGCAAGATCATGTAGCACGCCCTTTTTGTGAGGAAGAAGACCGTGTAGAACACACGTGTTTAACTTGTTTGACGTGCAGAGAAAGGCTGGGTGAATCAAACGTACTTGTGCAGAACAAGATAAACCTTGCTCTATGCTCCTGCGCTTGCACAAGTTGCTGAACAGCCAGATCCTCTAAACAGCAGCAGCAGGCACACACCTGTATGGACGCGCCGATCCAGTTGCCAACATAAGCGATGACATTTACACGTATGACGTCCCAGGTGGTGGCCTAACAGTGATGTAAAGAGAGGGAGGGCAGATGTGCAGATGTGCATTCCGTGCTCTTATGTATTGAACGTGAACAAAGACAAGTAGGAGGGAGGGAGACGTAACGTAGAAAACATGAATTATGCAGGGAGAGGGCAAGGAGGGTTTTCAGATCTAAGGAGGGTACGCAAAGTCAAAGAGACAGGCAGTCATAGACCTGCAAAATTGCACTAGTGAGCTCGAAGAGTAGCACAGGTGATGAAGCATAGAATGAGCAGCACAGGTGAGTAGCACAGGTAAGTAGCACAGGTGATGAAGCATAGAATGAGCAGCACAGGTGAGTAGCACAGGTGATGAAGCATAGAATGAGCAGCACAGGTAAGTAGCACAGATGATGATGCATAGAATGAGCAGCACAGGTAAGTAGCACAGGTGACGATGCATAGAATGAGCAGCACAGGTAAGTAGCACAGGTGATTAAGCATAGAATGAGCAGCACAGGTGAGTAGCACAGGTGATGAAGCATGGAATGAGCAGCACAGGTGAGTAGCACAGGTGAAGAAGCATAGAATGAGCAGCACACGTAAGTAGCACAGGTGATGAAGCATAGAATGAGCAGCACAGGTGAGTAGTACAGGTGATGAAGCATAGAATGAGCAGCAAAGGTAAGTAGCACAGATGATGATGCATAGAATGAGCAGCACAGGTAAGTAGCACAGGTGAAGATACATAGAATGAGCAGCACAGGTAAGTAGCACAGGTGATGAAGCATAGAATGAGCAGCACAGGTGAGTAGCACAGGTGATGAAGCATGGAATGAGCAGCACAGGTGAGTAGCACAGGTGAAGAAGCATAGAATGAGCAGCACACGTAAGTA
>Ga0307942_1002399_pt1 | contig 15190 bp, 18 predicted proteins | sample OrgLakmetagen175_FD_201846 | JGI IMG/M metagenome (GOLD analysis project Ga0307942, IMG submission 201846) | Saline water microbial communities from Organic Lake, Antarctica - #175 | ecosystem: Environmental > Aquatic > Non-marine Saline and Alkaline > Saline | place: Antarctica: Organic Lake...
CTTTTTGTTCGAGTGCGGGCACCAGAAGGGGGGTCAGGGGGGGGCAGGGGGGTCCAGCCCAAAAATCATACGTGCCTATCCAAATCTTTTCTTCTTCTGGCGCCTCCTGCTGCAGCACTGAATAAACCCAGTAACAACAATCAAGCATCTGCCAGGATACTGGCAATACCATGCTATGATACATATGCTTAGCAATACCATGCTATGATACGTATGCTTAGCAATACCATGCTATGATACATATGCTTAGCAATACCATGCTAAGATACGTATGCTTAGCAATACCATGCTATGATACATATGCTTAGCAATACCATGCTATGATACATGCTTAGCAATACATCAGCGGTGGACAGTTTATCATAATACAAGCTTAGCAACACATCAGCGGTGGACAGTATATCATAAAACATGCTGAACAACACATCAGCGGTGGACAGTGTATCATAAAACATGCTGAACAACACACCAGCGGTGGACAGTATATTAAAATACCATCCATGTTTGTACCCAAAATTGGGACATCACGTAGAGGGGATATGTGGGGAGTGCTTTTCACTCCCTGCTTGCTTTTCTTTCCTTACCACAGTGTGCTGTTGTTGAAGTACCTAACAAGCACACGCGCAAGCCACTTCTCACTGCCAGTCGCCTTTGTGGTGACTTTTGGTTTTGGCAGAAAATATCCACCAATTGCGCGTGGGACTTCACTGGAAAGATGCAAAGAAAGCAACCCAGCTCACCACCTCCTTGACACAGTACTCAAGCGCACTCAAATACTGCACCTCATGAGGCAATGTCAAAAACACTGCATCTCATTAGGCGATATCAGAACACTGCAAGGACACTGCAAGGACACTGCAATATCATACTCTGCACCTCACGAGGCATCGTATCATAAACATATAACAGCCAATCTAGCATTAACGTAGTCACCACTGCACACTGGAATTCACAGACGAAAAACACTCACCAGCATAACACGGATAAAAACACAATCACCACGGCATACTGACATCATAAGCAAAAAACGCTTTTGCCAGCACACCACAAACGAGAACACATTGCTGTACACACACACACACACACACACAGGCAGACATACACACACACCACAAACGAGAACACAATCACCACCGCACGCTGGTCCTCATTCATTGCTGCAAACACACACATACACGCACACATACACACACACAGACAGACAAGAACACATTCACCACTGCACGCTGGTCCTCATTCATTGCTGCAAACACACACATACACGCACACATACACACACACTCACCACTGCACGCTGGTCCTCATTCATTGCTGCACACACACACAGACACACACACACAAACACACACACACAGACACACATACACACACAGACAGACATACACACACACTCACCACTGCACGCTGGTCCTCATTCATTGCTGCACACACACACACATACACACACACAGACACACATACACACACAGACAGACATACACACACAATCACCACTGCACGCTGGTCCTCATTCATTGCTGCACACACACAGACACACACACAAACACACACAGACACACATACACACACAGACATACACACACACACTCACCACTGCACGCTGGTCCTCATTCATTGTTGCACACACACACACACACACACACATACACACACACAGACACACATACACACACAGACAGACATACACACACACTCACCACTGCACGCTGGTCCCCATTCATTGCTGCACACACACATACACACACAGACACACACACATACACACGCACAGACACACACACACCACTGCACGCTGGTCCTCATTCATTGCCGCATTGCCCTCTGCCTCTGCAAGGGCAGCAGCAGTAGCAGCGGCCTGCTGTTGTGATGACTGCTGCTGTTGCTGCACGTCTTGCTGTGGGTACCCTTCCTGCTGTTGTTGCTGCTCAACTTGCTGCTGCTGCTGGTGCACGTGTTGCTGCTGATCGACATCCTCCTGTCTCTGCTGCTGCTGCTGCTGCTGCTCCTGCTGTTGCTGCTCCTGCTGGTGCACGTGCTGCTGCCGATCGACGTCCTCCTGTTTCTGCTCCTGCTGTTGCTGCTGCTGCTGCTGTCGCTCATCTGAGGTGGCCTTAAACTCGATTAGCTGCGGCCCGCTTTGCTGCTGCTGTGCAGGGTCTGCGTGCTCGTGCTGCAGACTGTCAGCCTGCATGTGCACGAGATTTGATTGTTTGTATTATAAGGACCTTCATCACATTAACATCAAATCTCAATCAAGCAAGCTAGCTCCTGGGCAGCTGTTGGAGCAGCCTGATCATTTCTGACAAGGACAGTGGTGTGGGAAGAAAAGAACGAGGACCTGAGGAGCGCAGGCCCATAATTCACATGGACAAGAACAGCCATTAAATACCCTTGTAATGCACGGAATTGCCCTAATGGGTGGCTTCAAAAAACTTGTATGCATAAAGAGCGCCATCCTCTCTTAATAGAGCAAAAAAGCTTGTATGCAAAAAGAGCGCCATCCTCTCTTAATAGAGCAAAAAAGCTTGTATGCAAAAAGAGCGCCATCCTCTCTTAATAGAGCAAAAAAGCTTGTATGCAAAAAGAGCGCCATCCCCTCTTAATAGAGCAAAAGTCTTGTATGCAAAAAGGGCGCCAATAACACACACACCCTCTCTTTCACATGTTTTGAGCACTTTGGCAGTGCTCTATAATTTGTTATTTCATCACACGAGTTATAGAACCAAATGCTTTATTTCTGAATACTCAATTGAGTTAGTGCAGCTTGCTTGTACCTGGTTTCAAGGGTTCCACTGTTTTTGGCAGGTGGGCAGGTGCCTTATTTGCCGGGTTATTTGCCAGCCCATAATGCAGCTACCATATTTCTAGGGTTGGCCAGAACCATACTTATACGGTGTATATACGATATACGGTATTTTTGGCATGGAAATCACCAAGTATACGGTCATATGTGGTCTGTATGTGCGGTTCTGTCCAACCCTAACCATACTTGACTTACCTAAAATTTGAAAAGAGCACACACGTGCACACTTCTACACATTACACACATACGGACACAGTCTCTCACACACACATACTGTCACGCTACACACACACACACACACACACCTTTTTGACTTCCAAGGGCCCCTCGTTTGTGGCAGGTGCCTCTAAGTCCACAATCAACGCACGCAGGCGGTCAGACACGATGCTGGTGTGAGCCATGAGGAATGCCTGTACTCACAAGTGCGTATAAGAGCGTATGTGCGTGCTTGCGTGTGTGCGTGTGTGTATGAAGCGTGAAAGTGTGTGTGTATACGCTTGTGTGTGTGTGTGTGCGCGTGTACGAGTATGAAGCGTGAAAGTGTGTATGCGCTTGCGTGTGTGCGTGTGAATCGACAGAAGCAATGGGTGGCCAAGTCACTCTCCCCCTTGAGTAGGCTGTGCGCATTTAATGTATGGGCCTTTTGAGCAGCCTGTTTGAAAAGGGCGTAGGAAAAGGGGCAGGAACTCTCTCTCTCTCTCTCTCTCTCTCTCTCTCTCTCTCTCTCTCTCTCTCTCTCTCTCTCTCTCTCTCTCTCTCTCACACACACACACACACACACACACAAACACACACACACACCTGGTTGCAAATGTAAGCAAGCTCATCCTTACGTTATTGAGGTGTGTTATTAATCTCAAACACACACCAAACCGCACCGCACCGTAGGTGTAGGTGCCTAAACAACAGATGCAACAACGCATTTCACAACACAGATGTCTTTGACGTCTTGGAAGCACACCAACTCGAACTGTATTGGGATGCGAGTTGAGATGAGTCCGTCTTCACTCAGCGAACAGCTGCATTTCAAACGAACTGAGACAAAGTTATCACACACACACACATACACACATTCACACATACGCACACAAACACCAAATTCCCCTGCATCTGGTTGTACTGGTGGAGGTGGACTTGTGCTTCCCCAATCGATAGGTGCATTTGTATGAATCAAAACATAAAGATTATCTCACACTTACGCACCAAACTACCCTGCACCTGGTTGTCAGTGGAGGTGTTTGACTCATGATTTCCCAACTGCTTATTGCGTCTGAACAAATCAAGACACAATCTCACACACACACGCACCAAATTCCCCCGCATCTGGTTGTAAGTGGAGGTGGGCTCATCTTTGTCCAGGCGCCACGTGTGCCCATGTATAGGCACAGGGCCCGCTCGCCCACTGGGGCCGTAGACAAACTTGCTGGCCAAGCGGAGCTCTTTGCGTGCTATCACACAGATGCGGTCCTGGTGTGTGCGTGCGTGCGTGAGTGTATGTGTGTGTGCGCGTGTTTGTGTTTGTCGGTGTTGGTGTTGGTCTAAGGCGTACTTGCAAAAAAGACAAGGCAACGAGAGGCTTTGGTGCACCTGCAATCAAAGCGTTTACACACAAATGTGCACCAGGGTTGAATAACAAAACTCATCTGACAGAACTATGCACATTTAAGAATACACATGACCCTTGTCTGACAGAAACAGGTATGCGACAAGTGGGGGGAAGCATCGCAAGCGATGCTGAAAAGGTGGCGAAGCCTTTTGCGCTGTGAACTGGCAACTTGTGTGTGCTTTGTGCGCGCTTATACATGTGTGTGTGAGTATGTGTGTGTGTGTGTGTGTGTGTGTGTGTGTGTGCGTGTGTGTGTGCGTATGTGCGTGCGTGCATGCCTGTGTGCGTGCGTGCGTGCGTGTTTGTGTGTGTGTGTGTGTGTGTGTGTGTGTGTGCGCGTGTGCGCGTGCATGCGTGCCTTCAACCTGCTCACATCTGTCAGTCAAACATGGAGACTCGCATCCTCTCAGAACATGCTCCCATCGTCATCGCGTCATTAAACATAAATTTTAAGTCCCTTGCAACTTGAATTGTGGAAATCCGTGCACCCAGTCATGTGCTTGCATGGAGCAGCGGACTTTCTGTCGACGTCTTCCTTCGGCCCCGGACCTTGCTTCCCACACTCAGGAAATTTATCTGATGACGCCTGTGCCATCAGACACTGTTCCGGGGACGTGGGCTGAGCTCCGTCGGGCAGCTTCCTCCAGCTACCAAGCATTGAGTCACTTCTTTCCACAGCACTGCTCACTGCACCCCTGGTCACCAAAACTTGTATGCCCCGACAAAAAGTTTTGCTTGGCCTGCCTGCCAAGTTTCAGACCTGGACGTTGGCTGCGTGGCTCTGGCCAGGCCCTGATTCTCAACTTTCCAAACTTTCGTTCCGGGGTGTGCCCAGCAGCACCACCCCCTGCCCCTCCCCTCCCCCTGACACCACAGGACTGCCTGATTTGTAAGTCTGGGTCACTGCGCAAGTTTTGGGGGCGGGGGATGCGCTGGGCGGGCCTGCGCACACTGGTGTGAACTTTGGTGGGAATCCACCAAACCTAGGGGCTGCGCCCCATGACTGGGGCTTCGCCAAAAAAACTTGAGCAAAGGACAGCAAAGCCACAGACGTCTTGTTTGCTTCACCTTGATGCCAACCAAGGGGTCTTGCATAAGCTAATTTAGTGCTTGCGTCAAGAGAAAAATGAAAGCAATGGATGTTTTGTCCGTGTTTGCTTGATGTAAGCCTCCAAGGGGCCGTGCTAGGAGAAGACTGAGCTTAGTAAGCAAGGACCGACAAAGCAAAGGACGTCCTGCCCGTTTCAATTTGATGCGAGCCAAGGGGACTTGCACAGTAAATCTGACATATATAAGGTATATAAGGTATATAAGGTAGTGCTTGGGTCAAGAGAGGAATGGAAGCAGCATGTAGTGGCGCATTGGGAGCGTTGAATGCTGAGGGCACCATGCCAGCTTGTTAATGACATGAGTGGTCAGGAAACCTTGCTTGTGCATGCAAGATGCCATAACCTACCCGCGCGTCAAACACACACACACACATAACTAAGTGCACACACACACACTCAACAAACCACACGCACATGTTAACCACCCACCACCCACCCACCAGACACATACATGCACCCAGCCACCCACCCACCCACACAAACATTAACAAACAAAAGCACTCGTTTACACACACCAACACACACACACACATTCACAAACATACGCAAACGCACACTCACACTCACACCCTCACCTCACTGACTGAGTGGACAATGATGCGTGCGATGTTGGCATGCATGCCCTCCAGACCTAGCAGCGCCATCTCTCCCTCGTTCATGGGGGATCGCAGCAGGTTGCTACTACTGGCTGAAGTGCCATCTGCTGAGCGTGTGTGCGTGAGCGTTTTGTGTGTGTGTGTGTGTGTGTGTGTGCGCGTGCGTGTGTATGCGTGTGTGTGTCGTATGTGTGTGTGTATGTGTTTGTATGTGTCTCTCTGTGTGTGTGCATGTGTGTCCTTGTGTACATGTGCGTACGCCTTTTGTATGTGTATGCGTGTGCACGCATGCGCGTATGGGTTTGCCTGACTTCCTTTATATTTCAGAATTATACGGATATGCGGACATTTCTGCGCTAAACAGAATGCGGTATTGTTGTACAGATCTAGGCAAACCTGGTGTCCAATTTTGATGATCTGACGCTTTGCCCAGGCAGGGTTCTGATCTGCCTGCTGTTTTTTTTGTAGAAACGAGAAAAGCCTGGGAAAACTGAGCGCAACTGTGGCTACAGCAGACCCCATGATCATCGAACGGTCATCAGAAGTACCATAGATGGGGATTTGCACAGTTATCATTCATAAGTTATCATTGAAGGCACGGTTAGTTATCATTCATAAGTTATCATTGAAGGCACAGTTAGCTATCATTCATAAGTTATTGTTGCAGACGGAGTTAGATATCATTCATAAGTTATTGTTGAAGACAGAGTTAGTTATCATTCGTAAGTTATCATTGAAGGCACAGTTAGCTGTCATTCACAAGTTATCATTGAAGGCAGAGTTAGTTATCATTCGTAAGTTATCAATGAAGGCACAGTTAGCTGTCATTCATAAGTTATCATTGAAGGCAGGATTAGTTATCTCTAAAGGTACAGTTAGCTTTCATTGAAGGGAGGCGTGTCTCTGTATATTGAAAGTCTCACCGCCCATCCCCCCACCCCCTGACTCACCACCACTGCTGCTGGGCAAGGAAGCAGCGCTGCTGTCTGCGTGTTGGCGGTGCTTGGTGAAAGAGTAGCAGTGCTGAGGACCATCTGCGGTATCCACAAGTCCGTCATAGCCCTGCCATTGTGTTTTGGTGCAGTGTCAGTGAGGGCATGTGTGTTCTGTACATGCACGTATTGTTAACCTCATAGCCCTGTGTAAGTGTTTGGTGCAGTGTCAGTGTGGGCATGTGCGAGTGCGTGTGTGTTGCGAATGTGCACGTGTTGTTATACCAACGTATGTGCAGACAATCTCTGTGCAGCTGCACTGAGGTGCAGACAATCGGAATACGTTTGTGTGTGGGTACTAGTCTGGTGCTGGTCCAGGTACGTCCATAGGGCGCGTTTTGCACACACTCAGACACATACACACCAGTAGGACCAACAGATGCAAAGTGCAGGCTTTGCGGGAAGCAAGAGCACACTCAGCACGCGTGCTCCATACAAATGTATTGATGACGTGTGTTCCATACAAAGTATTTAGATGCATGTACCATACATGTATCATATACTATGTACATGTATGTAATTAGATGCATAATCCATACATGTATTGATGACGCGTGCTCCAAACATGTATTTAGATGAAGGCACGGCAACAGACCTGCAGCATTATAAAAATCCAACATGCATGCATGTAGAGAACCACGCATCACACACAGGCGTGCGTGCGCACACTCACACACGGCTAACTACACACACACACTCACACACACAGCTAACTAAACACACATTTACACACGGCTAACTACACACGTGCATGAATGCAGGAAACCGTACACTTGCATAATAAACGCATACAAACACTCAATCATGTATTTATACACACACGCACGCATAAACCCAGTTACGCATGCACACATTCATTCACAAACATTCACATGCACCTGCAGCCTCTAAAACAATACATATAGCCTCACACACATGTGCACAAGCATGCCAACACACACTCACCACTAGCCACACCACTAGGAACAAGCCAGCAACACAGGCGCCCGAGCTCTCACTTGACTTCGTGCATTACCACACGCACACGCACACGAACATGCAAACACAAGCACACATTCATCACTAGGTACACATTCATCAATAGGCACACATTCAGCTCTCCTACTTTGCTTTGTGCATTCCCTATGCACATACACACACAACACACAACACACACATTCATCACGGGTAGGTACAAGCCAGAAAAACAAGTGCCCAAGCTCTCCTACTTCGCTTTGTGCATTCCCTATGCACATACACACACACAACACACACAGTCATACACACACACTCACCACTCGGTACAAGCCAGAAATACAAGTGCCCAAGCTCTCCTACTTCGCTTTGTGCATTCCCTATGCACATACACACACAGTCATACACACACACACTCACCACTAAGTACAAGCCAGCAACACAGGTGCCCAAGCTCTCTCGCTCCTCCCCATGCATCGCCCACATCTGTGGGCGAGTGTTCCTACATAGCAGGCATTACAGGACGTGCAGCCAGCTTGAAGTAATGTAGCTACATAGCAGTACAAGGGCGTGGAGGTAGACACGTTGACCTCAAAGCGGTTGTAATGCAAACCAAGCACACACACTATAATGAGCATAGGCGCATTAAAAAAATTGTGCAACGCTCATGCACACATGAAAACACACACGTACACTTGCACACAAACATACACTCACACACAATTACACGTGCACACGAGCACACACATACACGTACACATGCGCACACACATACACGTACACACGCGCACACACGCGCACACACAACACACACACCTGCTCCCTGCCTCCTCCATATCCACAAGCCCCACCCAGTGCGCAAAAAACGCGGCATGCGCTCGGCTCAGGTGAGAAGTGAGGCCATGCCACTGGTTGCTACTCATGCCACTGCTCTCTAGGTTGCCTCCATCCACGGCCTGCATGATGCAAATGACGTGCGTGTGCCGGGATCAAAAGGCAATGCAGTGGTTAATGTTTATGCTGCTCCTTCCCCATGCCACAGCTCTCTAGGTCTAGGCTGCCTCTGTCCACAGCCTGCATGATGCAAGTTACGTGCGTGCCGAGATCAAAGGGCAATAGCATTGAGTGCCTAATGCTACTGCCCTGTGCCATTGCTCTCTAAGCTGCCCCCATCGAAAACAATGAGCGCAGCACAGCAAGAACCGTCATACGGTAAATTGCAAGGGGGGAGTGCTATGTATCATGCGTAACGGACAGAAATTGCTAAGAGGTCAAGTTGCAAGGGGGGAAACTGCAAGGAGGGAGCGCTATGTGTCATGCGTAACGAACAGTACGGCTCTTAGAAGCATCCTATGTGCCATGCATAATGAACAGTATTATTCTTAGAAGCATCATATGTGTCAAGAGTGACAAACACAGGACTATTCATAGAAGCATCTCACTTTTGGTGCACAGAACACACTTTGTGCAAAACAAAAAATGTGCCACATGCACTTGTCCCCTTGTGGTCCACAGCACGCACACACAAACACACACACACACACACACACACGGATGACCAGAAATGTGTGTATCACACTGCAGTAAGCTGTCCTGTGAGGTGCGTAAACAAGCAACTGCACCATGTCCCCTTGTGGTACTCAGCACACACACACACACACGCACACACACACACACGCACACACACACATATCCTGTGCAAAGCAACGTAAGCACTGGCACTCCTTCCTCAGCGTAATACTAAAAAAAAAAAAGCACGACACACACCTTGAACTACACCCCACACGCATCCTGTGCAAAGCAATTCGAGCAATGGTACTCCTCCTTTCAGCATATTAATAAAAAACACACTTTTACCTTGTGGTACACAGCACACGCGTCCTGTGCAAAGCAATTCGTACAGCATATTAATTAAAAACACAGTTACCTTGTGGTACACAGCACACGCGTCCTGTGCAAAGCAACGTGAGCACTGGTACTCCTTTTTCAGCATGGGTGGCGGCACACGCAGGGGTCCTGCAAGGTGTGCAGCCAGCTGGTTCCTGCAATGGTTCAAAGTGTGAGTCACAAGGTCCTCTCAAATCAAAGAAGCCAAGCCAGCTGGTTCCTGCAATGGTTTAAAGGACGAGACACAAGGTCCTCTCAATTCAAAGGGGCAAAGCCAGCCAACTTGGAACAGGGGGTAGCCAACAATTTCCTGCAGAGATGACGGAGACAATAAGGTTGGAACAGTTTACTGCAAATAACTCGTACCTACATGAAAAAGAGCGCTGTGGTTGCTTAGTGACATAAGACGGGAGGAGCGGCTAGCGAAAGAGTGCTGGTTGCTTAGTGACATAAGATGTGATGAGGGGCTAGCATGTCGTACACGAGAAAATAGCGCTGTGGTTGCTAAGTGACATAAGACGGGAGGTGGGGCTAGCGAAAGAGTGCTGGTTGCTTAGTGACACAAGATGTGATGAGGGGCTAGCATTTCGTACACAAGAAAATAGCGCTGTGGTTGCTTAGTGACATAAGATGGGAGGAGGGGCTAGCGAAAGAGTGCTGGTTGCTTAGTGACATAAGATGTGATGAGGGGCTAGCATGTCGTACACGAGAAAGTAGCGCTGTGGTTGCTTAGTGACATAAGACGGGAGGAGGGGCTAGCACATTTGTGGGAGCAGCTGGCTGGTTTTGTGTGATGTACCTTGGCCTCGTAAGTTCCGCTGGTCATGTGCCTGTTTAGGTTTGACTTCCTAAGACGGGAGCAGTACCTTAGTCGTATGTGCACCTTGGTGATAGCAGGGTGTGGAGTTCTACTATGTTCTGTGTCTGTGCCTGCGTCTTCCAGCAAAGTTATCCATGTTAACCTTGCACACGTGCACACGCACACACACGCGCACACACGTGCACATGCACACACACACACACGTGCACACACATGCGCACACACACGCACACGCACACACACACGTGTGCACACACATGCGCACACACACGCACACGCACACACACACGCGTGCACACGCACGCCCACACACACACAACACACACACGCACACACAACACAAACACACACACCTGTGCATCATCAGGGCTGCCAGCTCCCCATGCACACGCTGCACAGGCTGCATGGTGGTGCCCTCATTAATATTCCACAGCAGCCCCATGTCGCACGGCTGCTGGTAGCGGTCCTCCATCAGCATAAGGTACAGCGAAACCTGTGGCAACAACAGCACGTTGCACACACACAGTGTTTGTACATGGGTATGGTGCTTTTATTGATGTCCAATACCAGACCGACATTGCACAGCTACTGGTAGCGGTCCTCCATCAGCACTAGGTACAGTGAAACCTGTGCGACCACAACAGTACGTTGCACGCACAACCACACACACACACACACACACTGCTTTTACGTGGGTGGTGCTCTTAATGCCACAAAGTGGCAGGGTCGGATCTGACCTGAGCCCTGTGGGAGAGAAGTATAAATGACACCTTTTGTCAGGTACATGTGTTATTGTACAGATATATGTGTTGTTGTACACGTATTATTGTACAGAGTATTCATGTACACGTGTTATTGTACAGATATGCGTGTTATTATACAGATATACGTGTTATTGTACGAATTATTTGATGTGTAAGAAGACCACGCAGGACAAGCACTCTGATGTTGGTATGTTACTCTAAAGGGTTTGAATGACACCTTTCGTCATGTACACGTGTCATTGTACAAACTATTTGATGTGTAAGAAGACCACGCAGGACCTGTCCAGCACTCTCATGTCCACACTCTGATGTCCACACTCTGATGTCCACACTGTGATGTTCATACTCTGATGCCCACACTCTAATGTACACACTCTGATGTTCACACTCTGATGTTCACACTCTGATGTTCACACTCTGATGTCCACACTCTAACGTACACACTCTGATGTTCACACTCTGATGTCCACACTCTGATGTTCACACTCTGATGTTCACACTCTGATGTTCACACTCTGATGTCCACACTCCGATGTTGGTGTGTTACTCAATAAAGGGCGTAACGTAGCAGATCACCCTGAGCCCTGATATGAGATATGAGCCTTGCAGGAAAAAAGACTGCGCAGGACACACACAACAACTGCCTCCAATTCTGGTGTGTTGCTTAATGAGAGGGTACCACGCCGCAGGTCAACTTGAGCCCAGATCTGTGCCCTGAACTATTTTTTGCGGGAGAAAAGACTACGCAGGGCGCGTAACGACAACCGCCTCAAATTCTGGTATGTTGCCCAATAAAAGGGTACCACGCAGCAGGTCACCCCACACACCTGAGCCCAGATCTGAGCCCTGTGGGAAAACAAACGCGATAACTCTCTCTGATACTTGGGGCGCTACTCAGGAGTTTTGGGAATTCGGCACTGACCTGAGCTTTGAGCGGGACAAAAAACACGCAGCAGGACGCACCACAACAACTGTCACTATTGTTGGCATGTCACCCAAGACAGGCAGACAGCTGGCACTGACCTGAGCTCTGTGAGAGAAATAGGGGCGCCTGCTTTTGAACTCAAAAGGCACAGACCTTAGCTCTGTGAGAGATATAGGGGCGCCCGCTTTTGAACACAAAAGGCACAATCACTGACCTGAGCTCTGTGAGAGAAGTAGGGGCGCCCGCTTTTGAACTCAAAAGGCACAATCTTTGCCGCTGCCTGAGGTGAGGAGCCAACCTGGGCCGCGAGCTTTTGCTGCTGTTGATGCCACGTCTGCCCCTGCCCCTGCTGCTGCTGGATTTGCTGGAGCTGCCCTTGCTGCTGCTGCTGCTGCTGCTGTTGCCACATCTGCTCCTGCTCCTGCTGCTGCTGGATTTGCTGGAGGTGCCCTTGCTGCTGCTGCTGCTGCTGTTGCCACATCTGCCCCTGCTCCTGCTGTTGCTGGATTTGCTGGAGGTGCCCTTGCTGCTGCTGCTGCTGTTGCCACATCTGCCCCTGCTCCTGCCCCTGCTGCTGCTGGATTTGCTGGAGCTGCCCTTGCTGCTGCTGCTGCTGTTGCCACACCTGCCCCTGCTCCTGCTGTTGCTGGATTTGCTGGAGCTGCCCTTGCTGCTGCTGCTGCTGCTGCTGCTGCTGCTGCTGTTGCCACATCTGCCCCTGCCCCTGCTGCTGCTGGATCTGCCCCTGCATGGGGTGCCCCCCTCCGCCTACAGCAGCAAAACCGCCCAAAGAGGCCTTCAGAGAGCCTTGAAAACGTGCAGGACCACTGCAGGAGCTGGCGACACCCACCCCGCTCCCACTCCCACCACCACCACCACCACCACCACCACCAGCACTACTACCACCACCACCACCACCACCACCACCACCACCACCACCACCACCACCACCACCACCACCACCACCACCACCATAGCTGCCGTTACCATTTTGCCCTCCATGGCTACTGCTGCTGTTCAAAGGCCCACGGTTCGTTTGATGCGAGCTGACACCACTGCTTGGCCCACTATTGCTGCAGCTGGCGTAAGGTCCTGCGTGGTCACTGCTGCAGGCGTAAGGCCCTGCGTTGCTGCTGTGGGCGTGAGGCCCAGAGCGGCCTCCACCGTACTGCCCTGCAGTGCTGGAGGAGCTGGCGGGCCCACCAAGGTGCGTGACCGTGGATGCTTGTGAGGTTGATGGACCAAACAAGTGGCCTGCGTGAGCGGTAGGGCGTATGCATAGGGTTGGCCAGAACCGTATATATACACCGTATATGACCGTATACTTGGTGATTTCCCCGCTAAAAATACCGTATATGCACCGGATATATATGGTTCTGGCCAACCCTACGTATGCAGGTTGTTTTAAGCGTTAAGTAGGCCTGTGTGTTATGTGGATGCGTGGGAGGTCGATGTAGACAACTGGCCTGCATCAGTGGCAGGACTTGTGCAGATTGCTTGTAGGCCAGTGTGCTTTGTGAATGCGTGGGAGGTCGATGTGGGAAACTGGCCAGTGTGAGCGGTAGGGCGTGCGCAGGTTGGATATAGGCCAGTGTACTTTGTGGATGCGTGAGAGGCCTGTGCCGCTGCTGTGTGGCTAAGCAGTAATTAGGCACATATATACACATAGTCACACACGCCTGCGTAAGCAAGCTCTTGTTTGCAGAAGGCCTATGCGGCTGCTGCGTGGCGAGCGCTTTCTAGGGCACACGTACGCACACACACACACACAAACACCACACACTCACACACGCAAATACCACACACACACACACACACACACACACACCAGACATGCCCTTACCTGTGGGTGCAGGCCTTTGTGTACACATGGCCTGTGCTGCTGCTGTGTGGGTGGCATCTGAGAGGACCAGGCCCAGCGTGGCGTCGATTTGGCCCTTAAGGCCGTAGCGTGGAGCCCACACCATCTCCTCAATGTCCACGACGTCGGAGACTGCCACGCGGGGGCTGGAGCCTGTGGCATGTGTGTGTGGTGTGGTGTGTGTGTGTGTGTTTAATTTACGTCAGAGACTGCCACGCTGGGGCTGGAGCCTGTGGCGTGTATGTGTGTATGTGTGTGTATTATATTATATTATAAGACTGCTGCGCGGAAGCTGGAGTCTGTGGCATGTATGTGTGTGTGTGTTGAAAAAAACAAGAGGAGCCCGGACGGACGGTACTGTATGGCAAGCTTGCAAGTGCGCACAGGGGGTACTTGCGTGAGGTGCTCATGCACACACGCACGGAACTATCTAGATTGCTTTACTATTTTAACTTTGATGACCTGTTCTGTCAACCATGCTGGATGTTCCCCATGTTGTGTAAGAAATCATTACCCTACAAAGGGCGGCTCAGGTCTTCACTCATGAAAGAGTAGTTTGACCACCTGCTATACGTGTCAAGGTAAGGTTCTTTTGCCACTAATTAAATTACTAACAATTGAATTGTATTCTAGCACAAATTTATGTGCAAGAAGGGCTGGTAGTGAGGCATGCAGTGTTCTGTCTGTATTACATAAGCACAAGGACAGAATCACACGTGTGCTTGATGCACCCACCCACCCCTACAACATGCACACATGTATTCTGGCACGTACCCACAGTTTTCCAACACACACACACACACATACACACACACCCAACCACCCAACCACCCCCACCCCCCCCCCCGCCCCCCCCCCCGACACCCCCCCACG
>Ga0307942_1002414_pt1 | contig 15156 bp, 13 predicted proteins | sample OrgLakmetagen175_FD_201846 | JGI IMG/M metagenome (GOLD analysis project Ga0307942, IMG submission 201846) | Saline water microbial communities from Organic Lake, Antarctica - #175 | ecosystem: Environmental > Aquatic > Non-marine Saline and Alkaline > Saline | place: Antarctica: Organic Lake...
ATTAACACTACCATCAACAACCGCAACACCACCGCCAACACCAATTACAATGGGGGTCAGGCGATGCACGAGGGTGTGCATCAAGTGCGAAGCCAGGTGCAACCTGTGCAGGGAGGTGTTGGGGATGTGGGACAGCAGGGGGAGGGGGAGGGAGAGGGTGGCTCTTACGTTGCTGGTGAGTTTGCCGGGTAATGCAGTTTATAGAATGAGGTGCCATCAGTGCAGAGTGGAGAAGCTCCATATGTGATGGGACATTGGGTAACTATTGGCATCTGTAAATTAGGTCATTAAGAGGAGAGGACGGCTCCTACGATGCTGGTGAGTTTGCCGGGTGACGCATAAAAAAATGAGTTTACATCAATGCAGAGTGGACAAGGTCCATATGTGATGGGATTTGGGGCAATTGGTGGAGATGGTTTATTAGTGCTGCAGGTGATCAGGGGGGAGGGAAGGGGGCATCCTTTCCAGCGAGGTCAAACAGATGGGTGAGGCTGCGAGCGCTTACAGCTTTTTGTCTCTGAAGTTGCCAAGTTGGTATGGGATAGAGGCCATTCCAGGTGGAGAAAGAACAAAGTGTACGGTCATGCCATGTGTTTGGCCGACGCTCATAACGTATGTATACAGACAGTAGGTATAGAAAAAGAGAAAAGGCAGGCTCCTCACGGCGTACTTCAATTGCCAGTTGGGCCAGCACCAGTTGGGCCAGCACCAGTTGGGCACCAGTTGGGCCAGCACCATGTACGGTGCATATGCGGGGATTGTACACATGCACCGTACAGTTCATGCCCGGTATGGTGCATATGCCCGGATTATAAACATGCATCCCACAGTCATGCCCGGTATGGTGCATATGCCCGGATTGTACACATGCACCGTACAATTCATGCCCGGGGATTGTAGCAAGAGGATTGTAGCAAGAGAGGATTGTAGCAAGAGTTTCTGTACACATGCACCCTACAGTTCATGCCCGGGGATTGTAGCAAGAGATTCTCAGTTTGGTTGGTTGTGTATATTAGGATCTGGCAAACCCTACCGGTTTGAACCAATGCGTAGGGTTGGCCAGAACTATATATATGGTGTTTTTGGCGGGGAAATTACCAGATATACGGTCGAATACGGTGAAAATATGCGGTTTTGGCCAGCCCTACCTGTGCGTGCATGCTGCCGCATTCACAACAGACTATGCAGGAACCATTCATCAGGAACCCAATGCATGCCTGAAAGCGGGCGCACTGTCTGGCTTACAATTCCTCCAAGAAAGAGGTTTTGGTTTGATTTGATCACACTTCATGATATCCCAACCGTCCTCATGATCATGTCCCAACCATCCTCATGATAAATCCCAACCTCATGAATCTGATGATGATTATCCCAACCTCATGATGATATCCCAACCGTCCTCATGACATAATTACATCACCCTCACTGGCTCCCAACCCTGTCTGCGGGCCTTGATGTGATTTGCTTACCCTGTTTGATCTTAGAGGCCGCAGAGTCCTCATAACCATTTTAATGGAGCGACCTCAGTCTTACTGGCACCCAACCCTGTCTGCGTACAAAGTATTTTGCTCACACACGCCACACACACACACACACACACACGCGCACACACACACATACACACACACATTCACACACACAAACACACACACACACACACACACACACACACACAATACAAACCTGCAGGCAGCAGCAACCTCATCACAGGCCTGAAGCAGCGCATCCTGTCCCATTTATTTATGTGCGCCATGCAACGTGGTAGAGAGAGGGGCAGCAGCAGCCAGGTTTGTTGAACATTGCTTAAAGGAAATTGTATGGCAGTAAAAATGGTCTTTCAAATAAATTAAGTGAAAGGAACCGCTCTGAATGTTAACCACTGAATGAGCCGGCTGTCTTGCAGCAACATTTAATGCCTCTAACCATCTTGCCGAACATTGCCACTCTGTATTGATGTATTGGCTGTCTTGCAGTAACATGTAATGCCTCTGTGTGCCGCGCATCATGACATACAAGGGGGCAGCTTCAACTAACCATTTTGCCAAACATTGCCACTCTGTACGACGTCCATGCTTGCTGTCTCAAAGTTATATTGTTAGGGTTGGCCAGAATTGTATATATGCACCGTATATATAACCGTATATTAATGATTTTCATGCCAAAGTACCGTATATTCTTTGTATATATATACGGTTCTGGCCAACCTTAACTATTGTTTATCACTGTGTTTCTAAAATGTGGCAAGGGGGGCAGCCGCCAGGTCTGTTTGGTTGACTTTAGTAGTGGCACTCCTTACCATAACAAACAAGCAGTAAATAATCGTGTGTTTCAGCCGTGCAATGTACATACAGCACTTCTTCCTTCAGTCATTTTTATGGAGGCTCAGCCGGCGAAGGCTCAGCATGATCGCGTGACGAACTTTTGTCTGTTACAGTCTCTTTGTCACTAGTCTTGTATCCTTTCACTGGCCTTGTGTCTTGTATCTTGTCACTGGCCTTGTGTCTTGTATCTTGTCACTGGCCTTGTATCTTGTATCTTTGTCACTGGCCTTGTATCTTGTCACTGGCTTGTATCTTTGTCACTGGCCATGTATCTTGTCACTGGCCTTGTATCTCAGATGCGGCTCTCTCTTGCCTTTTTCGCTCCGTGGCCTGATTTTTCTGCAACAACTAGATGCTACTTAGGGTTATAAGATAAAAACAGACAATGCATGCACACACACACGCAGTGCAATGTCAAGTACTGTGAAATAGTGCACACACACGCAGTATTTATGAATTCATGCACACACACACACAGTATTTGTAAATGAAGTATCAGTGACAAGTACTGATCACTGGTCTGTATCTGTGTGGCTTGACAGTATTAATTTCAGTATTTATTTACAAACTTCAGTATTGATTTCAGTAACAATTTCAGTGTTAATTTCAGCACCAATTTACCAATGAGTATTGATGTGGCTCAACAATGTATGGTAAAACGATGGTAATTATTTAAACAGGGATGTGTCATACGGTCATTTGGGACGTTCAATACGGTAATTTCAGCACCAATTTACCAATGAGTATTGATGTGGCTCAACAATGTATGGTAAAACGATGGTAATTATTTAAACAGGGATGTGTCATACGGTCATTTGGGACGTTCAATACGGTAAAATACGTGTTATATGCAAAATACGCCGTATGACACATCCCTGCCTTTAAATCACTGACCCCTCAACCACTGACCCACCACCCAGGAGGGCAGCAGTAGCCGCAAGCAACGTAAGCAGCAGCACCAGCTGGAGCTTCACAAGTTCTACCGTAATTTTGAAGAGATGAAGGCGCTCGTGATTTGGAGGGTGAGGCAAAATCTCAAGTGTGTCGCTCCTGCACGTGCTTATTGTAGAGGGGGTGGTGTAAGCTTTCAAGCTTACAAGTTATAGTGGTTGCCCAAAGGTGGAAAACTGCCCGTCCAGATCAGGATCTGGAGCTGTTGTGACAGTCGGTGTTTATGTATGTATATGTATTTGTATCTGTAGCCAGGTTTGCTTCAGCCTTAAGATGCCTAATCATTGCGCGGGTGTCATTCCAGGTACTCAATTATCATATGGCTGGCTACAATGGGGGTGGCGTAATTGGCTGCATGTAAGTCTATTTTAATCCTTCCGTGCGCTTACAAAAACATGTGCAGGTCCAGCTTGTAGAACGGGACCTGCTGCTGTTGGATCTGGGATCACAGGGGGCTTTGGACAGCCCTAACACCGACAATAACTTTGCTCCTGGTATGTTGATTAGCCTGCCTTCCATGCTAGGACGTACCACAATTATTCATATGCTGTTGCTCCTGGTACGTTGATTAGCCTGTCTTCCATGCTAGGACGTACCACAATTGTTATGATGCTGTTCCTGGTGCTTTGATTAGCCTGTCTTCCATGCTAGGACGTACCACAACTGTTATGATGCTGTTTCTGGTGCTTTGAATAGCCTGTCTTTGATGCTAGGACGTACCACAATTATTATTATGCTGCTGCTCCTAGTACATTAATTAGCCTGCCTTCGATGCTAGGACGTATCACAGTTAATATGCTGCTGCTTCAGGTACGTTGACTAGCCTGCCTTCGATGCTACAATGTATGGCAATTGTTACGCTGTTTGGTACAACTGCTTAGGTCTCATTGTCCTAGCAGGTTTTATATATTTGTTAGCGCTCATTGTACTCCTAGCAGGCTATGAATATTTGCCTTGACTTCTGAGGTGCTTGATCGGCATAATAGCATTCGGCATAATCGGCATAATCGCATTCCAACTACTCGGACTGGAATGAGTATTGTCCTACTGTTTATTGCGACCATTTGGTTTGGTATTTATTGTGATGCATAAATGCTACAACAGTAGCTACTCTGCCCCTCACAAGGCCCCTGGCATTAACGACGAGTGCGGTGTCAACTACGTGCAGAGTGTTTCTCTGTACATGGAATGTGGTGTGAGGCATGGTTATGAGTGCTGTGTCAACTACGTGCAGAGTGTTTCTTTGTACATGGAATGTAATGTGAGGCATGGTGGCGAGTGTGGTGTCAACTACGTGCAGAGTGTTTGTTTGTACATGGAATGTGGTGTGAGGCATGGTGGCGAGTGCGGTGTCAACTACATGCAGAGTGTTTCTCTGTACATGGAATGTGGTGTGAGGTGTGAGGCATGGTTTTGAGTGCTGAACATAATCAGGAGGCACAGGAAAATCTGACCTGTGGTGTTTAATACTTAAAGCGATTTATTTGGTGTGGTGCCATCCTCGTACGACGGCTAAGCTCACTTCTCTCCTTCTGTTAATTGTTTGTCATGTACAGCTGTACCTCTGTACCTCTGTATCACTGTACCTCTGTACCTTTGTCATGTACTTGCAACTATAAAACAATGCAAATATACCTGCAACCATGAAACACTGCAAATGTACCTGCAACTATGAAACAATGCAAATGTACCTGCAACTATAAAACAATGCAAATCTACCTGCAACCATAAAACAATGCAAATGTACCTGCACCTATAAAACAATGCAAATGTACCTGCACCTATAAAACAATGCAAATGTACCTGCACCTATAAAACAATGCAAATGTACCTGCAACTATAAGTCAATGCAAATGTACCTGCAACTATAAGTCAATGCAAATGTACCTGCAACTATAAATCAATGCAAATGTACCCGCGACTATAAAACAATGCAAATGTACCTGCACCTATAAATCAATGCAAAGGTGGAATGGCTGTAGCTTGTGCTTGCTACTATGTTCAAAGTCTTGCCTGTACTACATACCTGCAGGCCCTACTTTGTATCAGACCGAAAGAGCATCTTACATGGCATACAGAAAGACTGACACACGAAACAAACAGTGCCTTTCTCAACACACACATACACACACGCATGCACACACACGCACGCGCACTCACACGCACACACACACACATACACACACACATATATACACACACACACGCGCGCGCATGCACGTATGCACATACACACACACACACAAACACACACACACACAAACACACACACACACACACACACACACACACACACACACACGTGCACATAAACACAAACACATACACACACATACTCACACACCACAGGCATCGTCCCACCCGCTGCAACTGGCCCCCAGCAGTCCCAGTACATTGCACTGTACGACTGGCGCCGTTGTCGTGTGCGTTTTTTTTGCCGAGCTACCTCAGATGCTGCTCTGTCGCTGCTGGCACAGCAAGCAGACGTGCTAAGTGAGTGAAGAGGTTGTCTTGTGAAAGTTGTGAACCCACTTCTTGGTATTGTTAGTCTGTTTTATCTAATACCAGTCGTGCATGTCCTCACCCCCCCGTCATAAATACGTATATGTTGCAAGAATTTTTTGATCACCTCCCCCTTCAAAAAATATAAATTAGGGCGTGTTGACAGTCAAAATACGTACGGTAATAGAAAATGCACACCAGGTAGAATACCACAATTTTTCTTTCGGTAATGGCGCTCCCGCAATGAATACCTTTTCATAACCGCCATTTTTAACCCATTTCAGAACCCTTGAAAAGCATCCTACTGTGCTGCACTTTCAAGGTTGTCAATTGATGAATGTTGAACCTCAGTAGTAGTTTTCAAGCTGCAATAATGTTGTGTGTGAGTGCATTACGCACTCGTGAACTTGCACGCAAGCTTCACTTATTTCACTTATTGAAAACCCAATTACAAGGAATGGTGATGCAGTATTATAAGCTGCCTAACTTTGTGTCCGTGCTTTACGTTTCGTCTAGCAGAGCGCACGAAAGAGAGTTGTTTTGCCTCTGTGTCACTGTCGTAGGAGCGCTTGGCCTGTGTGTGTAACTGGTGCTAGAGTCTTAATGATATATGTGTAGGGTAGGCCAGAACCGTATGCAAACACCGTGTATTTGGTGATCTCCCTGCCAAAGTTACTGTATAAACACCTATATACATATACATGTGCATAATATATATATATATATATTACATGGTTCTGGCCAACACTAATTATGCGCAGGTGCTGACGTTGGGGGAGGACACTGGGGACGGTTTGTGGCAGGGGGAAGCCACACAGAAGCTGTGTGCCGGTTAGTGGCCAGCCTCTTAGGTCAAAGCAGCAGTGGCTATGGCAGTCGGGAATTCACGCATGGGGGTACCTCCAGCACTCAAGGTGCGTTGCTGATGTGCATGCTGTGATATTGGACACGCACACCTGCACGCAGGCACATGCACCCACCCAGACACACACACACACACATCCACGCGCACACACATAATTGTACACAAACATCCACACATAAAACACACATACACACATGCGCAGCCAGCCCTAGACGCAACTCTTTGGATGTGGGAACATCTGCTGCTGCCCAGACAGGCAGCAGTGGCGCAAGCCGTCCTGTTGTGGATAGACAGGCCGTCGTGCGTCGGATTCTGGGGGGCCTTTTACCTGGGGGTGCGCAGGTGAGGAGCTACACAGGGTTTTGTGTTGCGTCTTGTCTTGGTGATGCATTTACAGAGCGCTTGATGCATGTACAGAGCGCCTAGGTGATGCATGTACAGAGCGCTTGATCCATGAACAGAGCGCTTGGTGCATGTACAGAGCGCCAGATGCATGAACAGAGCGCCAGATAGAGCGTCTTGTCTTGGTGATGCATGTACAGAGCGCTTGGTGCATGAACAGAGCGCTTGGTGCATGTACAGAGCGCCAGATGCATGTACAGAGCGCCAGATAGAGCGTCTTGTCTTGGTGATGCATGTACAGAGCGCTTGGTGCATGTACAGAGCGCCTAGGTGATGCATGTACAGAGCGCCAGAAAGAGCGTCTTGTCTTGGTGATGCATGTACAGAGCGCCTAGGCCAGGCTTGCTTTTTGGTTGTGGATAGGCATGCCATTGTGCGTCGGATGTTGGGGGCCTTCCACCGGGGGCGTGTATGTGAGTGGTAGCTCTTGATGTAATGCACAACGACTCTTTTCTTGATGTAATGCAGATAGGATAGGATTCTTGATGTAATGCAGATAGGATGGGACTCTTGATGTAATGCAGATAGGATGGGACTTTTGATGTAATGCAGATAGGATGGGACTCTTGATGTAATGCAGATAGGATAGGACTCTTGACGTAATGCAGATAGGATGGGACTCTTGATGTAATGCAGATAGGATGGGACTCTTGATGTAATGCAGATAGGATAGGACTCTTGATGTAATGCAGATAGGATGGGACTCTTGATGTAATGCAGATAGGATAGGACTCTTGATGTAATGCAGGAAGGATGGGACTTTTGATGTAATGCAGATAGGATAGGACTTTTGATGTAATGCAGGTAGGATGGGACTCTTGATGTAATGCAGATAGGATGGGACTTTTGATGTAATGCAGATAGGATGGGACTCTTGATGTAATGCAAATAGGATTCCTTTCTCTGGGTTATTCCAAACTGTTTAAATTAAGAGTCCATGTATGATGTGGCCTTACGGTTAGACGCATATGGGTTAGCTCATGATGTTTAAACAAATCATAGCTCATTCCACGATGTTTAAATTAGTAGTCCACACATGGTTTGTGAATTACGGTTATGCATACATGGCGACAAAATTGCGATGCCGTTTGCCTGTGCAACAGGAGGAAGCCTTCTCCATGCCTATCAAATTTTGATCCCATCATTCCAACACACACCAGTCACACACACACACACACACACACACACACACGCACGCACACACACACAGCTGCTCAGCCCCAGCCCCCTTCTCGACTGCCGCCTCTTCCTGTCCGACCACAAGGCCCTTCTTCCTGCCGTGGCCCGTGCACGCGCTTGCCAAGACACCCACATTCAGTTCTACCACGCCGCCCCTACTTTTACTTCTAGCCACCACGGGGGCCCCATTTCCTCTGCTGCTACTCATGTCCCTCAAAGGGGCGTTGCAGTTATTGATGGTCTGCCAAGAACCCCGGCGTTTCAGTTGGAGCTAGGTAGGTCAAGCGTGCCACAATTGTTCCAGAAATAATGGTGTTTGTGTGTGTATGTGTGTGTGTGTGCGTGTATGTGTGTGTGTTCTCCGTGTCTTCAAGGCTGTGCATGCACCCACTGTCTGAATTGTCTATACATTCTACACACAGGCCCTTGCGAGGTCTCCTCGATCACCGGCCGGCCCAACAGTAAGCGCGCACTGCTGCTCCTGGCACATCCATCCATGCCTTTGGTGCTGTGTGTAACCTCTCATGTGGTACCCTCTAGCGCCACTCAGACCTTCCTCAATATACACTTCAAAGAGTGAGACCCCATGCTTTGTGTGCACCATCGCCCTTGGCCCTCCAGCACTCAGCCCCTCCTCAATAGGCATTCAAAGCTGAGGCCCCAGACTAGTGTATATGTAGTGTGTGTTGTGAAAGTGTGTGTCTGCACTTGTGTGTGTGTGTGTGTGTGTTAGTGAGACACATAGACATTCAAAGACTGAAGCCCCATGCTTTGTGTGCACCTCCGCCTTTTGGCCCTTTAGCACAGCGGCCTCTTGTACAATTTAAAGGCAAGGTCTTGGGTTACGTGTGTGTGTGTGTGCTATTGTCTGAGTGCCTTCGGTGATGTAAAAGAGAGGGCTTGTATTCTACACAGCAGTATTTCATTGTTTTCTCACACCAGTGCGCTAATCAACGCTTTGAATTACAATGTCGCGTCATCACTCAACTTATTTACAACGGCGCGGACGCCGCTTGATGAGCACCTTCTAGAGAGAGACGTGCTGCACAATTCGTTGTGTTCTCAATTATTATACTAACCACATGGAGTTCCTGTGACATAGTTTGTCTGTGTGTGTATTGCCCTTATCGAGCCGCTAGCACATGGTGTATACTTTATGCCAGTTCTGATAAAGGGCTTACTACCAATATGATGCAACGTTGTAATATCCTGGTGGGTGTCTATTTTATGCATAAAATTTGACGTTGTTTCGGGTCTTGAAGCTGTTGTTAATGCGGCGATGCACGACTGGATTTGCATATGCTATTTTTATGCTATTTTTTAATAGGTTGCTTGTTTGGCACCCAATGAAATCACTGGATGACGGATGAATGTAATTGACAGGGAAAGACGGATGAAAGTGCTGTTGTTAATGATGAAGATGACAGGAAGCAGGTCCCTGCTAGGTCTCCTTGCCAACCCCAAAAAGACATTAAGTGACATATGGTTACAATGGTTACAATGGGGGGTGACCTTCAGCCAGGTAGTTTGGCTGATCGGCTGCTGACTGGTCTCGGCCAGCCACAAATAAATCCATAAGCTCAGAAAGAAAAAGAAAAAGTCTATTGTTCTGCTGAGAAAGGAAATCATGAACAAGTTGGTTGTTACCTGTTGCAGCAAAAAGGGTTGGGCTGCTGTAAAGACCTCAAAAAAAGGTGTAAACAAAAAGGAAAAATGTTTCCTCAGCTCACAAACTCGATGGTCTTGGCAAAATAAAAGAGCATGCACCTCGTTCTGAACATATTCATCTTCACCAGGACATTGGTCACATACGCAAGAACCATCTTCAAGCCACGCTGCTGCCTCAATTTTCAGAGTATGTGCACGCAAGCGAAATCTACTTATATTGCGCATAACATGTTTGGGCAGATCAAGATGGAGATACCGTGGTACATTATTCGGCATACGCTCATTTCTAGAAAAAGGGATGGCAAACCAAGAATGGTAGGTGGCCAGTTTGTTGTTGTGCGTGTTGTTTAAGTGACATATGAATGCAGCCAAGGTGTTGGTATGGGTACGTTCGCCCACAGCCCCCCTAATCATTAATCAAATCTTACCACCCCCCTTTATCCTGCCTCCTTACTCAAGCTTCGTGTGTCAACACTGCCAGTCATAGCCTTTTCTTTCCTCTGCCCTCAGAGGAAGGCTGAGGAACAAATCTAGCCCTCCAGATTGGTTCTGTCCAGTATAGACACAACACGGTGTTGATGTTCCTCACCAATGGTTACAATGGTTACAATGGGGGATTCCTCACCAAGCAAGTCAGATGAAAGGAGGGGGTATCAGGGGCTGTCACTGGAATCGCGGGTGTGCACGTTTCACACACGTTGTATGCAGATGATCTGACTTTGCTACTCATGAGCCCCGTGATATGCAAATCATGCTGAGTCGGTTGGCTGTGTACACCAGAGATCAACATCTAATGGTCAACACTTGCTGCTAAGTCCAAGGTTGTGCACTTGAACTCCGCGGGTGAAAAAGTTCCTGTTTTTAATGTTGGCGAGCCACCCTTCTTCATTACAATGATTATTTCATGTGTAAAGGTATGGTTTTCTACAGGACCTTGAACATAACAAAGTCTGCTGAACATGCACCCCGTCCTTTTCTTGCCTCTGCCTATAGGATACGTAGATTTGTACGTGAACACGCTCTAGCAAACAGACCGCACACTTCTTTGTGGCTCCTTAAGACGTATGTTATGGAGATATGGGGAGGAACACAAATAAAAAGCAAGAATGATATGAGGGATATCACTTTGCTTCACTCCAAGAACTGGATTTCGAGTGTTTCACACTGAACTCAGCAGTTATCTAGCTCGCTGTCTACGCTTCATTTGCATATTCTGAAGGGCACTTCAGGTGTGAAGCGGTCTACCACTAACTGGGCTGTACTCCGAGAATGTGGACATGAACCGTTGCAGTTCTACTCGGTCAGCTGTCAAGCTTTTAATTAGTATGCTTACTACCAATAGTGACACTTTGCGGAGTGTGGTCCAGGCTGATCTCACTTTACAGCCTCGTTCAAGTGACTGCTGGACTGCCCAATTGCTGAGCGCTTTTCAAGGACTGCGTGGGTGCGAGCCATATGTAAGAGCAGTGCAATAAACTGGGCGTGATATTCCCATGCAAAAGTTTACTGCGGATTGAGGCATTGGATAAGAGGTTTTAATATTTTTTTATTAAATCGTCTACACATTCACTCCCATACCATGGACACAATTACTCTTGGCATCGGCTTGGCAAAATAAGCCTTGCATGACTGAGGATGCAGTTTCATTAAGGTATGAAACGCGTGTCTGTGCTACACTTCATGCTCCACACACACGCACGGTGACACAGTGTGGCAAACCCACTTACCCCGCTGTGGGGAGTGGACCCACCTCTATCTCTGTTGTTGCCAAGATGATTGAACCAAATATGATCACAAATCCCTATGCATCACTCTGCCGCAAATGCCCACCACTGTATATTCCTGGGCACCATCCCATCAAACCAACTCCAATATGCGAAAGTGCCCCTCTAGGACAACATACAAATACCACTTTCCAAACACTCCTGGGAAATGCAGATCACTGCCATATGGAACACCAAGGGCAGGTTCTGCCTCAATGCTCACAACAAAGACTAGCTAAAAGAACTTGCCAAAAAATTCCCTGAGGCAAAGTGGGAAATCCAAAACATACATAACCATCCCTACCAAACAGCCTTAGGTTCTGGACAACACTTCGGACTTAACAAATTTAATAAGCTACTCAATGCCCACCCTCAAGCCTCAGAAGGCTCAGATAAAAATCAATTGCCCTGATTAGCACCGACCAACCTCATAATTGTAATATCGATGAAGTACCCCAAAACAGCTCCAGCCAAAACCTAACCCGCAAGGTAAAAGATTGGCGGGATTGGACCTACACTGATGGCAGCCTCCAAAAGAATGAAGTAGGGCAAGACACCGGATCAGGCGTTTACCACCCTCACTTAAATGTTTTCCACTATGTAAACCCAAAAGGCATGGGTATAACCAACACCATCTCACGTGCAGAGCTAGTAGCTATAGCAGCTGCAGTCATACACGGCTACTCGTCACATATAGCCACAGACAGCCCTGCATCACTGCACCAAATCAAAAAGCAGCTCTGACACCCGAATCTCCATCGCCACCACATCCAAGGAGATGTCCTTCAATCCATTGCTAAAGCAATCCGCCAATCACCATCGCCCATCCACTTCTTCAAAGTAAAGTCCCATGCCGGTATTATCGGTAATGAACATGCCGACGCCCTTGCTAAGAAGTCAGCCACCACCTACTCCGACATCGCTGACACCTCCATCAGAATAGCCTGAGGGAAATCCCTTCTACAACATCCACTGGCTTGCAAAAGAAGACATCGAAAACCAAACACAAACCCATATTCATACCCATACAACAAACATGGCCCATTCTCCTCCCCCAAAGCTTTGGTACCTATCAAACCACCGTGACGCCCTTCAAGCACATATGCATCTTCTCCATAAACTGGGAAATGCCAAAACTGAAACGAACTACCATGCGCACTACCAGACCCTAATAAAGGACGGCACTGCCAATGGAGCCGCTAGCAATGCTTACCTAACATCATCCAATGTTTCCTTCAAGACCATTATGAAATACAGAACAGGCACCCTATATAATCAAAAACATGCAGTATTGTTCAAACTCTCAACAAATCAAATTTGCCCCCTCTGCCCATATGTAGACAGTGCCCTGCGCATCCTTTCTGGGTGCCAACACACGCAAATAGGGAACATGATCACCACAAGACACAACTTAGCATGCCGCATGATCTTTAAGGCTATCAGCAAAACAGGCTTCTTAAGATCATGCGTTGTCTCCATGGATATAGGCAGGAACAAACGGATGACCATGAAAATTCTCCAGATTCCTCAAACAGCCGAAAGTAGAATTGTTCGCAAATGGCTCTTCCCACCCCGCTTCTCAGATAAAGGCAGATTCACCTCCAGCCGCCCATATTTTGTGCTGGTTAATCCCATCGCGGCAAAAACACAAAAACTACAGACTAATGTAGGGGGGTGGATTCTTCAAAGTGGCAGGGGGCAATTGAGGGTGACTGGGAGCGTCTCAGCAGCACCGCCAGCCACTAATAGAGCCACCAACCCCAGACAGCATCGACCTAAAGACCTCAGCAAACCTCGGCGTATCATCCACCTTGTCAAGATCAAGTATTGTGAAGACACCAGACCTCAGAACCAGCTGAACGCCGCAAAGGAACAGCACAAAGATCTCTGCAACATTCTCCAAGGAGCCTCCGTTACTCTCCACATCATTCTTTTGGGTGTGGGTTGTGGGTGGCACCATCTACAACACTCACACTCTGAAGCCTTTCAAGGAACTGGGTATTGATTCTCAAAGAGTTAAGAAGCTTGCCTCCAAGCTCCATGTGTACTCTGTGAACTTTTCTGCTAAGCTTGTCCATACCAGACGTGCCCTTTCCAGTACTATTATCAACTCTCATCAGGAGCCGGTTTCAGGCCAAGCCTGCAACCCTCTTGATCCCCATTGGTTTCTCCTTTCCTTTTTGCAGTGGAGGAGCTTTATGGTACTCGGTACCAAAGTGCGTGGCTCCTTTTTCTTAATTAATGTGGGGAGTGGTTTCACTGCCTGCATAGTTTTTTCTTTTCTTTTTCTTGAGAGACGCTGAGTTGGTGACCCCAACATGCACAATAACAAACTGGCCACTATCAATCTTGGCTTGCCATCCCTTTTTCTATTATTGAGCGAATGCCGACTACTGTACCACAATCTCTTTATCTTGATCTGTCCAAACATGTTATGCGCAATGTAAGTAGATTCTGCTTGCATGTGCATACTTTGAAAGTTAAGGCAGCAGCGTGGCTTGAAGGTTGTTCTCGCGTATGTGACCAGTGTCCTGGTGAACATGAACATATTCAAAACGAGATGCATGCTCTTTTATTTTGCCAAGACCATGTTGTTGTTGGCGTATTTCATAGGTCAAGGGGAGATAGCTAACTCCCTACTACGAGATTGAAACGAACTGAAAGTTGATAATAAAAAGGGAGCAAGAGAGGCAGGCTGAAAGAGAAGAAAAAGTAGCAACCAGGTTGATGAGAAGAAGGGCAAAACGTATATGAAAAGGTCAACCATCGAGATTGTAAGCTGAGGAAATATGTCGTAGCAAATCACTGTCACTGCAAAGCTGCAAAGTATAAGACTCAGCACAACAATCTATGTTTTAACGCCAGGGTCGAGTCTCTCTCGAGCAAAGGCTGGGAACTGCACTTCAGACTGTTCTCCTGATTCTCTCTCTCTTTCTCTATCTGCTGTTTCTCAAATCCAACTTGCTTGACACACTGACATATACTATACCACACACACTCTAGTCGGCTGCCGCGCCTCTCCTCCCTATAGGGCTAAGAAGTTTAATCAACCATCTGGCTGATCATTGAATACGTTACTGAGCCAATCGAATACCGCAATATCAAAACCAGAAAATGCTGTATGCAATAAACCAGTTTCCCCAGCTTATCGAACGAGACTAGGCAAAACAACCAACTAACCAAATCACACGAATCGTCACTGCCAACAATTGGGCGTGACAAACATTTCTCCTTTTTGTTCAAACCTTTTTTTGAGGACTTTTCAGCAGCCCAACCCTTTTTGCTGCAACAGGTCAACAACCAATTTGTTCATGATTTCCTTTCTCAGCAGAACAATAGACTTTTTCTTTTTCTTTCTGAGCTTATGGATTTATTTGTGGCTGGCCGAGACCAGTCAGCAGCCGATCAGCCAAACAACCTGGACGTTAGGTGTGAAGCAGTCTACCACTAATTGGGCTGTACTCCGAGAATGTGGACATGAACCGTTGCAATTCTACTGGTTTCG
>Ga0307942_1002422_pt1 | contig 15135 bp, 18 predicted proteins | sample OrgLakmetagen175_FD_201846 | JGI IMG/M metagenome (GOLD analysis project Ga0307942, IMG submission 201846) | Saline water microbial communities from Organic Lake, Antarctica - #175 | ecosystem: Environmental > Aquatic > Non-marine Saline and Alkaline > Saline | place: Antarctica: Organic Lake...
GGAGAGAGAGAGAGAGAGAGAGAGAGAGAGAGAGAGAGAGAGAGAGAGAACACACCTGTTCGTACTATGAATAGGACCAGGTGCAGAGCAGAGCAGTTTGAAAGTGGCTGTGCTGCTTATGTGTACTCACAAGCCAGTGTGCATAAAAGCAAGCTGAAAGTTTTGAAATCATATACAATGATTAAAATAAAAATGATACAGCAAACTGCTTGTTTGTACCCACAATCCAATATGCATGCAAGCAACCAGTGCAACTGCCCATCACCAAACCCTGCCTGTGTTGACCTTTCTGTGTCGGCACCTGCACAGCAAAATGTCTGGCAATGCACTACACGTCCTTCAATCAGACACGCACACGCACACATAACCATACACGTAAACACACACGTAAACACACACGTAAACACACACCCGTAATTACACACACGTACACGTTCTCACAGGTTGGCCGCCTTTCGTCCTTCAACCCCGCCTACGTAAACCCCGCCCTGCGTCGGCACCTGCTACAGCTGCTCACAGACATGGAGCACTCGCCCGATAGCAAGCTCAGAGAAGGTGCGGGTAATGTGGACGTGCAATAATTAATTAGTATCACTTTGATGTGGCTTGACATGATCACCGAGGAGCTCACAGACATGAAGCACTTGCCTGATAGCAAGCTCAGAAAACATACAAGCATGCTTGCTTGTGCACCCCTGTATGTACTAGAGATAACACACAGCACACACTGCACACACTAGGACACACACAACTGCGCTCAAATGCTTTGTGAACTCACCCTACATGTTCAAAACAATTTCACAGAGCAGCGGTGCAAACCGTAACTAAGCTGATGTACATAACTGCGCCCAGATGCTTTGTGAACTTACCCTACATGTTCAGATATCCACACAGCAGCTGTGCAAACAATAATCCAGCTGATGTGCACAACTGCGCCCAGATGCTTTGTAAACTTACCCTACATGCTCAAAACATTTCCACAGAGCAGCGGTGCTAACCATAATGAAACTGATGTGCAAAGCTGTGCCCAGATGCCTTGTGAACTCACCCTACGTGTTCAATACATCCACACAGCAGCCGTGCAAAAATTAAAGAAATTAATGTGCACATTCGCGCCCAGATGCTGCGTACTTGTTGGACTGCCTCATCTCTGCCGCACCCTCCCTTATCTTGCCGTACGTGTCTCCCATCCACAAATCCCTCGTGGCCAAGCTCAGGGGTGGGGCCGGCACCGTTGGGGGAGGAGGCACAGGTGAGAAGAACCTCTGTGTGCGAGTGTGTGTGTGTGTGTGTGTGCGCGCGCGTGTGTGTGTTTGTGTGTGTGTGTGTGTATGTGTGTGTGTGTGTACGGGGCAGGGGCTGTGGGGACACAGCACAGGTTAGAAGAGTTTCTCTCCATATCTTTGTCACTCCGCACGTTGTGTGTGTCTCACCGCGCGTTGTGTTTCTCCAGCACCTTATGTGTGTGTGAGTGTGCTTGTATCACTCTGCACATTGTGTGTGTATGTGTGTGTGTATGTGTGTGTGTGTGTGTGTGTGTCTAGCACCTTATATGTGTGTGTGTGCTTGTGTGTATCTCTCTGCACATTCTATGTCTAACTGCACGTTGTGGTGTGTGTGTGCCAATCATGTGCAGGTGGAAGTATGGCAGGGGGCATGGTGCTTGTTCAGCATCAGCGCACGTCCAGTGGGGCGGTGGTGCTGGGGGGGCAAGGCGGCATGGGGAAGGTGCGTACTGTTTTCATATGTATGTGCTTGTGCAAATATGTTTGGGCCTGTCTGTGTGTGTGTGTGTCTGTTTGTATGCTGTGTGTTTTATGTGTGTGCGTGTGTGTGCTTGTCAGGTTTGTGCAAGTACGGTCAGACGGTACGGTACGAATAGGACGGTACAGACCGTCTTTTTTTAAACCGTAGTTTACCGTCTAGACAGTAAATTACGGAATATGTACGGTATGGTGCCAAGCTGGCACTGCCAGTGCAAAAATTGCCTCAGAATGGCATCTCTGCCCCAAAACCTCCCATTTTCGCTCCCCGGTGTGCTCCACTCATGTGGTGACGCCACACAATGCTTCCATGAACGACCCTGAGGCATGCAACATCTCTCACGTGTTTAGGCAAGTAACAAGATTGCGCGAGCGTGACTGTTTGGCATGTGTATTCGTAGGATGGTCAGTCCAAGTTGATGGCGGGTGGAGCAGGCAAGACCGCACGCGGAGAGCCGTCTGCAGGTTTGTTTGTTTGTGTATGTGTGTGTGTGTGTGTGTTTGTGTGTGTGTGTGTGTGTGTATGTATGTTTGTGTGTGTATTTGTTAGAGTGAATGTTAGTAAGGGTGAATGTGTAAGGTGTGTGTAAGGTTGAATGTGCGTAAGGGTGTGAGTTTGTAAGGGTGAATGTGTGTGTGTAAGGGTGAATGTGTGTGTGTAAGGGTGTATGTAAGGTGTGTGTGTGTGTGTGTGTGTGTGTGTGTGTGTGTGTGTGTGAGAGAGAGTGTTTGTAAGGTGTGGGTGTGTGGGTGTGTGTGGTTGTGCAGGTGAGTGCTGATGTGAGCATGAGTGTGTTTTTTAGCATGCGTGCTTTTGTCAGGGTGACACAAGCATAGGTGCTTATATATAGGGTTGGCTAGAAGCGCATACGCACACCGTATATGACCGTATGTATGGTAGATTTTTAACCAATCATACCGTGTACACACACCGTATTTACGCATTAATATATATAGTGTGTGTGTGTGTGTGCGTATGAGTTCTTTTTGAAATTTGCATCATACATATAGTACATAGTCTTTTATACACATTAACGTATAAAAATGAACTCAGTGTATGCGTTTCTTTCCTGTTGCAGTTAGTGTTTCATATTACGTTTGCATCGTGGGATGGCGGTGGATAACTTACAAGGATCAGTCGCAAACTGCTAAGAAACTAGGTCCGCACAACTGCCCTGAATAAAGGTAAAAGGCCAGTGAATCTAAATCTAAACTAAGAATAAGATTAAGAATAGCAGTTGTGACGACCAAGTAAATAAAAAATGGAGAGGAACACAGATTAAAAACAAGAGTGATATGAGTGATCTCACTTTGCTTCACTCCACAAACCGGAGTTCAAGTGTTACACACTGAACTCAGTAGTCTCCATTCCATAGCAAAGAAGCAAGGAGGTGGATGCCCTAAGATAGTTGCCTAGAAAAGTATGTATGTAGTGCAGGGCACGTGTGTGCACCAAGTCACGCATCAAGTCAAGCACGTGTGTGCATCATGTCACGCATCAAGTCAAGCACGTGTGTGCATCATGTCACACATCAAGTCAAGCACGTGTGTGCATCATGTCACGCATCAAATCAAGCACGTGTGTGCATCTTGTCACGCATCAAGTCAAGCACGTGTGTGCACAAAGGCACGCACGCATCAAATCAAGCACATGTGTGCATCATGTCACGCATCAAGTCAAGCACGTGTGTGCATCAAGTCAAGCAACGAGGCAAGCACGCATGGCACGCATGGCCTGCAAATACTTGCCCGATGACATTCTGAGCCACGTCAGCAGCAGTAGCCAGGATATGCGTACGCAACAAAAACACAGAAACATACTGGCAGAAGGCATGCACACACACACATAAGTGCACGCATACACGCACATACACGCACAGGCACAGAGGCAGGTGTGGCACGGACCACACTGGCAGGTGTGGCACGGATCACACTGGCCATTATTGGGCAGTTGGCGGTCGTCAAAGGCTGCGTATTCACACACATGTGCACCCGTGCTCACACACACACATACATACACTTACACACACAAACACGCACAGGCACAGAAGCAGGTGTGGTTTGCACCGTACCGGCCACCATTGGGCAATTGGCGGTCGTCAGAGGCTGCTTGTTCCAATGCTCCTGTGCTCACACACACATACACACACACAAACACGCACAGGCACAGAAGCAGGTGTGGCTCGCACCGTACTGGCCACCATTGGGCAGCTGGCGGTCGTCAGAGGATGCTTGTTCCAATGCTCCTGTGCTCACACACACATACACACAAACATGCACACAAACACACACAAGCACAGCCAATGCTCCTGTGCTCACACACACATACACACAAACATACACACAAACACACAGGCACAGAAGCAGGGGTGGCTCGTACCGTACCGGCCACCATTGGGCAGTTGGCGGTCGTCAGAGGCTGCTTGTTCCATTGCTCCTGTGCTCACACAAACACACACACACACATACACATACACTCATACACGCACAGGCACAGAAGCAGGTGTGGCTCGCACCGTACTGGCCACCATTGGGCAGCTGGCGGTTGTGAGTGGCTGCAGCTTTCGTCCCTACGTTGCTGACGTACTGCCATTGGTTATTGAGGCCATACAAGATGCGGCCAGTCCAGACAAACGCATCGTGGCGGTCAAGGCGCTGGGTCAGGTGTGTTTGTGTGCGTGTGTGTATGAGTGTGTGTGTGTTTGTGTGGTCAGTTGTTAAGGAGTAACTTTGTAAGTGGCCGAGGTGATGTTTCTGTTCATTGAAGCCATTTGGGCCGTGGCCAGTCCAGACAAAGGCAGCGTGGCAGTCAAGGCACTGGGTCAGGTGTGTTAGTGTGCATGTTTGTGTGTGTATATGTGTTTGTGTGGTCAGTTGTTAAGGAGTAAGTTTGCAAGTGGCCGAGGTAATGTTTCTGGTCATTTAAGCCATTTAGTCTGTGGCCAGTCCAGACAAACACAGTGTGCCATGCAAGGCAGGTGTGTGTGTGTGTGTGAGTGTGTGTGAGTGTGTGTGTGTGTGTGTTTGCCTATACGGTGATGGTTGCCTACATGACGTCAACAAGGAGATGCACACATACACTCATGTACACTTACACACATATACAACACACGTACATAAACTCATATACACTCACACGTACACACACACACGCACACACACACACACACACACACAAACACACACACACACATGCACAGATTGTGGAGAACACTGGCACAGTGATGCTCCCCTACATGGACTTCCCCCAGTTGCTGTCGCTGCTGCTGCGCATCCTCCACGAGGGGTCCCCGCAACAAAGAAAGGAGGTCATGAAGGTATGGGCAAGATTGTGTGTGTGCATGTGTGTGTGTGCATGTGTGCCCTGTTTCCTGTGCTGGATTGTGCTCGGCAACGTCTATGCATTACGTCCTGGATGCAGTTTGAGCTGATGCGTCTTGCAAATCATTTTCGTCTGCTTGCCTGATGTGTGAGAGTGTGTGACCTGCTTCCTTGTGCAGGTGCTCGGCATCGTTGGTGCCTTAGATCCTCACACCCACAAAGTTAACCAGGCGTCGCTTTCAGGCAAGTGCTCTCGACAATCCACATTAAAAATGGGCCAGGCCCACGTATAAACATACATTAAACACCATTAGACAAGTGCTCGACAATCCACATTTAAAAATTGGCCAGCCCACGTACACACACACAATTTAATACCCTTAGGCAGGTGGTCATGACAACCCACATTAAAAATTGGCCAGGCCCACTTATAAACATACATTAAACACCCTTGGGCAGGTGGTCATGACAGACCACATTTGAATTTGGCCAGCCCACGTACACACACAATTAACACCCTTGAGCAGGTGGTCATGACAAACCACATTTGAATTTGGCCAGCCCACGTACACACACAATTAACTTTCCTAGGCAGGTGGTCATGACAAACCACCGAAAAATTGGCCAGATCCGCGCCCCACACCTTGATCCTTTGTAAGCTTGATATTTCGCCAGAGCGTGACTTTTTGTTCTGGCATCCCCATTCAGGTTGTGAAGTATCTGTTGTGTGCGCGTCCCTGCGCGTGCATGTGCTTGTGTGAGAACGGCCTTGGTGTGTGTGATGCTTGTTTTGCTTCATAACCATACCAGCAGCCTCTGCGATGTCAGGCAAAGCCCAGAAGGGGGGCAAAGCCCTGAGGTGTGTGTATGTGTGTGTGCGTGTGTGTGTGTGTGTGCGTGTGTGTGTGTGTGTGTGCAGGAGAGGGCAGGCTCGACAAGGAGGGTTTGCGTGTGTGACTGTTACCATACATGATTGTTTCAAATGCCACGATTGTTTTAAAAGCCACGATTGTTTCAAAAGCCACGATTGTTTCAAAGGCCACGATGTTTCAAAAGCCACGATTGCTTCAAAAGCCACGATTGTTTTAAAAGCCACGAGTTGTTTCAAAAATCATGAAGCCACGGTTGTTTCAAAAGCCATGAAGCCAAACAATCTTTGCTCTTTGTGTGCGCAGGAGAGGGCAGGCTAGAGAAGGAGGGGGTGCGGCCGTTGAGGGGCGGGGTGGGAGCCGTGGCACATCCGCACGTGGGCTCCATTGGTGCTGGCCAAGAGCAAGGCAGAGGTAAGCAGTGGATTGTGGGTGCCATGCATTATTCGCAAGTGGGCTCCATTGGTGCTGGCCAAGAGCAAGGCAGAGGTAAGCAATGGAGTGCGGGTGCCATGCATTATCCGATTATCCGCATGTGGGCTCCATTGGTGCTGGCCAAGAGCAAGGCAGAGGTAAGCAATGGATTGCGGGTGCCATGCATTATTCGCATGTGGGCTCCATTGGTGCTGGCCAAGAGCAAGGCAGAGGTAAGCAATGGAGTGCGGGTGCCATGCATTATTTGCACGTGGGCTCCATTGGTTCTGGCCAAGAGCAAGGCAGAGGTAAGCAATGGAGTGTGGGTGCCATGCATTATCCGCATGTGGGCTCCATTGGTGCTGGCCAAGAGCAATGCAGAGGTAAGCAATGGAATGCGGGTGCCATGCATTATCCGCATGTGGGCTCCATTGGTGCTGGCCAAGAGCAAGGCAGAGGTAAGCAATGGAGAGCGGGTGCCATGCATTGCGCACGGTGTTGTGCCAAGGTGTGTATGTCGCTGACGCTGGCGTATTGCATGTGGATTGTATGCCTGACCGAGAGGTGGGCAGTGGACTATGGGTGCCATGCAGTGATCAGTGTAGTCCCAAGGTGTGTATGTTTTGACTCTGGCTCATCCGTATGTAGTCCGGGCAGGAGCAGAATGGCAGAAAGGGTAGGAGGGTTTGGGATTGGATGAAGGTTCGGAGGATTAGGGAATGGCATTAGAGAATGGTAGAAGGGTTTGGGAATGGCAGAAGGCTAGGGATGGCAGAGGGGTTTAGGATTGGCATCAGGGAATGGCGGAAGGGTTTAGAAATGGCAGAAGGTTGGGGAGAGGCAGAGGCGGATGGCAGAAGATTAGGGATGGCAGAGGGGTCTAGGAATGGCATTAGGGAATGGCAGAAGGGTTTAGGAATGGCAGAAGGTTAGGGAATGGCAGAGGCGGATGGCAGAAGATTAAGGATGGCAGAAGATTAAGGATGGCAGAAGGTTAGGGATGGCAGAGGGGTTTAGGAATGGCATTAGGAAATGGCAAAAGGGTTTAGAAATGGCAGAAGGTTAGGGATGGCAGAAAGGATAGGAGGGGTCAGGACACGTCAAGCACAGATGACACGACAATTCTCCATCCCAAAAAATGCAAACCATGACTGCCATTTGGTTGCCTCTACAGCGGGCCTTACGCAGGTTGAGGTCACAATACCGACTCACCCTATTTTTCTACGAACGACACACACACAAACACACAAACACACACACATACACACACACAAACACACACACAAACACACACACAAACACACACACACACACACACAAACACACACACACACACACACACACACACACACACAAACACACACACAAACACACACAAAAAAAACACACTCTCTGACAACTTGCCTCAGTAATGTATTCACGAGAGATAGAGAGACATGGACTTAACCTGCTCAGCTGGATCGCACGCACATCGCAAATCGCAAATGCATTGCGCTCACGTTATAGCTCCGCGCAACAAAAGATTTGCCTCAAAGAATGACGCATGCACGTTCGTGCGAGGGGGTACACCTGCGAGGGGTTGCATGATTTTTTTGTGCTCCTACACACCGCTGCTTTGCAGGCCGAGGTGACGACACAGACTTACTCCCCGCGTCTGGCCTGGTCACCAGTTCAGAGGTGCGGTTTGTTCTCGCTCTGTTAGGTTTGCATCGTGGGATGGCGATGGATGATTTACTTTAGGAAAACAGAAGAAGAAAAACGAATCGCTTTGCTTGACTCCAAGGAATGAAATTCAAGTGCTACACACTAGAATCAGCAGTTTTAGCACTGGTTCCATTCCTGTCTCTTCCTTTGACGAGGTCAAAAGTGCACCCTCTTATATCCTGTGTGTGTATGTGTGTGTGTGTGTGTGTGTGTGTGTGTGTGTGTATCCTGTATCCCTAACTTCTACCCCACCGTGGCCATCAACACCCTTTATGCTTGTGCCAAGGGCCCTTATACACTGTAACAACTTTTAACCTTCAGTTTAATTCTCTATTGCACCCTTTCAGGACTACTACCCCACCGTGGCCACCAACGCCCTCATGCGTGTGCTAAGGGCCCTTATACAATGTAACAACTCTTAAACTTCAGTTTAATTCTCTATTGCACCCTTTCAGGACTACTACCCCACCGTGGCCATCAACGCCCTCATGCGTGTGCTGAGGGACCCGGCTATGGCCACCCAGCACGCCAAAGTCATTGACGCCCTCATGACCATCTTTAAATCCCTTTCCCTGGCGGCAGTGCCATACCTACCAAAGGTGGGTGTCTGCTCCGCGTGTTGTGTGTGGTGTGCGCTCACTCGCTCGTGCTCGGTGTCGCTGCTTGACTTATCATGTGGTGCTGTACCTACCTACCAAAGGTGGGTGTCTGCTCCGCGTGTTGTGTGTGGTGTGCGCTCACTCGCTCGTGCTCGGTGTTGCTGCTTGACTTATCATGTGGTGCCGTACCTACCAGAGGTGGGTTGCTGCTCCGTGTGTTGTGTGTGGTGTGCGCTCACGCGCTCGTGCTCGTGTTGCTGCTTGCCTCATCATTAGGGTTGGCCAGAACCGTATATATACACCGTATATGACCGTATATTTTGTGATTTCCCTGCCAAAAATACCGTATATACACCGTATATATATGGTTCTGGCCAACCCTACACATCATGCTTACATGATTCCCTGAGTTACGTGCATTTGTATTTCACTTCTCCCCTAATGTCTGCATCCTTGCAGGTCATGCCAGTGTTGCTGAACATCATGAACTCTACAGACGAGGCGCTCAGTGTACAGGTAGGCAAGCAGTGTGCACGTGTGTGTGTGTGTGCGCGTGTGTGTGTGTGAGTATGTGCCTGTGTTTTCACACGTATGTACGTACGTATGTGTGTGGGTACGTTGACCCACACACATACGTACATACGTGTGAAAACACAAGGAACAGCATGAATATGTGCTCAGCGTCAAAGTAGACAGCAGGTGGTGAGCACGGGCTTGTGTGTGTGCATTGGATCTCCATTTACACGTACATACATGTGCGTGAGTCAATTAAAATAACTTCATAAACGAGGTGCTCAGCATCAAAGTAGACAGCAAGTGGTGAGCACGGGCTTGTGTGTGCATTGAAGCTGTGTGCACACGTGTTGTGTGTGTGTGTGTGTGTGTTTATGTGTGTATGTATGCATTGGAACTCCATTTACACGTAGGTATATATGTGCGTGAGTCAATATAGAGGACTTGATGAACAAGGTGCTCAGCATCAAAGTAGACAGCAGGTGGTGTGCACGCGTGTGCTTAAGGGCTTTTGTAGGTACGCGTGTGTGCGTGGCCAAAATAATGAGCTCCACAAGTGAGGCAATGAGCATGCAGGGCTCACCCCTGGTGCATCTCTGTGTGTGTGTGTGTGTGTGTGTGTGTGTGCGCGTTGGGGGCAACTGTTGGGCTCACCCTTGGTGCATCTGTGTGTGTATGCGCGTTGGGAGCAACTGTTGGGCTCACCCTTGGTGCATCTGTGTATGTGTGTGTGTGTATGCGCGTTGGGAGCAACTGTTGGGCTCACCCTTGTGCATCTGTGTATGTATGTGTGTGTATGCGCGTTGGGAGGATTGTTGGGCTCACCCTTGTGCATCTGTGTATGTGTGTGTGTATGCGCGTTGGGAGCAACTGTTGGGCTCACCCTTGTGCATCTCCTTACTGAAGGGAGCCCAACAGTTGTACCCAACGCGCATACATACACACACACACAAACACACACACAAACATACACACACACGCAAACAAATACACATACAAAATTGCACCCTCACCAAAAAACAAGAAGCATATATCACACTTGCCCTTTTTCCCGCTGCGTGCAAGTACCTGCTGAGCAGGCTGGACACACACACACGCACACATACACACACATGAACATACACACACACGCACACGCACACTTGCACTGTCTTGTTATCCATCGTGCGCAGCTCTTGTGCGAAATGGAAAACTTGGTCAAATACGTGAGGCAGCACATGCGCCGTTTCCTACCGGACCTGCTAGCTTTGGTGAGTATGGGGCTTCAGCTACATTTCCCTAGCGAAAAACCTTTTACTGAAAATTCCAGGCACCTTTCTTTGCGGTACTCTTGTATCCGATAATCCCTGGCAGTTATTACACGCCATTTCCACTTTGTTCCACCATTCCTTTGTTCCGCCATTCCTTTGTTCCACCGTTCCTTTGTTCCACCATTCCTTTGTCCCACCATTCCTTTGTTCCACCATTCCTTTGTTCCACCATTTCCACTTTGTTCCACCATTTCTTTGTTCCACCATTTTTTTGTTCCACCATTCCTTTATTCCACCATTCCTTTGTTCCACCATTTCCACTTTGTTCCACCATTTCCACTTTGTTCCACCATTCCTTTGTTCCACCATTCCTTTGTTCCACCATTCCTTTGTTCCACCATTCCTTTATTCCACCATTCCTTTGTTCCACCATTCCTTTATTCCACCATTACACACCATTTCCACTTTGTTCCACCATTGAGTCACAACTCCATGTGTGTCACTTTGTATCCGCCAACCCCTGACAAATATTGTACGTATTGGTTACAACCGCATGTGTGTGTCACCTCCATTCAATCCTTGCAATCATGTCAACCTTTTAGTTACCTTCCTAGGCAAAGGATTTGCATTTGTCATATTTTGTTAGAGCTGTGAATGCTTTACCTGGAACTCGCCAAAGGGGGCATACATGTGCAACTGTTGTTTTCACACAAAGCATTGTTATGCACTCCCACCGGGTATTGCCGCAGCCTTCTGCCTGAACCTGCCAACATACTTTTACTGTGCACACGCATGCTTTGAAATGTGCACTCCTATTTAGATACCACCACATTCTGCTGCCTAGTCCTGCTGCGATACTCAGCACCCTTTATTGCAACACACACACTCCCTCTCTCTCTCTCTCTCTCTCTCTCTCTCTCTCTCTCTCTCTCTCTCTCTCTCACACACACACACACACACACGTACACACACATACACATACATATTGCTGTGCACACACACGGTTCTTTTACAGGTGCACTCCCATTGGGACACCGCCACGGCCTGCTGCTTGAATCTGCTGCGGGAGCTGTCCACATCATTGAGAGATGATTTCAGGTACAAGATCCATCGTACAGAACAGTAGTGTATTATGCTGTGAGGTGATTTACGAGCACTTAATTAAAAGTCGATAAGTGTCAGTAGTGTGCTGTAGACAGACAAACGCCACTGCGAGAGTAGACCTTGCTGCAAAGTTATCCTTGCCAAAATAGCTGCTGCTTCTTGTCCAAACGAACAGCTTGCGATCTGCTTCTTGTCCAAACAGCTTGCGATCTGCTGTCAATGACAGCTGCTGGCTCGTTGTAGGCTGTGTCGTGGCATTACACACACACGCACACACACACGTTCACACACGCACACACATGCACGTACGCACACACACGCACACACACGTAAGCACACTAGGAAAAGGATTATAAAGCTTGTGTGTGCACACAGCAGATCACACCACGCTCCTACCATGACCGAAACTGGGCGTACGTACTCACACACACACACGCACATATATACACACACGCACACACATACACACACATGCACAAACACACACACATTGCGCGCACACACATCTTTGCACACTAGAATTAGGACTAGAAGCTTGTGTGTTGGTCACATCACGCTCCCTGCCATATCTGACACAGGGCGTACGTACCTGAGCTGCTGCCTAAGTTTGTGGCTCTCATCACAGAAGCTGAACGCACACAGGTAACAGAGTGTTGATCGTGTTGAAATTTGTTGGTAGAAACCAAACAGGCAGGCTAAACAGCAAGCCTGAGTGCATGCTTCACTGAATGTGCAAACTCAGGCTTGCTGTTTGTACATTCAATGAAGCACGCACTCACGCACTCACACAATCACGCAATCACGCACTCACGCAGGCTTGCTGTTTGTACATTCAATGAAGCACGCACATGCCTTGTCAACCTTGAACCATCATGCACACGTGCACACATATGCACACGCGCACACACTCATACATACACATGCACACATGCATACACGCACACACACGCCTTGTCAACTCCAAACTATCATGCTAATGCACATGCACACGCATTCTCACACGTATAAAAACACGCACACACATGCACACACACACAAATACAAAAACACACGACATGCGACACACAGCATACGACCTAACACACAACACACGCAACTCACGCGCAAACACAGAATTATAGCAACCTTGGTCGCGCGCTGGGAGCTTTAGAGGCCCTAGGATCTGCGGTCACTGAGCACGTGCACCTCGTGCTGCACGCACTCACGCGCCTCATCAACCCCGCGCAATCAGCCACGCCCGTGGAGACACGCAAGCTGGCCATCAGGTGTGTGTGTATGTTTGTGGGTGTCTGTTTGTGTGTGCTTGTATGTGTGTGCATGTATGTGTGTGTACATGTGTGTGTATATGTGTGTGTGTTTGAGAGATAGTTCTGTTTGTGTGTGTATGTGTGTATATTTGTGTCTGTCAGTCTGTTTGATCTGTTTGTGTGTGTGTGTGTTTGAATTTGTGCATATGTGTGTGCGTGTGAGTATGTGTGTATGTGTTGTATGTGAGTGTGCGAGTGTTGTGTGTGCATTTGTGTATGAGTGTGTGCGCATTTCTTGAGTGCACAAGTGTGCATCAAATTGGGAGGATTGTGTGCAATGAGCATCACTTGTGCAATGCGCAAGCTGGCCATGCAGCGTGTAATTATGTGCGCTCCTGTGCATGTGTGCTCTGTGAGCCTAACATGCCCACTCACAAACCTTATTATGTAGTAATAATAAGTAATAATAAACATAAGTCCATGCATAGACTGCCGTGACTCGTACCCATGCTGCTGACGCACACATCTTGTGCATTAACAAAGACGCAGGTGCAGCTGCTGTGACTCATACCCATAATGCTGCTGACTCACACATCTTGTGCATTAATAAAGACGCAGGTCCAGCTGCTGTGACTCATACCCATAATGCTGCTGACTCACACATCTTGTGCATTAATAAAGACGCAGGTCCAGCTGCTGTGACTCATACCCATAATGCTGCTGACTCACACATCTTGTGCATTAATAAAGACGCATTTCCAGCTGCTGTGACTCATACCCATAATGCTGCCGACTCACACATCTTGTGCATTAATAAAGACGCAGGTCCAGCTGCTGTGACTCATACCCATAATGCTGCTGACTCACACATTTTGTGTACCACTGACCGATGAACGATGCAGGTCAATGCGCAAGCTCCTGCCACGTATGGAATTAGGGGGATATGCCAGTGCCATCCTTCACCCCCTAATGAAGGTGCGCTTGTTATGTTTCCAGTGTGTGCGTGTGTGTTATGTATTCCAGTGTGCGGGCTGGCTAGGGTGTTTGGTGCTGAGATCGTGCGTGGGGCATTGCTCTACTGAGCAAAACACGCAGTGTGTGCAGGGCACTGGACAAGCAACGCAGTGTGTGCGCAGGGCGCTGTACAAGCTGCGCGGTGCTGAATATTTATTTGTTGGTGGAAACGTGTGTGCATTGTTACACACACGCGCACACACACTGGACATGTCGTGCAGCGCTCTGCGGCGGACGCAGCTTTGCTTGAGAAAGAAGCATTGTGTGTGTGTGTGTGTGTGTGTGTGTGTGTGCAAGGCACTGAGTAGGCTATGCAGAGCTCAGTGTGCTTAAGCAAACACGCAAAGTGCTAGGGGCCAAAGGATATCGTCACACTGCATGATCACAAACGCACACGCACGCGCGTGCACACACACACACGCATACACACAGATACCCATTCACCCACACGCACAAACACACACATGCACACACATGTACGCATATACGCACGTGCACGTGCATACGCACGTGCACGTGCACGTGCACACACACACATACACACATATACGCACACGCACATGCACGTGCACATGCACACACACACACACATACACACACATACACACACATACGCAGACACACATACGCACAAACACATACACAAACACACGCACAGGTTCTAGATGGCCCACATGATGAAGTGCGACGAGAGGCCCTAGACACCATCTGTGTGTGTGCCGTCCTCATGGGCACCGACTTTGCACTGTTTGTACCCATCATACGCAAGGTGTGCTTTCTGTGCGCGTGTGTGGATGTGTGCATGTGTGTGTGAGTGGGTGTGTGTGTTGTCGCTTATAGTGCGCCGCTGTGTATGTGTGTAAGTGTGTGTGTGTGTGTGTGTGTGCTGTATGCACAGTCGTTGCTGTGTGTTCATATGACCAACCATATTTCACACAGGTATTTTGTGTGTGTTGGTGCCGTTGCGATACGTTTACAGTGCTTCGCTTTATGTGTGAGTGTATGTGTGACTTCTGTGCAATGTATGGTGTGTATGTTTGTTTGTGTTTGTGTGAGTGTACGATGTGCACATATGTGTGCATCCCTTGTGTGTTTGAATCCTTGTGATGCATTCTTATCACAGTTGCTTGTGTGTGTGTGTGTGTGTGTGTGAGTTTACTGTGTGCACTGTACAATGTGCCTGTGTGTATGGGAGTGATGGACTAACATGTGTTGCGTGATTGCTTGTGTGTGTGTTTACTGTGTGCACTGTACAATGTGCCTGTGTGTATGGGGGGGATGGTCTAACGTTTGGTGTGTATGTGTGGGTGGGAGTGTGGGTGGGTGGGGGTGTGGGT
>Ga0307942_1002423_pt1 | contig 15133 bp, 15 predicted proteins | sample OrgLakmetagen175_FD_201846 | JGI IMG/M metagenome (GOLD analysis project Ga0307942, IMG submission 201846) | Saline water microbial communities from Organic Lake, Antarctica - #175 | ecosystem: Environmental > Aquatic > Non-marine Saline and Alkaline > Saline | place: Antarctica: Organic Lake...
CATTTGCCCTTGCCACCCACCAATCACCCTTACTACCCACCGATCATCCTTACCACCCACCATTTGCCCTTGCCACCCACCAATCACCCTTACCACCCACCGTTCATCCTTACCACCCACCATTTGCCCTCGCCACCCACCGTTCATCCTTGATACGGAGGAGCTGTTGCCCATATCCATTGACCAAGACGCAGAGCAGGCATCATCGTCCGGGCAACAAGCCTTCATAGAATACTCCATCCCATGGCTGCTCTGACTGTTGCTGCTGCTTAGTAAGCCGTACGAGTCTTCACAGTCTGGCAGCGGTCCCCTCTGCGCAGTTTTTGATTGGTTGAACGCGTGTTTGTAGACATTTCTGGGCACTGTAGGGTCAAGAATAATAACATGTGTGTTGCATGGCAAGATGGCCATACAGGGTAATCACACAAAAAAGGCAGTGCTTTGCCATCTTATAAATGGTGCTGTCCACAACCTGAGCACTAGAGATCTGCTTCACCTGAGCATCTGACTTATACGCCCCAATAGCCCCAACCATTTCCTTTCTGTTCCTTACAAAGCATATCAGGTAAGGAAGAGGAAGTCTTTACAATTCATGTGTTAGAACCTCACCTTCTGAGACCACTCCTGTTTGGTCACAGGCTGATGCTGCACGGCCCTTGAGGCACGATACTGCCGCTGTGGCCCTTCTTCCCTGCCCCAGCACCTGAGCCCGACATGTAGACATTCTTGCTGACATGATAGGGTGAAGAAGCAAGGACAACATACAGAGGTGGGAAGGCTGTGTGCGCATGCGTTCCTTTGTGTGAGCCACACCTGTGCGAACGAATGGGTAGGAAAGGCAAGCAATGCTTGCATGTATAGCGACGTGTATGTGCAAAACACTCACCCATTCAAAAAGCCCCTGAGCATAAATTAGTGATTGGGCGGACAGATGTCCCCCAGATGGCGCTAGCCTGTAAAAAAAGAAGACCTGCTTAGGTGTGTGTGCTCAACTCTCTCCCTTGTAAGGGTAAGCACATTTTACAAAATGCAGCTCATCACACACACACACACACACACACTTGCATACACACTTGTGTCCTGCATCGTGCTTGATCCCCCTTACCTGTGCTCCGCACGTATTCACACTTTGTAAGAGGTGAAGGAGATGCTCGAAGCCTGCGAGAGAAGAAAAAGACGTGCGTTCTGGAGAGGGCCAGTCACTGCACAAGTACGTTCGAGCAACCTCACTCCAATGATGCAGGCACCCGTGATGCTTTTTACCATCAGCCTTTCCCGGTTGTGTTATGAGGGCAGTGTGTGCGTGTGCGTGTTTGTTTGCTTGTGTGTGTGTGTGTGTGTGTGTGTGTGTGTGTGTGTGTGTGTGTGTGTGTGTGTGTGTGTGTGTGTGTGTGTGTGTATGTGTGTGTGTGTGTGTGTGTGTGTGTGTGTGTTAGTGTGTAATAGTAAGTGTGTGAGCGTGTTTATGTCCACTGCAGAATTCCAGCCGTTCACCTGAGGACCGAGCTCGAAAGCACCAATCGTGACTAAATATGTGATTTATAGTGGTTTAATAACAGTTCCCTGGCCTCAAATTGGGATTTCCCCAATCGTCACTTTTGTAACAGAAGGACAAAATTAAAAAATAAGATAAAATGCAGTGATGCAAAATCGTACGCGCATGCAAGCTCACCTGCGCGAACGTCGGTTCACGAAAGCCCCGAGAAGGATTCTTGCTACTTCTTGAAAGACACGGGCATGGTGAAGCCCTGTCGCAGTTGCGCAATGAACTTGAGGAGGCTTTCCCTGCCTAATCCAGCCTTTGCGCTCGTGGGAATGTAGAAGGGCAGCCTCCCTCCTGCCCACTTTTCTAAGGGCATGTTGAACCTGTGAATGCAGGTGTCAAGAGTCATTCCTGAAACATGTGGGAAGTCTGGTAGTGTGTCAATGTGACTGTGCTGTGTGTATCTACTGAATGACCTGTGCACAGATGGTTCTTGCCTGCACTGCTCACCTGCTGCAAGCAGCTGCCTCCCAATTTTCGATTATGGCCTCATCAGCCCCCCTGTTCGCTGCTGCCTTCCTCCGCCAAGCTGCCATGTCGTGCTCTTGGCGAGCGGCCAGGGCTTGCACGGCATTGCAGAAAGTGGGGACGATGGAGGCCATGTTGGAGCATTCCACGTTCTCATCCTGCCCCCTCCCTGTTTCATCCTCACTGTCTAGGGCTTTGATGCTGTTCTTGTTGTTAGTGGTGGTGGTGATGGTGCTGCTGCCATGACTGCTCAGGTCCACCTAGACACATGTGTGTGTGTGTGTGTGTGTGTGTGTGTGTGTGTGTGTGTGTGTGTGTTTGTGTGTGTGTGTGTGTGTGTGTGAGTGTGTGTGTGTGCGTGTGTGTGTGTGTGTGTTACCTTAGTAAAGATAAGGCTGTACGGAACACGGTTTTCTGAGAGCCACAATGCTGCATCCACATCTAACCGGTTAGGGGGCTGAGTACTGTCCACCAGGAGGAATACGTGGGCTGCAGGAAACGAACGTATGTATTATGAGGTGCTGTGGTCTAGATAAGGCCTAACGGAGCTAAAGCTGTGACAAACAGCTAAAACACGAGCGGCAACCGCAAGACCACATTCATGGACATAAGACTCACCAAGCGTGCGGCGCTGCAGGAAGTACTCCTTGGTCATGGCGTGCCACGCAACACGCTCTGATTTGGACACACAAGCATGCCTGGGCAGGCAAAGAGGTGGCAGAGAACGCGCTTGATGAGTGACTGTGCAGGGGTGCACAAAACGACACCATATGTGAGCAGTGTTGTTTGGCACAACCAAACGAGGGCTGCTCTCACCCGTAGCCTGGACAGTCGACTAGGTAGTACTTCTGGTTAATGAGGAAGTGGTTAATGCAGGTCGTCTTGCCTGTATGTATCCAGCGAGAGGTGAGATAACTGTCAGCCTTAAATGGTAACCATTAGAGCTGTGCTGCAGACCTGAGCCCAAGCGTGGCCACGCACCTGGGCGTTTAGAAACCTTGGCCAGAACGCTACTTCCCGTCACCAGATTGAGCAGGGAAGACTTGCCCACGTTGGAGTGGCCAATGAAGGCAAACTCTGGTCCAACCTGGTTTTGGAGTACACAAACACGTGCTGGCGGCAGCGTTTAACAGCGCACGTTCTACTCAGGAGGAATTACTAAAAGAGAAAAAAGCTCTTCCTTACATACACGCTTGCGTGCACTGTGCTTATGAGTACGAGCACTCGTGCGCACCTCAGGCGGCATGTGATGCATGGCCACACTGGATTTGACAAACGTGGCAGTTTTGATTGTGCTTTCAGCTTTTGTTGGCCGTGGCAGATGGGCAAATGGCTCCGGCAGGTTAGGGGCGAGGGGATCAAACACGGGCCTAGCAGGCTTGAGCAGGCCTCTGCTGCCTGTGACGCTGCGCTGCACTGCTTGCGCCGCTACTGCTAAGGATGGAAACATGCCTCTTGCCATGATATGCTGGAGCATTATTTGTGAATAGGCACAAGCTTTGTAGTAAAGGTCACAATTAAAAATTATGAAAAAGTTCCTCTCCAAAATGGCAGAGGCTCCCCAAGGCCCAATAACTGTTTCGCTCCTTGCCAAGTTCAACACACTGAACCCCTCCCTTGTGAAGCTGGTCAACGAAAGCCAAAAGGTGAGCAAGACAGATGCACACACGCATACACATACACACACACACATACGCACACACACGTACGCGCACACACATACACACACACGCACCCATACACACACTCAAACACACAAGCACATGCAAATACACAAATACACGCAAACACACGCACACACATACGTATAAACAAATACGCACACATACACATACACAAACACACACTCATACACAAACACACACATACACACACATACACACACAATTGTGCACACTACGCGCACACGTACAACAAAATACACAACACAGTGCGCAAAAGTGCATACATATTCAACACACTGCATGTACCAAACCCCCTACTTTCACCCACCCTGCTTTCTGTTTCGTGACTTGTTGCATGCTCCAATACCTGTGTGAACTATGGAGCCCTTGCTCAAACTATACGCCACTGTTTTGCAGCACGCGCATCACAACACGAACAGCAGTGTTGGAACCAGTGCGTACGAGACAAAGGAAACGCATTTCAAGCTGGAGCTCGTGTCAGACAAGTTTGCTGGGCTACCTGCCGTCCGAAGACACCAACTGGTGGGTCGACACTCGCTTTGTGTGTGTGTATGCTTACATATATGTGTATGTTATGTGTTTACGTGTGTGTGTGTGTGTGTGTGTTTGTGTGTGTGTGTGTGTTAGGCTTTTAGGTAGGGACAGGGACGTCGATTTGGAGACAGGCATAGTGTTGGTTTTTAGCATTGCATGTTGGTTTTAAACATTGAAAGCTTACAGACACGGGCAAGAATGGCACCCCCGACACTTTTTTGGTTTAGGTTGTCATGAGCAGAGTTGGACAAAACCACCTACTAAGCTGCACACTATTAGGGTTGGCCAGGATCTTGTATCATACATCACACAGTAAGTGCATCCATTTGTTGTATTTTTACACGATCTTTTTTGGCAGGGAAATCTCTGACGTACAATTGCAGTGTACCGTAAATTAGGTCCGTAATATATTTAGGGCTAACCCTTCACATCACTGGCTCGTCACGTGTGTGGAACTTAAATTTGGTTGCCACTTAGCTGCACACTGCCCAGGCTCTGTACCGATTGCAGCCAAGGGGAATGGGAACCACAAGAGTCCCTGTGTCAGTTAATATAATTCACGCGACATGCTCACGTTTAAGTAACCTACCAACATCTAGAGCTACTTCTTTTCTGGATTCCATTTCACTGGGTAGAGAGGAGGAAAAGTGCAAAAGTGCACAGGCAGTGATAACTACCCTCACGTTAAGTAAGGAAACAGAATCCGCTAGGTGCCAAAACACCTTCAACCTTAATAGTACTCCAAACGGTAGGAAGCAGACAAAATGGCTCAAGCTACAAAAATAAAGGAAGGACTCCTCACGTTTGCTTTTGCCAGTTGCTTTTCTGTCGTCCTATAGTTGCGACACCGATAGTTAAAGCGCACCCCTTGCAACGCCTTGGCACGCCCTATGGGTGTCAGTAACAAGTTGTGTGATGACCAACTAAATAACAGTGGGAGTTTCTATTTGTCCTTATTAAGGAGAGAGATTAGACAAGTGAAAAGTAGCGCCATGGTTTAAACAATTCCGGCAAAAATTGAGAATGAACACCCCCCTCGTCTGGGCTGTATTACCATGAAATGAGCCATTCAAGAGGCACTGCTTTTGTCAAAACCATCATGTTCTGAGGTAGTCCTTAAAGACTTGTTGGTTGTTGTAGAACCTTGCTTCCCCAGCTGGCGCAGTGGGAGAGAACACTTATGGGTTGAGCCATACAACTTTTCACCAAATCAGACAAAGGAGGAAAGAGACACGACCAAAGAGCCTCAAACCAATTCAACAAAATAGATGTGCCAGTCTCATAACAGGGAGTCCATTCCAATCAGAGCCTGTTGGCAGTGGTCTGGCCTAACAACTTGCACACGCATTGACTGCCGTTCCTGCTTCCCTCTCGCGCATAGGTTTACGGCCTACTAGATGAGGAGTTTAAGCAAGGGTTGCATGCGCTGTCCATGACATTAAGAACTCCGGAGGAAGTGAAACAGCAATGATGTGACGAGGTTTGTGGGCTTGCTGCACACACGGGCTCGGGATGGTCCAGGGTGTACAAAACTTGATTTCAGGCTTTTTAGAGCCACTTAGAATTGGGCACTGTTCAGGTTCCTCCTCCATGTCACGCTAGCGAAGGTAAATAGGTTTAAGGTTAAAGGCACACAAGAATAGCGATCGTGGGTCAGGATGGGAAGGATGCTAATGAAGTACACATTAATATTAATCAAATTCCTGATCACTTCCAGTGTGTCCCACTAAAGGTGGGATTCTGGAACTACTTTGCATGTGTGATCCTATTATATTTGGGAGGTTAATGCATTTTTTCTCTAAAATATAATAACATACAGACTGCAACTGCGGGTAGAGCCTTGATTGTGTGACTATTATGCAGTGTACTGAGTTTGATACCTCTTGTTTTAAGCGTACTTGTAAAAAAGAAATGAATTAGATTCAAGATAGTGCAAACACGAGGCAGAGGCTTGCACACCACCAGGAGTATTGCTCAGGTGTTATTGGGGGTTGTGTTTAAATGTCTCGTCCCATCTGTACAATTTTTGTTGCGGATCTGACTGCATTGCCAACACACACAAATAAGGAACATGATCACCGAAAGACACAACTTAGCATGCCGCATGATCCTTAAGGCTATCAGCAAGACAGGCTCCTTATGATCATGCATTGTCTCCAAAGATATAGGCAGCAACAAACGGATGGCCATGCAAAATCTCCAGATTCCTGAAACAGCTGAAAGTAGACTTGTTCCCAAATGGCTCTTCCCACCCCGCTTCCCAGATAAAGACAGATTTACCTCCAGCCGCCCAGATTTTGTGCTGGTTACTCCTATCGCTGCAAAAATACAAAAATAACAAATTAATGTAGGGGGTAGGGGGGTGGGTTCTTCGGAGTGGCAGGGGGCAATTGAGGGAGACTGGGAGCACCTCAGCAGCACCGCCAGCCACTAATACTAGCCACCAACCCCAGACAGCACCGACCTAAAGACCTCAACAAAACTTAGGATAGGTACCTAGGGTACCATACCGTGCAACCAGAGCTCGCACATGCGTTTATTTTTCACTTAGAAATCCGGACCCTTTTTACTCACTGCATGATTCTCCCTTATGAAAACTTAGGATCTTGAGGATGCAGGTATGCATTGAGCACCAGCATTGGGCACATGCTCAGCTCATGCATTTGCACACGCAAGGCTAGCTGGGGTGAGCAGGGAACCAGTTTCAGGAGAGTGCACACGACTCTGCTTAGGGCAGAATTGCCAGGTCGTACAGGCATAGGAGACCATGCCATTTGGGAAGAGTTCTATGAAGGGCAATAACCCTTGCACATCACAGACCTTTGGCTGTCACGACGAGGTTATGGTATCGTACCAGCTTTTGCATGGATTGCAAGTATGGGCTATGATGGATTGCAAGTATGGGCTATAGTAATATGGAAGTATTGACCTAGGGTCCCCAAGCGCAGCGCCACTAATTTACATGAGTGCTGTGGCATGTAGACCATTAACTTTAAGGCTGTGGAGTGAATTTTCTGTGTGGCTGCTGTAAATAGTGCTACTGCTTCTAACAAATGGTGTGGAGGAGGCTTTGCGATTTGCGATGTCCAAATAAGCGAGGCATGAGCAGCTTATGTTCTTCTTGTGCCTTTTCTGCTTGTCGGGTAGGGGAAGTGTCTACACAGTATTTAATTTTGATCATCAATTTTGCGTTGGTGAAATGTCGCTTGGTTTCATAGCCAGTATGGATTGGCAGGGCCGTCTGCTGGGTTATTACAGGCAACTCTTCTTGATATGTACGTGCACGCTTGTGGCTGTCTCAGATTAAATGAGCCCTCTGTTACGTATCTGGGACCTATAGGTTGAGCAGCCATGCCAGGCTGGAGGCCTTTGTAATCCAAACTAAACTAAACTAAACTAAACTTGATATGTGTTTGTTGGGTTTCGTTTGGGGCATGGCTGGCTGATGGGTCGGAGTAACTATGATTGCATCTGGCTTGCTAAAATTTCTATTTTTGTCTCCTCAAAAGGGTGTATGATGCTTTGTTGCACCATTTCTGCATGAATCTTTCCTTCGTCTGCTACGTCTGCTTGTGCTAGCAGGCATGCTCCCTGTGTACCTTGCTGGTTTGTTTAGAAACATTTGTCCAGCGTACATGTAGCAAACCCTTGGTTTGCCGTGTGAGCGTTGGGTAAAAGAAGTTGCTTACATATTTTATACGTTAGGCTCCTTGTGGCTGTGTGCAAGAACGCAGCCAATGCAAGCTAACCTTCCCCTACCTTTTCCGGCCTTACAGCAGCTTAAAGTTTGCGCTTATTATACTTGCGCCCAAGGGCAAGTTGCACTGCACTATGGTAGACCTTATTGGCACGGATCAGGTTTTGTGGTTATCTTATTTTCCGATGCCAGCCACACCATTTAGTTAACGGCGCAGTTAAGTGATGATTACTGCCAGAGGGCTGAGATCTGGAATCTATTTAATCCTGAGCTCCCTATATAGTAAGAAGGGAAAAGCGGTGTTGATGGAGTAGCTGGCTTAGAGGCATGGCCCGCATTCAGCAATAACGGCAATTAACTCTCTGCTGCCTGCCAAAACTTTGTGCCTAATTTAGAGCAAGAATGAGGCATCGTGTTTTAGTCCTGAGGCATTAACTCTAACAAGCAGTGTCGCATAACTCCCAATGGATGTTGGCAATCAATAACCATGCTGACTGTCAACATTTCCAATAAACTATGTTTTGTGCAAGACGATCACTCCAATCCGCAACTCAAATTACTCACCATGCACAACTCGCTCTTCTATAAACAGAACTCCAATTCAACTCATATTCTTCAGTGTTCTAGCAAAGGCAAAAAAATGGACGGCCCTTATCGCTGCTGGCAACAGCAGCGCCAATGTGTTACATGTGACAATTTTGGTACAAGCAGGCTCTCAATTCTCAATGAGTGGACCTCGATGGCAAAAGCCAATGCTGATGAGAATAAGCACGCAATGAATAGTGCTCACTCTGGCCAACCCAATCAAACAGCCCAGAACAGGGCCAGACGGTAAGGTAAGCTGTAAGGTGCTTAACCTCAAAAGAGAAAGGTGCTCAGTAGTAGCCGGAGCCAAAGAAGTCTTGCACCACATCCGGTGGCAGGTCCAGCTGGATGGATATCTGGAAATGGGAGGCAGGGCAAAGGAAGTGGGAATAGCATTGGTTAAATATTTGGTGACACACACAGGGAAATGCTGCCACTTGTTTTCTATATTGCACACAAAAGCTTAAGCAGGCAGAAGTTGGTCGGCTAACAGCTGCGTTGCTTCCAGCACGTTTCTGACACACACGCACAAAAACTCACACACAAAAATATGAGTAGCAACAACAGGATTGAGAAGTGTGTGCCTGAACCATCCCATTATTCACAACACACACACTTAAAACACAAGTACAGCCAAAGCTTAAAGCATGTATTTATTAAAAACAATCCAACATTGCCACTTATACTGCTTCCTTATTTCTTATTTCATACATCCAAGAAAAGACATTGCTTTAAGGATAAAACCCAGCTTTCCCAACTCACCGCAGTTCCAACAACAGGGCGACGCGGTAAGCCTGTGAGCGAGAAATGGCAGGGTATGAATCAGTGGAATTAGGTGTAATTATAAGAGCGAGAGAGACATGGTTTGTATATTCAAGCAGCGGGTCACTCAGATGCTAGAACAAGTTTTGAAAATCAGGCTGCAGTGGCAGAAAAACAGCTCATACAAAACAGATGTCCGTATAGGTACCGTGCAAAAGCCATTCTTTTTCCGTGTTTAGAGCAAACACGCAAAAATATTTATGGCCCATTTTAAGAAATGCAAACTTGACGAGACACACACCAAGAGCACAAAATGCGGGTTGTGCTTTGAAGGCAAATTTTGTACTGAGGTTCGTAAACAGAGACATAAACTCCCTGACAACCTGAGCTCGTCTTGCTTGCTGTGTTCTGGTTAACAAGAAATGTTACAGGTACAGACAAACAACGTCTGTAAGCTAAGCACAGTCAGTGCCTTGGGGGACACAAAAACGGTGGCCAGCACCTGAAGGAAAGGGCCATGCAGGCAATCAACATATTAACAGGGGCTACAAGTCGTTGGGGATATCAATCAATAGGCACCGAAAAAGCTTGAGAAGACATGCAGGCTACAATTACAAGTTGTTGAAAAGGAAGGTGAAGAAGGCACCAGTTGGAAAACACAGACGCCAGCAGCGTCACCATTCTAGAATAAATTCCTGTGATTGGAGCGACAATCACTGAACATTGCTCTGCTTACACTTTAAATTCAGGCCTTCTCAAGTTCATAAACAAGGAGGGCATAAAAAGACCCACCTCGCTCTGAGCGTGCAGTTGAGCTCAGGAACTCACGGACTCGCTCTGTCTGGCCGAGCACGTTCACCATGTACGCTACACTGTCCACCTTATCAATGTACCTGGGTGAATGTGTAGGAGCGTGTACTCAGATGCGGAGCTGTCAGAGCATCAAGATTAACCAAGATCAACCCAGAGGTGGATGCATCACTAAGTAAAGAACGAGATGCCCAAAAGGCAAAGTCACTTTGCATGATAGAGAAAAAGCTGCTGAGATAGCGTGGAACTTCTCCAATGCAGGTGACTTTTTGTTGAACTTCTTTGGGCCTGCACCTCATACCGAGTTGGACATAAAGACTAAGTCCAATGGTCATACATTGACATTGGCCTCGTCTTAAGCTTGCTTTAAAGAATCGAATGCGAATGCTTGACCCTTCCCTACAAAAGCCTTTATTGCCTTTAAAATGTTTTCTTTTTGAGCCCGTTTTCACGCTCGCTTTATAAGTGGAATCGGCAGAATAAGACAGGTATCGTGAACTGGCAAAGCAACACCACACGCAATGAAAGGTTAGCAGGAGGATTTGGTGCTCAAGTCTGAATATCCAGGCATTAACATCGTCACACAAATTTCAAATACAAAAGAGGGGATAGCACAGGTTACTCACTGAGCTTTGGTCATCTTGAAACTGCGCTGCTCAAGGTGCTGCCACCTGAAGAAAAAAGAGGCGAGACAAAGTAATTTAAAGGGCAAAACTTGCTTGCAATACTTGAGTAAAAGGGCTGCCAGCTAAGAATAAAAAGAAAGGGCGATTTTAAGCAGACTGGACAGCTATGTGTGATGGCCGTGGTTGCAAGCTTGAGGTAAAGGGCTGTCACCAGACAAAAAACACAAAGGTTGCGAAGCAAAGCAGGTCAAAGAATTAAACGTGGCAGCTGCGTGCTGACCAGCACCAGGAACGCGTTTTGTAGGCATTCTTTTCGGCTCTACAGTTTATACAGATGAGAGCTGCGTAAATGTTTAGCTACCTAAATGGAATTGCAGAGTCAATCTCAAAAGTGAGCCTTAGAGCGTATATGAGGGTAGTACCTCAAGATAATGAAAAAAAAGTATAGAGGGCACTATCTCACAATAAACATGAAGATTACAAATCCTACACTACTTGTTAAGAGGCTCATTATTCTTTTTCCTAAATTGTGTGGAAATGCTTTGTGTGCCTGCGCAGCTTATGCATTTCTTGCGCTGGCCATTACACGCGCACGCTCACGCGCACAATGGCACGATGGCAAGAACGCACAAGCACACATGCAACAGGCTCTGCCAACAATTTCAGCGTTGCTTGCAACGCTAACCACTACTTGTCTTGGGCAGGTTGGTACACAGGGCAGAGCAAGCTCGTAAGGAAGTGCTGCACTCTCATTCTGTCACTATGGGTCACTGTGTCAACTAAAGGATAAGAGCAGTAGTTGGGGGTTAAGGCAGTGAAGAGCAGGTCACTATGTGGGCACTAAGGAAAGGCTATAAATACCATGCAGGGGGAAGCAAGTTAATCAGGAGGGGGATGGCAGAACGGGCAAGGATGAGCAGGTCACAAGTGGGCACAAAAAGAAAGGCTATAAATATCAATGCAGGGGGGAAGCAAGTAATCAAGAGGGGGGTGGCAGGTAGGGCAAGGATGAGCAGGCAACAAGGGGTGCGCAAAAGGAAGGGTTACAGGCGCTAATTTGTGGGAAACAAGTTGAACGAGAGAGGAGTGGAGCAGTCACTCTTATCTTCTAATGCGTAATTGTGTGTCGAGGTCACCTCATCTTACATTTATAATTCTGGGTCGTTACTCTTCTCACATACTTTCATGAATCACGAGCAATTAAATTCGGAATGAAATTTGTTTGGTATGAATCAGGGATGTGTCATACGGTCATTTGTAGGGTTGGCCAGAACCGTATATATACACCATATATGACCGTATATTTGGTGATTTCCCTGCCAAAAATACCGTATGTAAACCGTATATATATATGGTTCTGGCCAACCCTAGTCATTTGGGACGTCCAATACGGTAAGATATGCGTTAAATACGGAATACGCCTATAGTACGACTGTATTTATAAGTAGGGTTGGCCCAAACCGTATAAGTATATATACGCCGTATATATACGTAACATATATATACGTATGTATAGATAAAATTCCTCCGTACCCATATTCGTATACACCGTATGTGAATTTTAGCCGGCGTATTATACAATCTGAACGAGTGGTCGAAAGCGACCTTCCACTGGCCTTCAAGACCACAAAAATCCAAAGCCCTGCATCCGGGCAATATTTAACATTTGGTTTTGTGGTATTGAACAGCCGTGCCCCTCGTGGAAGGGAATCCGTGATGGTCCAACAGCAGCCAGTGGTTCGACAGCAAGGGGTTCAGAAGCAGCAGCATCAGGAGCACCAGAGTTTGAGTATTAGCAGTGCATGCAAACCAACCCCACTGAAGGTTTCCAGGGCGGAGAAGATGCAGGATCAGAAACGACACACGCACACTCTTCACGCATATTTATAAGCAATTTCGGGAGTGCCAATTTTTGACCCAAAGTAGACCCGATTCGCCCCAAAATCACCCAAAACGTCCTCAATTCTTTTCCAATATAATATATGTTATCAGTATATTAATAGCTCTCTGAAAGGCCGTTGATGGGGCGGAAATTGCCTAAAAAGGCCAAAAACGGCAAAATTTTCAATCGTATAATACGACCCAATTTGTTCAATACGGTAAAATACGCATTAAATACAATACAGCGTATTATACCAATACGTCGTATGACACATCCCTGGTATGAATCGAATCCAAAAAAAGAGCCACCCACGTCCAGCTCTTAACGAGCAAGTTTAGCAGGCGTGTCTTGTAAGTCTGTTCACCTCCATGCATTTCTCACAGGACACAATGGGCACCATCAGACGTCGACTAGTCTCGCCTCAAGTCATCGTGCTTTCCCCAAAGGGGCCTCCACAAAATTAAAAGTAAATGCCAAGAGCAAACATCTCAAGCGGTGATAGTATTAGACCAGACCAATCTCACAACAGCACCAGAAACGCAGACTCACATGATGTTAAGGCAGACGAAAGCTTTGCCAGGCACATCCCTCCGCGCAAACGACACGTCGTACGCTTTGCCGTACTTGCTCCAGATCAGCTCCCGCATCTCATCCCCACTCAAGGGATCTACTTCATCGTCGTCCTCCTCGTCAGCCTCCTCCCCTGCAAACGACGCCCCTCCATCTTGTAGTAGACTCTGGGGAAAGGGTGGTGGACAATTCATATAAGATATAAGACGAGGTCTTGCAGCAACACACGTTTGTCACAACTTTCATTGCAATGTCTTGCACTAGACTTTGAAAGCAAGCGCGCTCGAAATATGCGCATGCACATAAGATCACACTATTTACACAAGCATATTGTGACACAGTACACACACACCACATACACATGTACAGTTGTATGATACTACATGAACACCACTACAATTGTGTGACGTTACTACATACATACTACATACACATGTACAAACAGCATACACGCTCAACACACGAATCACACACAATCCGACACAGCACACCTTACAACACTCACCTGGTCAGCTGAGACGGTGTTTGGCTGCTCCTCTTCCTCCTCCTCACTGCTGCTGCTGGATATGGATTGCATTCGTGCTCTTAGGGCCTGTGGGTACATCAAGGCACACACGTCTGAGCATTCAGCACTTCAAATAAGCATTAAATAACTTTCTGTAATCACGGCCTGAGGAAAAAGAAGCAATATAATGTGTGCAACAGGCAAATGTGCTTCTTGCCAGCATATGCACCGTCAGCCTAATGGACACATGTCGCGCATCTCTCAAATTCAAATGTCTCCACATGAGCGGACAGCGTGTGTCTGCGTGTATCTATGTGTGCTAAGTCTGTGTATGTGTGTGAGTGTCTGTGTGTGTGCCTGCATGTTTGTAGATGTGCCTATATTCGCGCTTGTGTGTATGTGTAGGGTTGGCCAGAACCAAATAATCATTCGTGTAGGTGCATAGGAATTCGTGTAGGTACATAAGATACATACGGCATTTCTAGCAGGAAAATTGCCATACATACAATCATGTACGGTGTGTATATATTCTGGTAAACTCTAGGTATGTGCTGGTTCTGGTAAACTCTATGTATGTGCTTAGCAAATTGTTCTATGTATGCGTGCGACTAAGCATGGTTGTTGTCAGATCTCACCTTCGCAAGCTCCCCATCATCAGCCTCAGAGAAGGATTTTTCAGCCTCTTGGGTTTGTTCCTCGCTAGAAAAGGCATCTATTGAGCTGCTGCTGGACGCGTAGGCGGGGTACGTGTCCTTCTTATCCTTTTCCTGCTTGGACATCTCACTCGCACGAGCCTGAGAGGTATGCATAAAACATGCTCGGAGTGATGCAGGTATCAGGTTGAACATTTGGAAGTATTGACGCAAACAGGAACATACAGTGATACATCCAGCTGCTACGTCAGGGATCAGGGACGTATCCAATAGATGGGTGTGCTGAGCTGGCGGGGATCACATCTGGTGGTGTAAGTGTGGCATGCTATGCCAATGTCAATGGCATGAGCCGATTTACGTATGTTGCTGATGGTTGAAGGCAGGGAAGTACAACCCGTCCGGGGCCCGGAAAAAATAACAAAATTTTGGGCTGCCCCGGAGGGATCGCCCAAAGCTGGTCCGGGTACCCCGGAAATTTGCAGGGACGACGGCCCCTACGATTTTGGGGTACCCGGTAATATTATAAATGTAGTTCCGGGTGATTTGCAGTGGATTTTGGAAGTGACAGTGAGAATGACACTGTGAGAATGGGAAAGGTCAGCCAGTAGGAAGGGGGAGAGTGAGCCATCCCAGCAAGAGGCTCCCCCTCCTGACCAGGCCTCCCTACGAGTGCTGGGCTTGAGTGCTTGCATCTTGTAACTGACTGAATGAAAATCTCTCCAGATGGAAGTCCCCCGCTCCTCCTCCCTCTGCTCCCCCCCCTCCCCCTGCCCCAGGCCCTGATGAGGCCTCAACTAGCAGCCATGCGCAAAC
>Ga0307942_1002424_pt1 | contig 15130 bp, 13 predicted proteins | sample OrgLakmetagen175_FD_201846 | JGI IMG/M metagenome (GOLD analysis project Ga0307942, IMG submission 201846) | Saline water microbial communities from Organic Lake, Antarctica - #175 | ecosystem: Environmental > Aquatic > Non-marine Saline and Alkaline > Saline | place: Antarctica: Organic Lake...
CGGGGCTTACATCATTTGAGAAGACATCATTTGAGAAGAAAGATGGCCTAGGGGTGCCCTGTACAGGTCGTTGGACCCTGTGTGCAAGCATTTCTGTGTGCGTGCGTGTGTGTTTGTGTGTGTATGTGAGCATATGCACGTGCATGTGTATAAATTCTCTGCTAGGGCTACCTGAGGGCCTGCGGGTCAACACAAAAAGGTTTGCTTGCAAGGCAATCCCTTACTCTTTGTTCAATCAAAAAGGTTTGCTTGCAAGACAATCCCTTACTCTTTGCAGGTGCTTGCTGTAAGGCAGAGGCAAGCCTTCAGATGCACACACATGCACATGCACACACATACACACAAACACGCACACACACATTACACACATGCTTGCACGTGCGTTCACACAACTGCACACACCCACACACTCGGGAAACAGTTTTAGGAAGAACTCACCCTCTTAGTGTGCACAACAAAGCGGCTGCCTATGTCTGCCCTACAATTTTCATATTTTGGGTTGGTTATAGGCTATTACCAAGCTTCCGCTCAGATGCCCCGCCCCCCAGAGGCATATTTATAGCAATGTTACCTTACAACTTGCATTGCGCCCTACAACTTCCAACTCACCTACATTTCACTGTTATTCGAAAAGTTACTAACACTGTTACTTCCAACTTATGCCTTACATCTTCCAACTTACATGCCCTGAGTCGGTACCAAGCTGTAGGAGGTGTAGCTGAGTATCAGGTTGGGTAGGTGGGGGAGAAAGGTAGTAGCCATGGCAAAGGCTTGTTTTGTGAGTACGGGGGAATTGGGAGGAAGGGAGGAGGGGATGGGGGTGGGGGTTGTACGTAGGGCGTGAGTGGCCGAGGGAAGAGAACTTGGCAGGGGAGCGGGAGGGGCGCTCAGGTTTGGGGGAGGTCTGTGCGTGCGTGCGATTTGATTTGCCTTTTTTAAGTGTGTGTGTATGTGTGTGTGTGTGTGTGCGCGTGCGTAGACAAGAACCATTCGTAGGATTGGTGATGATGTTCTCTGCATAATTGTGTGTGTGTGTGTTTGTGTGTGTGTATGTGTGTGTGTGTGTGTGTGTGTGTGGCTCAGCCCCTGCGCTGTATGAAGTATGCCCACAATGAACTGTCCACCTCAAATTTTCTCTGTTCAAGTGAACAGCAGTAGTGTTCAAGTGAATAACAGTAGTGTTCAAGTGAACAGCAGTAATGTCAAGTGTCAAGTGAACAGCAGTAGTTACCCTCAGCCTCACTGCACAGCCCCCCTTAGCTGTGTGAAGAACAAAGTATGCCCAAACACGCCTCAAATATACCCTATGAGTTTTGGTGCACATATCAAACCATCCTGAGCCCCCCTGCGCACAACCCTAGCTGTGCATAGCACTACGTGTGCGCTAGTACTACGACGTAACTACGTATGTGCTTGTACAACGTATGCCCTAGCACTAGGTATACGCTAGTACTACGTATGTGCTAGTATTACGTATGCCCTAGCACTACGTTTGCGCTAGCACTACGTATGCCCTAGCACTAAGTATGCGCTAGTACCAACAGCCTAGCACTACATGTGTGCTAGCACTACGTATGCCCTAGCACTGCGTATGCCCTAGCACTACGTATGTGGTTGTACTAAGTATGCGCGAGTACTAACAGCCTGGCACTACATGTGTGCTAGTACTACGTATGCCCTAGCACTGCGTATGCGCTAGCACTACGTATGCCCTAGCACTGCGTATGCCCTAGGACTAACAGCCGCCTCCATGACCTCTCACCTGTAACGGTACCGTACGCGCACCGTACGCTAGCACTACCTGTAACGGCACCGTACGCTAGCACTACGTATGCCCTATGACTAACAGCCGCCTCTAACAACTATGACAACTATGACTATGACTATGACCTCCATGACCTCAATGACTATGACCTCCATGACCAACTATGACTATGACTAACAACTATGACTACGACTATGACCTCCAAGGCCTCACCTGTAACGGCACCGTACGCGGTTTGTCTGTGTACGGCTTCAGTTTTTTTTCTGCAGCAGCAACCATTTCTGGCTTCGGCTTGCCAGCAGCTGGCAGTGAGGGTACCCCCTTGCTGCTGGCTTTGGGGAGAGTCTGCCCCACAGGCTGGAGGCCTCGATGGGGGCTTGGTGCTGTGTATGGGCTGCCTGACGAAGGTGGGAAGGACGCACGCTTCAGCTGCTGCTGCTGGTTCTGCTGCTTCTGCGGGCTCTGCTGCTGGATCTGCTGCTGGCTCTGCTGCAGGTTCTGCTGCTGGCTCTGCTGCTGCTCCTGCTCTTCTGGGTTGGGACGTATTTGGGAGGGGGGTCTGGCTTTGGTTGATGCGCTTGATTGAGGAGGGTAATCAGGCTGTTGAGCCTGCTCAGACTGGGATGCTCCTGCTGCTGCAGGAACAAAGGCAGAGGGGGAGAAACTGTGTGTGTATGTGTGTGTGTGCGTGTGTAACAGATTTACGCGATTTATGAGCTATAAATGATCTATAACTCAGGGCCAAACCTAGGGCTGACTAGTAATTCTTGTGTATATCTGTGTACTGTGTGTATAATATATCATTGGCAGGATTTTCTTACATACACAGCCATACATGGTATATGTATATGGCCCAAGTCAGCCCTAGACACACCAGACATGTGTGAAATTCAAACCCACTCAAGCATGGCACACACGCACGCACACACACACACATACACACATACAAACACACACACCAGCAACCACAAGAACCCCATCGCGTCGTGGCAGTGGCGTACAATTCTGTTAGCATTTTTCTGACACGCTCATACTCTGACAAAACTTAACTGTGTTCGTCAACGATACTTAACAAAATCAACACCCATACCCATACCTACACCTACGCCTGCACCCACACTCACACCCCCACCTCCGCCTCCGTTTCCACACCCACCTCCCTCACGTTGGGCCCCTTCAGAAGGCGTCACCAGCCGTGAATGTGGGCAGGATACCTCCTCCTGACGATCTGCCACACTCCATGCCCTCACTCCATCCCCATCACTGTCTCCCGCTCCTTCACTGTGCGTGGGGCCAATTTTCAAATCCTCACCCCCTTCTCCCCCCCCTCTGCTGTTCGCTGTCCCTCTCTCAGCTGCTGTCCTGCCTTCCCCATCCTGCTGCTTATCACCCCTGCCCTTTCTACTTTGGCTCCCTGCAGCCTCCTCGGCCTTTTGCACCATAGGAGCCCCAACTTTCCGCTCCACTCCCAAAACACCTCCTCCACCACGCTCCTTTGACACCTCCTCTCTCTTTCGCTTGCTGTTATCTGCACCACCTAGCTCACCCCTCCTTGTCCCTTGCCGCTCCGTTGACCCCTGGATCTGGGCTCTTGTACTCTGAACCCTCCTCTCAGGGCTCCTTGCACCCTACATGTGTATGTGTGTGTGTGTGTGTGAGAGGGTGTGTGTGTATGTACGTATGTATGTACGTGCTTTTGTGCAACACGCGTGTTCATGCCCAGAATGCACTCCATTGCGTACAAAGCTTAACGTAATTTACTTTTGGTGAGATTGTCATGAGCCTTAGCATCTTAATTTTTGTTGCATTGCCTTACCTGTGGTCTGCTGGCTGGTGCTCCTGCTGAGTGCCGCGCCCTGGGATCAGCAGGGCCAGGTGACGAGCCCTGTGCCTTGGGACCGGGCGAGCTGTGTGCCTTTGGATCAGCAGAACCAGGGGATGAGCTGCGTGCCTTGGGATCAGCAGGACCAGGTGACGAGCCCCGTGCCTTGGGACCAGGTGAGCTGTGTGCCTTTGGATCGGCAGGACCAGGGGATGAGCTGCGTACCTTGGGATCAGCAGGACCAGGTGACGAGCCCCGTGCCTTGGGACCAGGTGAGCTGTGTGTCTTGGGATAAGCAGGACCAGGTGATAAGCTGCGTGCCTTGGGATCAGTAGGACCAGGCGAGCTGCGTACCTTTACATCACCAGCCTCATCAACACCACTAGCTGGCGCATGGGCTGAAGCAGAAGCACGTGCAGGAGAGCCACCGCTGAAACCAGCGCCACCAACAGCTGGCGCACGGGCTGAAGCAGAAGCACGTGCAGATCCACCGCTGAAACCAGTGCCACCAACAGTTGGCGCACGGGCTGAAGCAGAAGCATGTGCAGGAGCTTCATCATGCTCTGCAGTGCTCCTTTGCTTTCTTTGCCCCAGTTTTTCAGGCGCAGGCGCAGGCCCCAGCCCAGACCCTCGCTCCCCCTTTCTTTTGCCACCATCACCATGACCACCACCGCCACCATCACTGCCACCAATTGAAGGACCTGCAGTGCTAGCACGAGCAGCTTGGATTGGCTTTGAGGGTGGACTTTTGACCACCCTACTCTCCAACCCACGCCCCCCTGCAGCACCTGTCCCTGGCTTCTTCCCTTTTCCTGCTGCTGCTACGGCTGCTACAACTCCTGTTGATGCTGCTGCTAGCTTTGCTGCTGCTGCTGGCTTTGCCACTTTCTTCCCTGTTGCAGATCTCCTTCCTCCCAGGGGCAGCTCCTCGTCACCTCCACCTCCCAGGCTCTGACCCTTCTTTGTTGCAGCCCCTTTCTTTGCCTCCTTCCTCCCAGGAACTCTTCCACCCTGCACCGCCCCGCTCCCCTTCACTTGCGCAGACACAATGCCAGCGGCAGTCCCATCCTCTTGACGTGCCCCAACTCCAAGGTCAGCATCACCCTCCTTGGCACCACCCCGTCCTCCCGCCCCTTCCACGCTGCTCACGTCACCTTGCAGCTTCAGCCCTCCGTCATGTGCCTGTTGTGAAAGTGCGGTTCTATGTGGCAGGGTATACCCTCCAACAATCCCTCCTTCTCCCTCTTCCTCAACGTCACTGCCATTCCCCTCTCCCACATCACATTCGCTGCCACCCTCCTCCGCTTCTGCACCAGCGCTCATACCAGCAGCACTCCCAGTCACGTTATCAGGAAGCACCCTAAGCTCCGATCCAAATTCATTCTCCAGCCCAGTACCGTCCGCCTCTTGTGCAATGGGTAAAGGGACGGCAGGGCTCTGATCAGACTGATATTGCTGCTCACTCTTTAAAGGCTGCTGCACTTGCTTGGGGGCCTCGTCAGGGGCCTGCTTGCTCCTAAAATCAACCTTCTGCAGCTCCTGCTGCTGCTGCAGCAGCTGCTGTTGCTGCTGCTGCTGCTGCTCCAGCTGCTCCTTCATCTCCCGCATCTGTGCATGAAAGCAAATCGTGTACACGCGTAGGCTTGTGTGTGTGTGCGTGTGTGTGTGTGTGTGTGTGTGTGAGAGAGAGAGAGAGAGCTTGCGTGTATACCGTTTTGTATGTTTATATAATGTGCGTAAGCTTACGCAGCCAAACGGACAGACCATACCCAGACATCTGTTAATCTTAGCCAGCCAAACTCACCTGTTGCTGCACCAGCAGCTGCTGCTGCCGCTGCTGCTCCTCCTGCTGCTGCTGCATGCTAGCCAGCTGCTCTTTCAACCGTGACTCTGTGCCCAGCTGCTGCTGCTGCTTCTGTTGCTCCAACTGCTGCTGCAGGGTAAGCACCTGCTGGCGTAACGCCTTCTCCACTTCTTCTTGCTGCTGCCGCTGCCGTCCTTGCTCCTGCTGCTGCTGCCGCTGTTGCTCCTCCTGCTGCTGCTGCAAATGCTGCTGCTGCTCCTGCCGCTGTTTTTCCTCCTGTGTTTGCGCAGCAGCTTCAGCAGGTCCCCCCCTTTTCCCCCCCTTTTGTTTTGGAGCCTGAAGTGCAGTGACACCAGCTTCAACCTTTCCCAAGCCTCCTGGTGCATCAGTTTCTTCACTTGCAGAAGGGCCCTCCTTGCTCACGATTACCTCCCCCACCCTCTCTCCATCATCACGACCTCCCATCCCTTGCTTGGCTCCTCCTTTGCCCCCACCCAAACCCTCACCACCTCCACCCAGACCTGCACTGCCTACCCCACCCAAGCCCACAGCCCCACCCCCACCCAAGGCCTTACCGCCTCCCCCAATGCCCTGATGCTCATGAGGCGCATCACTGCCCTTTGCGGGAAGAGCCTTCCGTGCAGCCGCAGCTGCCGCTTTGGCCACAGCTTTGGGTACCAGGGCATTAAGCAGAGGGCCCACGTGCACGTAGGCAGTGTAAGGCGCTGGGAAGGCTTCGTTGGTGGTTGTAGGGGAGGAGGTGAGAGTGAGGAAGGAGGTGGACAGGAGGTCAGACCAGTCAGTGGGGCGTATGACGGTGCCTTGCTTCTCAAGCTCTTGACTGCGTATGTTTGTGAGGGCGTACATTTGTGTGTGTGTGTGCGTATGTTTGTGAGTGTGTGTGTGTGTGCGTGTGTGGATTTTGTATGTAGAGTGGGATGGATGTCTATGCGTTGCACGCATGCATGTGCAAAGTAAGGGGAAAAAGGAAAAGCAAGCAGAAATAGGATAAGATGGTGAGCGATGATATTTTGGCCCGTAATCTTATGAATAGGGTCATACATTCTGTCATGAGGTTTAGCTTTTGAGGGCAATCATACACACACACACTCACAGCCACCTCCAACTCCAACCCCATACCCACACCTATATGTATACCCACACCCACACCCACACCCACACCCACACCCACACCCACACCCACACCCACACCCACACCCACACCCACACTTACACCAACACCCAAACTTACACCCACAGCCACACCCACACTTATAACCACGTGCACACTCACATACATACACCCACGCACACCTGAACAGCTGCCAATGCATGCTGTGTACATCAGGGGGGACGGTGGCTGCCACCTCGTTCAGTGCTCTCTCCAGCCGGGCTTGCAACCGCTCCTCTGGCTCACGCTTGTCTTTGCGTGCGCTTGGACTGCAGTTAGGGGCGTCAGGCCCTATGCAAACAAAATAAGAAATCAGCACGTTGATTCCTTGGTATGCAAATGCGTGTGCCTGGGTTGCAGCCAGGGGCGTCAGGCCCTGCGTAAACAGGAGCTGAAATCAGAACTTTCATCACTTAGCATACTTTAGCAGTATAGCCTGGGCTGCAGTCAGGGGCGTCAGGCCCTACGCAAACAACAAAAGAAATAAGCACGTTGATTCCTTGGTATGCAATTGCGTGCGCCTGGGTTGCAGCCAGGGGCGTCAGGCCCTGCGTAAACAGGAGCCAAAATCAAAAGCTTTATTACGTGGTAAACTTATGCATGAGCCTGGACTGCGGTCAGGGGCGTTAGGCTCTGCGTAAACAGGAGCCGAAGTCGAAAGCTTTATTACTTGGCGAATTCTTGCATGAGCCTGGACTGCAGTCAGGGGCATCAGGCCCTACGCAGACAAGAAGAGAATTCAACCTGTAATGTCCTTGGTATACGATTATATGCACCTGGACTGCAGACAGGGGCGCCAGGCCCTGCAAAAATGCAATCAATCATGGAAGGGAATCAACTTGTTGCCTCTTGCACTGCTTTTTGCATTGCCTTTTGCGTGTGCCTGGGCGACAATCAAGCGTATGGGTTACCATTGTGCACACATGGACGATGTTTTGCATGCATGCATCTTGGCTCTAGTCAGGTCTTAAGCACACACACACACACACGCACACACACACACACACAATATTGCTTTGCTGATATGGACCCATGAACACATGACAGCAAGTAACACCGGCACCAAGTCCTGTCTGAAATCTATATGTAGCATTGATGGCAGACAAACCTACAATATGCATGGTCATGCACAGTGCACACACATGATTCAGGCCAGCTGTATGGTGTGTGTGTGTGTGTGTGTGTGTGTGTGTGTGTGTGTGTGTGTGTGTGTGTGTGTGTGTGTGTGTGTGTGTGTGTGTGTGAGTGTGTGTGTTTGTGTGTGTGTAAGCATGGTTCAGGCTGACTGTATGGTCATACACAGTGCACACACATGAATCAGGCCGGCGGGATGGTCATGTATGGTGTGTGTGTGTGTGTGTGTGTAAGCATGGTTCAGGCTGACTGTATAGTCATACACAGTGCACACACAAAGTTCTGGCTAACTGTGCGGACATGTTTGGTGCACACAAACACACACGGTTCAAGCTAGCCTTACTCACATGCAACAGCGCACAGAGCAGGCCACTGCACCCTCGTGGTGGTCAGCCCAATGTCCAACACGCCGGCTGCGCATAAGTCACTCCAATTCTCAGGGGTCAGCTCCTATGACACGCAGACAGAGCAGTTGTGTGTTATGGGGTGAGGAGCGTACAGGGGTGTGCTGTTTTGTGTTCACACGTCAGGGCGTTCAGTCAATGTGGACAAGTGCATCTTATTTTGATGTTCCATGGTAAAGAGCTGTTTTGTGTTGAAGCATGAGCAGATTTGATGCTCCATGGTGAGGGGCACGCTGTGTTTTGTTGAGGCATCTTATTTTGATGTGTTGTGTTGAGACATATAATTTTGATGCTTCATGGTAAAGAGCTGTTTTGTGTTGAAGCATGAGCAGATTTGATGCTCCATGGTGAGGGGCACGCTGTGTTGTGTTGAGGCATCTTATTTTGATGTGTCGTGTTGAGACATATAATTTTGATGTTCCATGGTAAAGAGCTGTTTTGCGTTGAAGCATGGCAGATTTGATGCTCCATGGTGAGGGGCACGCTGTGTTGTGTTGAGGCACGAGCATCGGTTAGTGGACTGATAAACAGTTGTTTTTGTCCTTGCATGGCCCTCAAGCGCAGTCACTGCAAACTTCAATGCTCATGCTGCGGAGTACAGCAATTGGCTTTTTGGTTTTGGTTACAGGCTTTTTCCAAGCTTCCGCTCAAATGCCCCCCAGAAGCATATATAGCGATGTAACCTTACCTTACCTTGTGCTGCGTGGAGTACAGCAATTGGCGTACTGATAATATACAGCAGGGCCCTTGTCAACAACCAGCAGATTGCACAGCGCGTGCACTCAGACATATACACGCTTGCAAACGTACACACACATACACACACGCACACATGCTAACACACACGCACACGCACACATGCTAACACACACATGCTAACAAATACACACACACACGCACACATGCTAACACACACGCACACGCACGCACACATACACACACAGATATACACACATGTCAGACAAACCACCATTCCTGTGTGTATCCTTGCCTTGCCTTGATGAGCATGGTCCTCATGAGTGTCCTCCCTTCCCCTCAAGCTCAAATGCTCGCCGCACACCCTAGCACACCATTCACCTCTCTCCAATCCAGGCAAGCAGTACACCATCAATCATCAACATGAGCTATGCACACACACCCCTGTCCTTAAACTACGTTGTGAGCGGCAATAATAAATGATCCACCTCAAGCCCGTGTGCTTGCAGCACACCCTCCAGCTCTTCCCAGTCCAGGAGCCCATCGGGTCCTACAATGTCAGGGGGTGCTCCCTCTCCTGCAGATGTGTGCATGTGTTTTTGCATGCATGTGTGTTTTTGTGTGGAAATGTACGCATTTATGCTAACATTCGAGACTGCCCTGGTAAGGGTTAGCGTGCATGAAACAAAGGCTATTAACTTGCCAGAGCCCCACCAAAGAGTGTGCTAGGATACAATGCGAGACCTGGCACTGGTTAACTACAGAAACTGCTCCCTCTCCTGCAGATGTGTGTGTGTGTTTGTGTGTGTGTTGTGTGTGTGTGTGTGTGTGTGTGTGTGTGTGTGTGTGAATGTACGCGTTTATGCAAACATTCAAGACTGCCCTGGTAAGGATAAGCGTGGATGAGACAAGACAGCCAACTTGCCAGATCCCCACCAAAGAGTGTGCTAAGATACATTGCGAGACCTGGCACTGGTTAATTACAGAAACTGCAATTTTTCATACTTTTTACAGTCCTGCCACCCCAACCAATGCCACTCATTCATGCACTCATGGCTGGTTAGCTCCGGTAGTAAGGGTAGTATGCTTCAGTAGTATGGGTGCTCTTCACTACCAGCATACCCACCTCAAAATGGTGGAATCAATGACTACTGGCACTAATAAGATTACGCACATATAATTGGGGCACTCAGTATTAGCCTTAGTAGCCACATGGGAAAAAAAGAATAAGCAGGTAGAGAATCCACTCCCAACATTAATCAATAAGGGAAAGGAGTCACTTTGGTACCAGGTACCGTGAAACTCCTCCACCAGATAGAAAGAAAAATGTCAATGGGGGTCAGGAGGGTTGCAGGCCCAATGTATCGGTGTTGGGATGGGACCAAAACATCCGTTAAACAAGCTCACTGTCAGTCTCAGCATCAAGACCTTTCCCCACGCACCTTAAAAAAAACCAAGAAGGTGCACCGCACTGGGTCTGTTGAGCAAGCTTACCATTGGTATCAGCATCATAAGCACCTTCCTAACAAGTAAAAACAAAGGAAGACACGCACCAGATCCGTTGAGCAAGTCCACCATTGGCCCCAGCAGCAGGGCCCTCAGACGCTGCTTGGCCTCCTTACCACCTTTTGCGCCCCTCATCGACCCTGATGACACTGTTGCTGCTGCTGCTGCTGCTGCTGCTGCTGATGATGATGATGATAATCTCTCTTCAACCAAAGCTGCACCCCCCTGCGCCACTGTCCTCGCTTCTCCCTCGCCCACAACAGCAGCAGCCTCTCCTTGTATCTCTGAGGTTTCCTTGTCCAGATCCTCCTCTGCGTACTTTGGCCCATCAGGGCCCACCAATAATAGTAGGGCCTTCCAGTCCACAAAGGTCGTGAACGTGAAGGTCGCTGCGTGCGCGTCTGCTTGGGCGAGGAGGCTGTCTGGGGTGGGGGGCTTGCCTGTGAGTAGGGAACAATTGTGTAGTCGGAAAGCTGTTTGTGTGTGTGTGTGTGTGTAGATGTGTGTGTGTGTGTGTGTGCGGATGAACACATCCTTAGGTGGTTGGTGCTCTGGTGTTGCCTTGCAGCAGCTGGATCAACGAAATGGACAATGGTTTTGAAGTTGGGAAACAGAGAAATGGATTCAAACAGGAATTGAAATCCTTGGACAGCAGACATAAACAAACGCCTGCGGCCCAAAAACAATTTACTGTGTCATTTGCAATCGCGCAATCGCACAGAATGCTGTCACATAGTCAGCAAAATCAACGCACACTCTCTCTCTCTCACACACACACACACACCTGCAACACCGCCAGGTCCCTTTCCTTTTATCCCAGCATCTTTTTTTGCGCCACTTCTATCAGGCACCTGGCCCTTTACGCCCAGCTTTGAGTTGTTGCTGCTGCGGTCAGGGACCTGCCTTGCAGCATCACTCTTGCCCTTTACTTGCGCAGGTGCTGGCTTGGTGCCAGCTGCTGCCGCATCTCTGCTCCCTGTTTACCAAAAGGTGTGTGCGCATGTGTGTATGCGAGTGTGTGGTTGTGTGCATGTGTGTATGCGAGTGTGTGTGTATGTGTGTGTGTGTGTGTTTGAACAGACTAAATGGACAACACCCCCACTTCCAACATACTCCTGTGCACGGTTCCGGCTGCACCCGACCTTTGTGAACTAACACGCCATCGTCCAACTATTTGCAATTCTTACACAAGCCGCAATTACAACGCGTAGGTCCAGCCATAATTGTTCAGATCCCATTCCATCCACCCTCCACTCTCTCCTTTACCCCTTCTTCCTTTTTCTCTTTTACTCTCTACCCTTTAGTCATGCTTTTAGGGTTGGCCAAAACCATACATGTGCTAGCATGCATGGTGTGTGCGGTATTTTAAATAAGAAAATGACCAATGATACAGAACAACATATGTGGTGTATTTAAGATTTAAGATTCTGGCCAACCCTACATACTTGCGTTTATACAATGATCTCAGCAAGGAACTCTACTGCGCACACAATGATCTTGTATGGTGTGGACAGCCCAACCAAAGCAACGGCTTGTAAAAGCGGCCAAATCACTCAACCAGCCCACGAGCATCGTGCTTCACAGGCCGATCTTGAGGAGGCGTGCGGAACAAAGCAGTGGTGGCGTGCACGTACAGCGCAACGTCATCCTGTACTAGTGGTCACTCTCGTAGTCACTGGCCTCACTTAAAAATCACATGAACCCCACATGAACCCCCCTGTGATTGTTCTATTTCTGTAAACTCCATGACGTTCCCTTTGTCACATGCGCCTTGCGCATATATGTTAGTAATTCCCTATCCTTACCTGCAGACTTGCGTGACCCTGTCTGTTGCAGCTTTGCTGGCTTCAGCCCTGGCTCTTGCTTCTGCACAGGGCTCCTTTTTTGCTTGCTTTCCGGCACTTCCAGCCTAGCAGTGGGCTGTTGTAGTTCAGAAGAGGTTGGCACCGTCAACATCCCTGCAGCACTAAGGAGGCCCCAGTCCGTGTCGACCAGGTCTGCCCCCTGTACGCATACACACACAAACACACACACAAAGGTTTGGAGTGAGCGTGTGAGCGAGGTTCAAGGTGCTTAAGATGGGCGGGATACAGAGATAGATGTCATTGTCTTGGTAGCACAATAAAAGGGCTTATGCAGTAGCTTATGGAATTGGTTTGGATGCACAATGACGCGTCAACACCCCATAGTTCTGTAGGTTGCCTTGATGGCACTAACACACATTTGTACATGCAACACACACACACCTGTTTGTTCAAAGCATATGCAAACAGGTGCACACGGCGCCCCTCACCCCCCCCCAAATACACACCCAACAGCACACGCCCACCCTCTCGCACCCTCTATCAAACTTACATCAGCACCAAGCGCACCTGGCTGCCCATGGTTTCTTCAAACATCCTCCAGTCCATCAGCGGCTGCTTCAGACTCTCGTAAAGGTCCCGCACGGGGCCGCCGACTTTGAGAGCCAGGGTGTGTGCAAGCTCTTGCTCGCTGAGAGTGGGGGGTGTCGATGGAAGGTGAGGGCCGTCAGGACCTGCGTGATGTTCAAGGGGCAAAGTCAACCACGGTCTGTGTGGGTCTGTCATGAGTGTGTGCAAGTGTGTGTGTGTGTATATGTGTGTGTATTTGGAATTGTTTTGAAGAGACGCGGTGCTTCTCCTGGACTGAATAGTTAGCAAGCGAAGGATTACAATGCATTTCCTGTTTAGCAATAAAGTAGTTGCTCAGCGTTTATGCTTTTAAAGCATTGCTTTATCCAAAAACGATGAAGTTCGTTTTTCTGAGATGCACTGCACAACACCAACTATTTTTTCTGAGATGCACTGCACAACACCAACCAGTTTTTCTAAGATGCACTGCACAACACCAACTATTTTTTCTGAGATGCACTGCACAACACCAACCAGTTTTTCTGAGATGCACTGCACAACACCAACTAACATTTCTGAGATGCACTGCACAACACCAACTGATTTTTCTGAGATGCACTGCACTGCACAGCACCAACTAACTTCTGTTTACACCATCCATTCCCTGAAAACTGTGCACAAAACCCCTGCAGCATGCCCAATGCTGCAATTTGCTGGACAACTTATTCGAATAACCGGCCATTTCCATGCCAGCAGACACCCTGCTAGTGTGAGAGCAGCTTGTGCAATTAGGGTCGGCCATAACAGGCAAATACCGAATATCCACAGCATCACAGAGTATCCACATCATCTTTTATACAAATACATACACTATTCATTACATACAATCTGTGCACCATGGAGTTTCCACAACACCACTGTGTGTCCACGGCATTTTTTGCAACAGGGCATAATTTCAACACGGGAGGATGGGATGGATGCATACGGCCATGTTTGTATATCCACATGGTTTGCGTCAGGGATGGGTCATACGGACTTTTGAGACGTCTCATACGGTATAATACGCTATTAATACGACATACGCGTATAGTAATACAAAAACGTATTTTTGCTATTTTGGGGAATACCCTGGGCTTGCACCAACCACCCCCCAACCACCACACATTGTCCCCAAAGCCTTCAAACTATAAAATGCCTCCTTTTGAAGGCATTGAGTGGGAACATGTTAGTACTGCAAGCTAAAATTCAGCGGCGGTGCCCCCCGCACTCGCTAGCACTTCATCAGGCGGAATCCCAGCATAGGTGTAGTAGCATGCAAAGCTGACCCGGCAGAAATCGAGGACGTTCAGAAGGAGAAAGAGCAGCATGAGCAGCAATGGCAGAAATTGACGACGTTCAGAAGGAGAAAGAGCAGCATGCAACAAAGAAGAGGCAGCTGGACAGGAACACAGCAAGCATGTCAGCAGCATCAGAAGCAGCAGCATCTACACAGCTGACAATGGACACCTGCAAGAGGGCAGTGACCAAGGCCTATGTGGATGCAGCAGTTGCACGCTTCATCTATGGAGGGCTTGGGAGTCCCTCTAGAGGGCTCTGGGGGCCTTGGGGCTGCAAAATTCACTAAGTGCCCAAAAATCGAACTATACGGAGCAATTTGACAAATACAATTATACACGCGACAAATACGATACGGTGTATAATACGCCTACTCCGTATGACCCATCCCTGGTTTGCGTACTTCCATATAATTCGTCCTTATGATTGCGTGTATCCATATGATTTGTGTGTATCCAAACAGTTCGTCTCCATGATTAGTCCAATTGGCCCATTTGTGTCCACATGATTTGTGTATGCTGCACACTGAGCTAGCCAGCTTTATCAGTTATACACTTGGGTGTACAGTTTGCAGAATGCAATGCCACACATGAAAGCAAGCAAGCGCTCAGGGCCACTCATTCTTTTGTGCAAGTGTGTGATATACATTTAATTTACGCGTAAAAAGATCTGGCACCCACGACCACACAGCATGTAAAGCACTAAAGACGTGTGTGATGCAGGGCAAGTCTTTTGCAGCAAGTACCACAGAGTAGCAGAGAAGTTGGCAAACAGACTCACGAAGCACTGGCAGAAGGTCCTTGGTGTTCAGCTGCACCGCGTTGGGGTCAGAAGCATCTAGATAGGGCTGCAGGTCTAGCCACAGGGGGTGAAGTTCGGTCAGCAGCGCACCCTGGGTGTGTGTGTGTGATTATGTGTGTATGCTGTGTGTTTGTATGTGTGTGTGCGTGTGTGGCTGCAGGTCTAGCCACAGGGGGTGAAGGTCGATCAGCCGCGCACCCTGGGGTGTGCGTGCGTGTGTGTGTTCATATGTGTGCGTGCTTGTGTGTGTATGTGTTCAAATGTGTGTTCATATGTGTGCGTGTTTGTGTGGGTGGGTGGGGGGGGGGGGGGGTTGAGTG